>Ga0126342_10006371_pt1 | contig 20906 bp, 17 predicted proteins | sample Cyp1metagenome_FD_92528 | JGI IMG/M metagenome (GOLD analysis project Ga0126342, IMG submission 92528) | Coral microbial communities from Lord Howe Island, Old Settlement Bay, Australia - Cyphastrea 1 metagenome | ecosystem: Host-associated > Invertebrates > Cnidaria > Coral ...
CTTCGCGCCACAACGGCGTGCACTTTTTCAACATCTCAACTTCCAAAAGTGGTCCGAGAATGGTGTGTTTTGTACATTTTGACTTCGAAATGTGCTTCGCGCCACAATGGCGTGCACTTTTTCATCTCTCATCTGGCGAGCCTACTTTTCGACCCTCGGGAGCCACAAATCATTGGAAAAACACAGTGTTTCGCGACTTTCCTACCTTTTTGCGCATCTGAGCTTCTTTCTTCTGACTTTTTCTCTTCTCTGACTTGTCTCATCTCTCTTCTACTTTTCTCTTCTCTCTGACTCTTCCCGTCTCTGCTTGTCATCTGTCCATATTGTCGGAAGTTTGACTTCTAAACTTCCTTCGACCATAATCCCTATAATTATTGGAAATAAAAAACAAAACGCACAGTGCCAAACGATACCAAACATGGAGCATCTGGGACAGATTCTCGTGCACTCATGGACTCATGGACTCATGGACTGTTCAAATCTTCCGCGAATCTTCATGACAGCTTTGTTGTAGTGCCGAGACACGCGGAAATAAGAAGGGCACTTGTGGCACGTTCCATCTATACTGTCCTCCAAAAAACATCCTCTTCGAAGCGAACAAAGGTCAAATTCATCGGTGCTGAAGTTGTCCTTCCTTTTTTTACATCTTCCGAAACCTTCAGAATGACATACCATGACATACCAACTGAATCAAACTGCACTATACAAATTGTTTTCACCTCTTTCTACTTGCCAACTGATTTAATGATCCTTGGCAACCGTCGTTGAAAAAATATCACGGAAGCACCGGAAACAGCATCGCTGTATGTGCTCCGCATGCCGCAGAAGCATGGAACCGGGAGTATAGGGACATCCCTTCCAATCACGCCAATGGATTGGTTCAACAGAAAATGGGCAGGAAAATTGCCTTTTTACTCTGAAATATAGGGATTTCCTGCAGATTTTTCCAAGAATCATTTCTGGGAGTCATGGAATTCACATAGCTCTAGACTCTAGCTTTCTTTTGCCCCTGAAATGGGCCCCCAAATATGGCAGGGTTATGGCAGAGTTTGAATGTGTTGATATGCCGCCCTTGTTTACAAGAACTGCATCCCACAGGTAGGATGGGGCGTCCCACATCCCAAAGTCGGATCAGCAAGGCTCAAAATACACAAAGGAGTGACACAGGAGGTGATTTTAACTATATTATATATATATATCATAAAATGTGATGAACATGATGTACCATTCGCCCAACTAACATAAACCCTGAGAATCGCCAATGTTTATATAGAGGAGAGTAATCTTCCAAACAACCTACTTGGATCTGTTTGGCGGGGTCTATGTTAGTTAGTGAACAGTTAGTGTTAGTTGAGGGGGGTTGTATTTTGTACGCACACTCATGAACCTGTGTGTATATATATATATATGTGTGTGTGTGTGCTTGATGAACTAGATGAATATTTACAACATGCAAGTCAAACATGGCCATATCCAACAGTGTGATCCATACAAATCGAATTCCCATAAATTTCCGTAGGCCATCAACATTTCGTTATTTATAATTATAATGATAATGATTGTACCGGCATATACTGGTACATCAGAAGCACATTGAAACACAAAAAAAACTTCGTTCAAATCCTCATCTTGCTAACCCAGGGGAAGTGAATTCCTTGACTTTTTGGGCCTAAGATCCATCGGCCCGGGTGTCACCGAGCGGATCTAGCTGCCACCATTCCGACTGGGCTCGCTCCGCTCATCCCGAGGCGTTGGTTGCGGCTGCGATCGGTGTCGCACCACGCGAGTTGCTCCTCGTTGAGCAATAGCACCCAGCCTCGATGGGCGAACATCATTGGTTCATTGGGCTCCGGTTTTCTCTTCATCCATGGGGAAATATACCACATATATAATACCACTCGCTTTCTCTCTCTCTCTCTCTCTCTAACTGTCCTTTCTCTTTTACACTACTACTCTACTGTATAATAGAATCTAATAGCTATAGCCACTAACCTTGAGAACTCGTCGAAACTGAATATCATGACCCATACAACTAACCATGCATTTGTCATCAAAAAGAACAATATGTGCTTGTCAGAACAGAATGGTGCGCCAAAATCCAATGGTTTACGATCAATCCCCATATATCTCTTGGACGGGCAGCCGAGCTGGAATCCTTGGAGCTACACTAACTATGGTTTATGGTAGATATATTCATAGATAGTGGTTATAAACCAAAAAACATAACTGGAGGGCATCACATTATACCATGTTATCAACAAATAAAGTGCTATTTCAAGAGTCATCAACCAGCCACCGTTACCAGACTTCTGCACCAAAACCTCTCCAGCTGGCGATCCAAGATCTAGAGCTGGATGATTTTCCCAATAAAAAAAAAACTCCATTTATTTAGTTCGTGGATTTCCAGTTGCCACCTTTGATTGCTGGAGCGACAAAACAAATAAATACTTCTGAGTCTGTTCTATGCATGTATCAATACATCTACTTATATACTTTCAACATGTTCTTTCATTAAAACAACATATATTAGAAGTGACATTGTATATTATACATCTATGGGACAAGCCCCTGGTACCCTTCTGCTAAACTGAAATTGCTGGTTTCCATAGCCATACCATTCTCTCATAAACACTCAAACCCAAAAAAACTACGACTGGTCTTATGGGTCATTTTTATTGATATACAATCAGTATAAATGTACCTATTGACAGAATTATAAATGCTCATTCCAACTACACATTGAAATACCTATCAGTTTTGTGGACCATTACAATGCCTATGTATCATGTTTACTGCTGTATCATTATGAATGGCCCTATTGTTACCAAATACCTATTGTTACCCCGAAAAACTGTGGATGGAAGAATTCCTGCACCAGTTGGTAAGTATAAAGGTATTGTAAAGGGATAAACCACCTACCAACAGTTGCAATCCTTCCTATTTCTTTCCCAAGAAACATCGCAACCTTGTCAAAGCCCGCATGGCACGCTTGGATCAATCCTTGGTGAGCCAAAGGCGCCAAAATAGCTGGGAAAATAGCTATTTTTGTGGATTTGAATGGGATGTCACTGCAGTGAAAATAGAGATTTAATGGGAGGGCTGCGTAACTGGGCTCAAACTGCCAGAAGACCAGAGCGCCCGTAAGGCGATGAAGGTCAAAATTGCTTCCACATGAGAGGGATTTGAAAAAACAAGAATTCATAATACACTATAAATAGAATCATATAGAAGATTATGGAGTAATTACCACTATACAAACAGGTTGAACTGGCTTTGTATGAAAATTGAAATGGTACTCCATTTCACTGGTGAATCATCATTGTGCTTATTGAAATCGCCAGAAATGGTTGGTTAATCCGCCATGTTCAGACAGCCCCAAGACACCATGGTCAATCCATCAAGTCACTGGGTTTTGATGATTGAATCATGTTAAAGCACCATGTTTGTTGGTGAAATCCCCTCAAATCTCAATTGTCATTGATTAAATCCCATTGAATCCCAATGTTGATGATAGGGTATGCCATGTCCATTGGGATGACAATACAATGATTAGATGAATTGAAATGTGCTGAAGAAGGTTTGGAATTTGCTATTGAAACTCCAGATGACAATCCATGACAAAATCAATATTGAATGTCCATTCTCATCTTCTCCCGACAAGTTGACGTGGACTTGCCCAAAGGGCTACGAAATCAAACATATTTCATACACTTATGGTCATTTATTAAATGGCTTATACATTCTGTAAATGGGGGTATAAGTACTTATAACTGGTAAAGGGCAATAACTGTATGATCAATTGTTCCGTTCTGCCGTTCTGATTCCAATAATGGTGGTTTGATCCATAGGGAAAGGGAACATCACCCAGAACATGCCCAACCATGGAGCATTTTGCATTGTACTGTTGATGTCGGCGCTAACTTATCAATTCTTTACATCACTAACCAACTGAATTTTAAAATGATTAGTGACTGGACCATGAAGCGCATGAAGGTCGTGTCCATGTTCCATGAGCCGGTAAGATTCAGCTGGTGGTTTCCACCGACAAAAATCTGCGGCTTCCACCGGGTCCAGCGTTCAAAAAAAATTATGCGAAAGGCATTGGGGATCATCATCGCAAATATGGTTTAACAATGTGTAACAAATAACAAATACCCTGGGGTTATCAAACATGGCAACGGAAAATCCGCCATTTATGATCATTTATGGAAGAATTTCTCATTAAAGGCTATATATATTTATAGGGGATTTCCCATTGCCACGTTTAATTACCAGAGGGTAGTTGAAATCACCAGCTAGCTATTTGCTTTACCCAAACTATGCGTGTCATCTAGACCAATTTTCCCTTTTGTATGGTTTAAAACACCAGTAAAATATATCTCAAACATGACCGGACGATGCCCTCTTAATCTATCAACTAAATATCTATTTAAAAAGAAAAAATATTACTTAATAATTTAATAGATATTAGTGGATATTTATCATGCTATTTACCCTCTGGTAATTTAACGTAGCTATGGAAAATCACTATTTTTTATGGGAAAATCCACTATAAATGGCCATTTTCAATAGCTATTTTGACATAACCAGAGGGTAAAATGGCTAGTGGATATCTATGTTTATGGTTCCCTCACATGGCCAAGGAACCATTTTCATCGAAGATCAAGGACCGGAGCTCCTCGTTGAACTGCTGCCTGACTCGACATGTTTTTTTTTTCCCGTTTTCATAGGCTGGAAATCGAAAGTTGATCAAACAAAAACCATATGGTTTAATGATGTTTAATGTGGTAAAGCCATGGTAAACCCAATAGTGAACCTCCAAATCCTCCAATTTTAAGGAAGGGGTAATACTTCTAATATCTAAAAAACTAAGTTTACACTAGTTTACACCACTCATTTCTGATGTTGGGGATGGTTTATGGCATTGGCTTTGCTACATTACGGTTTTACCACTAAGAACCAGTGATCGGGCTGTTCTCCGAAACGGCTTTTGGGGATGATTCCATTCCGATAAATCACCCATCGTTCCAGGGAGTCAGATTGAGTCAGATTGATAGGGTTTATTACCCTCTGGTTATGTCAAAATAGCTATTGAAAATGGCCATTTATAGTGGAATTTCACACAAAAAATGGTGATGTTCCATAGTTATGTAACAGTTTACCAGAGGGTAATGTATTTTCACCATCTATATCCATCTATCATTGCAGGCTTGGGGGGTGACAACATCTATTTTAAAGCATACTCTACACACGATATTCTACTGTAAAACCCGTAATAAGACATACCGCACGATGTAAAACCTTGAAACTGTTACTTCACGATCTTCACGTTCCATGAGGCATGACCCTAGAGCAGCAGAATTGCTGTTCCACCTTTCTCAGGAAAGCCTGAAGGGAAAGTGTAAAACGGCTGGGTGAAGTCACATCTACAGCAAGTCCAATGTGCTTCCGTGGCATCAATATATATATATAGTGTGTGTGTGTATGTGTATATATATATATATCAACGGATATCAATGGTATTTAAATTTAGCTGAGATTCTGAGAGGTACTGTCACTGCTACCAATGGACCAAAGCTCTTATCGCAATACTGGGGTGCCAACTTGCATAACCTTACATAACGTTTCAGAGTTCCAGCATCCAGCATCATCCATGTCTGTTTACTTCCAAAAAACACATTGCATTTTTGTAGTTGCATTCACCCTTCGGTGTCATCAAACGTGGCTACCTGCAAAATCCCCGAACTCAATGGAGGTTTATGCGACAATCATGGAACTAAATGATGGATTGCACATCTATGCCTCAATGGATCTGGACAAAACCAACAAATATCAGTCAGTCTGTAAGAAAACCAACTTTTAGGATTCTTCCCTATAATAACTTACCATGATTTATGGTGATATCATAGATGTTGATATAGAGTGAATTATATTTATGGTACTGTCATTGTAGCTGGACTTTTTTTCGGCTATATATATATATATAGTCTAGTAACATGGCAACCCCTCAACAAAAATGTTACCCTCTGGCTCTCTGCTAATCCAAGTTGGTATATAATATTCATTTATAGGTATGTTTTTCCATTATATATCCATTTATGGCGGATTCCCAGCTAGCCATGTTTGATTACCAAAGGGTGAATGTATCACATATTCTTACACCATTACAGTTTTTCACGATCCCACATCCCCGTTATATATATATATATATCCATTATTAACCCCATTTCATTGAAGTATCTTGATATTCTCACCTCATTAGATAATTGATATCTCCCATGATATATCCCGTTAGTTTGACATATGCCCATATGTTGAATTCCAATAGATATTGATATTCTCATCAGTTTCCCATCTCATCATCTTCCCAATGATCCCAGCCACTTATCGTCGATCTTCGACAGGATCAGTTCTGTATCCGACGGATTGGACGCACTCATCGTCTCCACCTGCAGCGTGGGACAGCTACGTGCTACAAATATCATTGCCACTATGGATGATGTGGGGGTAGGAACCCCCCACTCACATAAATGTATATATATATATATAATTTTATATATTATATATAATGTGGGTAAAACAATAATTCATAAACTGCCTATGACTGGGAATTGCAACCATACCACCTATAAAAATGATGATGACTGGGGGATGGCTTATTCTTGTTTTACCCACATTACTATTATTCATTATTGCAGTATTCTATGTTGTACCAATTGGGGGTACCCAGATCACAAGGCCATTTTGGGAGGAAACGACGTGTTTGAAAACATTCACCAGGAACATGGATTCAATAGCATCCGTTCTGAACGTTTCTGTGTGGAACAATACCCATTTCATCATCTCGCGGTTACGCTGTTTGAGTTTCCCTTTCTTGAGGTTTTTTGGCAATCATGGTACCCCCTGGTAAACTAACAGAAGTATGGAAAATCACAATCATTAATGGCATTTAATGGGTAAATCAACTATGTCAATGGCCATGTTCCAGTTCGCAAAGTGTCGACGTTAGTTTACCAGGCCGGGCAACGGCACCGGATTTTCTGGGGATTTCACCAATGTGTTTCCATCAGGGCAACCGTCCCAAAAGCCAACAGCACGATGACAAAGTGAAAAAAAAAACATGTGTAGGTGTCCCAAGATAGAGGTCCCCTAAATCATCCATGTTAATCGGATTTTCCATGAAATAAACAATCCAGCTATTGGGGTAGCCCCCATGGAAAACCCTATTTGTAGATGATTTCTAGCAGATGTTCGCGGTGTTTCATGACTGGAGGGCGGCACCTTCAAGTGTTGCAGCCATCCTTCCTTAGGTGGCCGTTGGCTTCGGAAGAGGCTGCGAATTTAGAGGAAACCAGAGGTTTTTACGTTGAAATCGAAGGGACTTCAGCAAGATTTCCCAAGAATTCAATATATATATATTGTTGTGTTGCAATGGTCGCGAAATGGAGGGAAAATTACCACGAAGAACCAAAGACCTCAACTATGATTGGCAACCGATCAAACACCAAGCGTATGTCTCCCTGAGTTTCTTCAAATCCTTCAAATCAATCCGGTGAAATTGAGAGACCCTTGCCACATTCTCTCTTGGGATTTGATTTGCTGTAGAAATTCAGGAAGCGTCGAATGGGCAAACGCATGCGATCGATATTTCCCCACCACTCCAACATTCACTGGAGCGGAACTGAAGAAACACAACTCTGAATCCAATCGTTTGGGATGGAAACAACAATCAACCCGTTGGCAATGCTTAGCAATAGGATTTCATGGTAGTAGTACTAGTAAATCAGTGTATATATTATATGTGCCTATGGTTTTCATCATATTCTACCACATGTTTCGTGGTTTTTATCAAACCATCAGCCCATATTCATATCGCCGTCGCTAACAGAATGGTAAACCATCAATATCTCAAAGACCCGGCGGCCAGTCTCAACCAAGTTTCGTGCTCCTTCAAATTTGCTTCGGAGTAAATACCTAGGTTGGAAGTCGGCCCCTGGCCTGGATGCTTCACTTAGATTGATATAGTTATATATATATGTACTGATAATATATGAAAACAAAATGCTTATAAATGATTATATAATATATATATATACTGTTACTGATAGTTATACTATAGTTATATATATATATACTGATAATATATACTGATATTATATACTGATGATATATTGAACATGATTCAATTTCTTCATAATGGTCACCATCCCCAAGTTTGAGGCTTTTTGACGCAACATTCCCAGTCCGGAACTGGGATGATTGGAGGGATTTTGTCATGTTCATCCCATTGGGACGTGTGGCAGTGGCTCATGTCCAGAATGCTTGAATGCTTTGACAATCTTTGATGATGGATTGAAGAAACAAAACTTATCGTTTGTGGGTAATATTATATTACATTATATTATATTATGTTATATTATATGCAAACATATGGAATGATTTTCCTTTTTTTAAGCCCTCAAGTAGGGAATGCGAACATATAAAGCATGCATATGTATATACATATATGTATATTATATTATATGTATCATTCTGGGATATCCAGAAATACCTATCCTTTCATTGCCCCACTTTCATGCCCTGTCACCATTGACTTACACAGTGGTCTCTTGATATTGCACGCTTGGCTTGTGATAAATCTAATCATACACAGCTTGGGTACGATATGATAAACTGCAACTTGGCTACATGGTTCGTTCCATATGTGTTTTTAGTAATAAATTTCACCACTAGTAGATATTGATGTGGTATATCCGCTGGCGACACTGGGATGATCCCCGGAAACGAAGCATTTGGCCATTTGGAAGGCTTACACATCATCCCAATTGGGGGTATGCATCTGTATACCCAATAACCAACTCTTGTTGGGGATGGCGTTCTAATTGGATGACCGCCGACCGCATTCCTATCATACCACCATCAAGTCATAAATTGTCATAAATATAGCCCCTCATCAATTCACCAATTTTCATGGTTTACGTCCCATTTACATGCTTATACATACCCCTTTTATTGTTGGTCTTAACTTAATTTAATTATCTTCCAATACTCCCATAGTTACTCCACAATTGTCTCTTCATCCGTAGTTAATGACCTCACAGTCTTCCCAAAGCTTTTCTACAATGATCCCACAATTCCAAAGTTTATCTCACAATTTTCCCGCAATAATCAATGATTCGATAATTCTAAGTTTCAATTCATACCCTCTGGTAATTTAACGTAGCTATTCAAAATTGCCATTTATAGTGGATTCACCTATTAAAGATGATGATTTTCCATAGATATGTTAGTTTACCAGAGGGTACCCCTTTTTTCCCCATCATTTCATCATCATCACAATCATCCCACAATCATCCAATAGGTTCCATTCATAATTTACCATAATCTTCCCATGAAATGGGATGATTTTCACAAATGGGCCAGCCATTGTACTCTCAGAAAATCATGGGATGATTATGGAAAAATGATGAGATGATTTGAACATGTTCATTGGATGATTATGGTAAAAATATGGTAAAAATCATTGGATGATTATGGTAAAACAATTATTTTTGTTCTCCTTCAATAGCATCATCATAGGATTGTCCATCATCATAGGAGTTATCACAAAACAATGATTATTTACCATATTCATCCCATAGCATCAGCTGTTCTCCTTCCTTAACCGTTTAAGGTCAGCCAACTCATCCGTTGGGGCATGCCCATCAGCTGTGCGCGGTGAATCTCGGCCACGCACCAAGCGCGGGTAAAAAGGTTGAAATCCTGCCGTTTCTTCAGCGGTAACAGGGAAGGGCACCCGGTATATACAGTAAATAATTATATCTATAATATAAATATATATATATGTACACATTATAGATGTTTATATATATATATGTCTATACATGTATATATATATATATAAATGTAGTACATCCACAGCTAGATTAATTGTTTACAATACGGCGAGATAATGGTTGCTCAATTGGGAAATATTGAATACCCTGCAAACCAATGCATGTTGGTTTCTAAATATCCTTATCAAAGTCTGTGTCGTCGTCGTGGTGGCCAACTATAACGCATACTTTCAGACGTTTGTAGGTTCCTGGGACTGGTGTTTAATCTTTTCCTGGCAAATTCTCCCGTGGAGATATCCCGGCACTACATCCCTAGTTGTGCATATGGACATATGTACATGGTTATTATGTATATTCTTATCAAATTGAAGCTGACAAATATGTAAATCAACAGTGTTGTATATATATATAATTACATATGTGCGTGTGTGTCATACAACTATGCATCTGTGTGTGTGTGTTTTCGTCCGCTTCATTGTCTAACCCAAATGTGGCGCAGTGATCTCGGTCCGTGTCCACCGCAATGAGCTGCCCGAAGCGATGATTTTTGGCGGACAAACAACTCCTGAGAGAATGCGATGTGTCAGGTGACAGGTGTATGTGTGCATCTACCTACCGAGTCATATATCTATAAATACATCTAGAAATATCTATAAATACATCTATCTACGTATCTATCTATCTAATCTAATCCAATCCCATCCAATCCCATCCAATCCCATCCCATCATATCCTATCCTATCTATACATCTTATCTATCTAATTTATCTAATTTATCTATCTAGTCTAGCTGATCTATCTACTCTATATAATCTATCTAATCTATCTAACCTATCTAATCTATCTAATATATCTAATGTATCTTATCTAATCTATCTAATCTATCGAATGTATCTAATCTATCTAATGTATCTAATCTATCTAATCTATCTAATGTATCTAATCTATATCATTTATCTTTTCTAGATCTATTCTATATCTATTCTATGTCTATTCTATCTCTATCTATCTATATGTTTATCTCTCAATCTCTCTATCTCTCTATCTATCTATATATATATATCAATCTATCAATCTATCTATCTATCAATCAATCAATCAATTTATCTATCTCTCTATCCATCTATCCATCCATCCATCCATCTATCTATCTATCTAATCTGATCTTATCTTATCTAATCTTATCTAATCTAATCTATCGATCGATCTATCTATCTAATTATCTAATCTATCTAATATATCTAATATATCTGTTCTATCTACATCTATCCAATCTAACCTGTTTTGTGTATCTATCTAAGATATCTAATCCATCTAATCTAATCGAATCTCATCTCATCTGATCTATCTATCTCTTTATCTCTCTATCTCTCTATCCTTCAATTTATCTATATTTTTATCTATCTATCTTTCTATCTATCTATCCATCCATCCATCTATCTCTCTAACTATATCTCTCTCTCTCTATCTATCTATCGATCTATCTATCTATCCATCTATCTATCTACAGTATCTGTCTGTCTGTTTACCTGTCTGCCTGTCTGTCTGTCTATCTATCTATCTATTTGTCGTGTATGTATATATATATATGTTAGTATGTATATAGCTCTGTGTGCATATGCATACGCACTTATGTATATAATATATATATATATATATATGTGTAAATATCAGTGTGTGCATTTGCATGATTACAATCATATCACCTATAAAGTTATCTCAAACATCACCAATATAACATGAACAGTCTTACTTATATATATAGAGAGAGAGAGTATATACATACATGTATTTTTTTTCGCATCTACGAGGAAACCCATACATTCACCATCATAGTGGCGTTGCGATGCGAGGTACCCAGTGGATCCTTGCAGTAATCAAAGGTGGCAATGGAAAATTGACCATTTATTAATATAGATATTTATGGATGATTTTCCCATTCATACTATCTATATTTCTAGAGGATTTCCCAGCCAGTCATCTTTGATTAACGGAGGCTATAACAATTTCGAAGCAATCAGAATGGTGTCTTCGTGGAAGCGCGCCTTGGGTGCCTTCAGAAAATCTTGGCTCATACCTCCATCCCAAGTCTTTTATGGATAAAATCTGGCACATTTCACACATTTCACCATCCAAGATGCATCATATCGTCAAATTTGTTCATTTCACATCGCACGCTCTGCCTGGGCGCTTCACACGAAGCCAGTGCAGGGGACGGTTAGTTAGTCTCATGATGTCATGGGGCATTAATGGAATGGACCTATCACCAGGTTAAAAAAAAATGTCTATAACGCCATACTAATTACAACAAAAACCCCAAACTCTGAACATGCATTGGCCTACGTAGTCAATACTTGTGAACACGTGAATTAATTGTAGACATGTTGTAAGTAAACATATTAATATATACATATCGCCCACACACAGTTGTTTACGGTCTATTTCAGTGCGGTCTATTTCAGTAAGGAAACAACCTCAGGTGACTGAAAGCTTCACATATTTACATCAGTTTACATCAGAATCTGTTGATATGTCAATGTCTTTGAAATTGTGCGGCTTGCCTTCGATATCCGTACCCTCGGTAATCAGCTCCATGGCTGGAACATCCCCCAGCAATAGTTCGATGATTTCCACCACTAGTTCTTCACCAAGTCTCGAGTGACTGGCAAACAAAAGCCAAAGAAAGAATGAATTAATATAGCAACCCCTAAAGAAAAGGTAAATCATCCACAACAATTCTCACATAGTTGATCATAGTACTTTTCTACCCGCTTAAGTGGGTGTCTACACTAGAACATGAGAACATGCCGCAAATGCAGGTGTTACTGGGAAAACTATAATTTCTGATGCCCATCCATCTGATGCCCTTCCATAGCGAATCCACTGACATGCAGGGCCAACCTCGCCCCTACACTTACCAACAACTCCTAAATCTGTACTAGCATGATGTATGATGTGGAAACATGTGTATACCTTATGCTTATACACGCACATATTGCCTGCGCCCTCCCATGCGGACAAATCTGCGACGCCACACTCCCGGCTTAGTTGTTTTTTAATGTTTTTCTTTTTTGAATTAAACATATGTTATATAGGCCTCCCGGCTGGGTAAAATTTCTTCCGCCAGCCCAGGCTAAAGAAATTATTCTCGCTTCAGAAATTTCTGCCGTCTCAGCCAAAAACTTCCGTTTCAACTGTTTGGCGGGATTCTTGCAGGGTCAGCTGCCATTCTTGCATTTTTCGCACTTTTCTGATATTCACACACCCTGGAGAACATTGGCAAATATGTAGCATGTCAAAGTCCAAATATGCATTGAAAACAACCAAAATAATTCACGCCGTTTGGTTGGAAATTTACGCCGTTTGGTTGGGAATTTATGTCGTTTCAGTTTCTCACTTTTTCGGTAGAGGTTGTCAAGGTGGACACATGAGTTGTGCGGCGTTCTTCATGCGGCGAAAGTCTCCTCCACACCTGTGGAATTGACAGAATCCCATTCCACTCAAAACATCACAATTTGCTGGAACCATCCAAAATCCAAAAACTTCCGTCTCATCAAAAAAGCTCCGTTTGAGGGTTGGCCCCTCCAAAAGTTATTTTTTCACCACACATAATTATTGCTGCCTCAGTTGTTCTAGGTATATACCCTCTGGCAAATTAACATAGCTATTGAAAATCAACATTTTGAATAGGTAAATCAACAATGGTACATTTTCAATAGCTATGTTAAATTACCAGAGGGTGTATATATATATATGTGGTTATATATGCGTATGTATAATATGTATAATGCATATGTCAGGCACCCACAAAAATCGATCCACCCGGTTCGTTCCATTGGCAAGGAACCCATTCCTCAAGGGTGCTGTGTCACTCCAATACTTCCTCAGCACTTCCCATCCCCTTGGGTGATCAATAAGAATTTCAGGATCCAAAAATATCCTAAAATAAAGGTACTGTACCATATAAGATCATATAAGACCATATTTTGTGGGGATATTCCCTTACATAGGCCTTATATAGGCTTTATGTATATATGGTAGGTACCTCCCATTTAGATCCATTTAGGTTCCTGAAATGGCTATTGATCCCCTTGGGTGACTATTGAACTCATGGTCTATGGATCTATGACCATCGTACACAGCAAAATCGTACCAAGAGCAACAGGATGAGAAATTGTAATTGTCAAACAAAATGGGAAAGTACAAGAGGACCACGTAACAATTCATACACAAAATACAATTTGTGTGCCTTTCATGATATACACCCGTAAGAGCCTGTAAGCCCCTTTGAGCGATATTCTCTATCAAACTGTATGCCAATTGTTAGTGGACTAGTCCCAGGTTCATCATGACCCTTACCCTGCAGTAAATTAACATAGATATGGAAACCGAGCATTTGTAGATCATCCTAATAAATGAAACCCATGAATTTCAATATCTATGTTAGCCTACAGATGTCTACAGGAGAGTATGACATGAAAAAATCCTGGAACTTGAAGGAGATCATCTTGATCATCCAGTTTTACAGCGCCATGCCATGTGAAGTTCCCAAGAATGAATTAGGAGGGCCGTCTGTGTTTTTTTCTTTTTCTGTTGGTTGAACCAGCTTAAACCACCCTAAATCTCTGACTTTTGAACTTTTGAACAAACATATGGAAAAAATCGAGTCTGGTGGTCCAACGAACCAATTACCATCAAGTCACCAAGCATTAACGCACATCATAAAAGATGGACATGATTCATGGATCATGAGGGATTATTGGGGGTTGTTGTAGTCCCCAGTGTTGTTGGTTAAACCTCAACGTGTGTATATATATATATATCTGTGTATTCATCACATAGCCCATTGAAAACAGTTTAGCATCCCAATATTCACAGTTATTCCACATGTTGTTGGTGATACACCCCTCTATATCCCCATTAAATATACCCCCGTCCCCCCAAAAAGACATTGATTGAGCCATCATGTTTGCGAACTAAATCTAAATGTGTCATTGTTAAAACCCCAATTTTTCTTGGTAATCTTGGTAAAAGCCCAATTGCTGTTTGTTCAATCCCAAGTATTCCCAAGTTTCGGTTGAATCTCAAATCCTCTTCAAAAAACCATAAAAAAAAACCTATGTTTTCGTGGCAAAATGTCCATTTTTCTCGGTTTTTTACGTATGAAATGACCACCATCCCCGCCGGGACGTTTAGCGTCGGGTGCGAGCACGTGCACGGCTTGGGGATGGTCTGGGTCACCGGGTCCATCCGCGGGGTAGAGCTGCAAATGCCGGCGTGCCTTGGGGATGAGGTTATTTCATGTGATTTCACCATTGAAAATGGGGATTTCATGGGACTTCAGCAGTCAACATGGGGATTTCATGCGATTTAAGCAATGAACATGGGGAACCAAATGACCAAATGAGATGAGATGATGGGATGAGACAAAGTGGGGCCCCAAAAAAATTGAAGTTGATCTAAGTTGGGCCCCATATCATGTTATGACTAGGCGAATTCGATGGTTTTTAGCCATCAACAGCCTAGGAATTCACCATGGGATGACGGAATGACGGAATGACGGGAAGCCATTTTGGGCGGAAAAGCGCAGGGATGAAACATGATGACACCATCCAAACCATCCAAATACTTGGAAATTCTAGCAGCACCTGGGAATGATATTGGATGATCTTTATTTCCTGAACCTGCGGAGGAATTGGGATGAAACCATGAACGAATTCAGGTTGGTGAGATGATGGGATGAGATGACAGCATTTGCGGCTCAAATGCGTTGCCCCCATTAACCCATTGATCATTGACTCTTGGTTCTAAATGGGGTGAAGGAAAGATGTTGGGATGATATGGATGTTGGACAACCTGAGAAACATGATTTCGGACAATTCTGGGATAATGAAGATAGAGCCAATAGATACGGGCACAACTGTATAGCCATGCACCTAGGGAGTTCAACATAAAACATGGTGAATGATGAAGATCTTAGATGAGCCCGAAAGATCTTGAAATTTCTTGTCTGACCTCAAGAGTTTGAATCGAAAAAAATGGATACCTCAACCAGAATCATTTTGTGGGCTAGCTGTGATTGAAGCAAAACATGAATCATGCTCACCTATATGCCAAACAAAGATTGTTTTTGTTTTGATATTGTTAAGACAAGGAAAATGTATCGTTTATCCAGGGCAGGCATAATTCTACAGTTACTGTATGTTTCTTCATCCATGTGGCAATCTGCGGAACTAAGGACATGACATGGCATGAGTCGTATGTGTCTATATCTGATTATCTGTGCAGGATTTCAAATAGCCAAAGGAACGAATACACGCATGAATGCTTGTTTCACAACATTGGGAACATCTATTATCATCACGACATAGGGAACATGTTGTGTTGCATACAATGTATCACAATATCAGTAATTGCGTAAACATAATGTATATGTAACAGTATGTATATTAATGAAAGAACCAACTGTAGCTGACAGAAACATGCTATTCCCAAGAGAACCGCTTCCGGGACACTGATTCACTGCGAAGCAACAAATCCAGTACCTCAGCACCGACAGGGGCCGGTTGAGCTGGAACAAGTCAGACGTACAAAACGCCGAGTGGCGAAGGATTTATTCAGAATTCACCAGGTCACCACGAAAGTCGCTGGATTTCAACATATTTCAATGGCCAACCAATTGTTTTCAATATGTTTCAATGGGATTTCACTGAAAATTGAACTTTTGAGGTTGCTAGTCCACCGCACTTTTTACTCGCTGGTCTTCTGGTACACCAACAATTTGCAATATGAAATCCTCATTTCTCATGGAAAAAAACACCTGTGGTTCTGGGATATCATGGGGGAACGCCTGGAATACAGCATTCCAATTCCGCTTTTTTTGGAAATTCCAAATCCTCCGAAAACCCAAAGGGTCTTTTGAGTAAACCCATCCTTTAGTTACTCCACCCTCCGGAAAACAAATATATGTATGAATATATCTTCTGGTGAAACCACTGGTGAAACCACTGGCATTTGCGAAATCTGGTTCCACCACCCATATTTTCAGAAAAATCCGGTTCAAGCACCATTTGTCCATGGGATTCTTCACCAATTTTCTTCAGAAGCTTTTCTGTGTTTTTCTTCTCAGAAGAGCCAGATTTGTTCCACCATTCTTCCATTGGATTTTGTTGGGGCAAACCAGGTATTTTCCATCATTCTTCCGATTTTCTTGGGGCTAAGCCAGTTTTTTCACCATTTTTCCATGGATTTCCTGGACAAAAACGGCCTTTCCATGGATGTTTTATTGGGAAAACCAGGGTTCAACTGATTCAACCACCATCCCATAGACCCATGGCATCGAGGCGCTTGGTGTCCAACTTCTTCTTCCAATAGAGCTCCGCTCTGAGCGCCGGCAGCTCGCTCTGAGCCAAGCGCTGGTCCCTCAAGACCTTCTCCTTGGAGGCGGTGATTTTTCACCAATAAACCATGGGAATTTTGAAGAAAATCCATGGGATTTTCCATGGGATTTGTCGATGCCTGGGAAAATGTTCAATGATGGGGAAAGAATCATGGGATGAATGGGATGAATGGGATGGGATTAAGAATGGTGAATGGTTTTAAAAAGGTGATGATGATGGTTGATGGTTGGAGGTTTTTTTTTTAAGTCAGGGATACCCAAGTCACAAGGTTTCAATACTGAAATGGTCATCCATGACTTGGATGATTTGGGGTACCACCATTTGAGGAAACCTCCATTTATGGATATTAAAAAATATAGATGATTTACCTAGTAAATTTTCTGAGGTTCCTGATGTTTGACAGATGTTCTTGCTAAATGGGCCATTCACCATCTATCTTTGGGATGTGCCACCATCATTTACAGATTGTTATAGATGATTTACGTGGATTTACCTGGTAAAAAATATGTTGTTCCTGAGTTCCTGATGTTTGATTAAACAGCTATGTTTGACTACAGGAGGGTACGTTCATTGCTGGAAAATGTGCAGGAGAACTGACTTGCATTTCATCCAATTCTGGGATGAATGGGTCACAACCATACGATAACCAAAATATATCTATACACATGTATGGGACAAATGCGAGGTCTTATTAGGGAGTATGAATAAACTACTGATTAACTGGGATGCACATTCACGGGATTTGTTGCAACACCTACAGGAAACCATGTTTCTTTTTTGTGTCCCATCAAAATCAGTGTGAAATGTGAGAGCCAAACAGTGATAAAGAACCGCCCTTCATATTTCTGACCTTTTTTTTGTCTCTGTGTTAGTTGACGAGCAAACTTGCCGCAAACAATTTTGCAAGAAACAATGCTTATGCTAACCTGTTCTGTTGTTCAGGTTTACCATCAACATATGTTATATGTTCATCATATGTGTTCTGATTTGGAGCCATCAAGCATGCCCTCTTTATTGTCATTAGAAGTACGTCGTTTTTGGGCATAATCCCCTTCACCCTCTCCTTATTTTACATGATGCATGGGAAAAGATGCGAAGTAACATGGGATAATCCTCGGAAACATTCACCCATGTTGTACCCGAGGAAACCCGGAAAAAAAACATATTAATAATACCTATAAGAAATATATAGAAGTTTGTTTTACTAATACCACTATCATTTTAACATGTAATAGTCGTTCAAGGAAATCAAAACAAACACGTGGGATAATCATCCATCAACAAATTCACAATCATAGTATGTTTGCCGGAAATACTGTGTCTATAACAATATCTAAGATATCAAAGTTAAAGTCAACTTAACTTATGTATCAACATCATGCTATCATATACTCCAGTAACCATATCACAATCTTTACCATGTCCTAGAGGAGAGGTCACCATAACACCCATGTCATCCACAGGCTCATGTCATCCAGTGACGTCACGGAGTGGTAAGATGAGTTCATCACAATTCATATAGAGATAGATGGATAGCATGCGGATTAATATCCGATTATATTGATGGTTTATACCTATATTACATCCCCATTAAATCCCATGAAATCTCCTAGACAAATCCAGGGTATATATCTAATTACCTCTCTAATTATCTGTCTATCTGATCTACTCTACTCTGCTCCAATCTAATCTAGACTAATCTGACATTACCATGAATTATGATTATATCTAAAATGTCTACAGTATATACCCCCGGTTATGCAATATAGCTATGGAACATGGATGAACATGGCCCATTTAGTTCGATGAACAACTCGTGATTTTGCTAGCAAATATAGAAGATTGTTCATAACAAACTGTTAAATTAACATATATAAATTAACAGGTTACCAATATTTTGATGATTTAGATCTAATATCACAAATCAACAGGCTAATATCACCAATATACTTTCATGATTTATACCTACTATATGATATATGATATATATATAGTGGTTTCCAAAAATTCGGCTACCCCCAGTTATCATCCACTTTAGGTTCCATGAAATAAACCATCTAGCATTACCAGAGGTATAAGCTACACCCCCATGACCTCACCAGATCCAGGTGTCATAGCTGGGTTGATCTAGGGCATCGGCCACCACAGCGGCCACCAAACATGAAAACCTCGGCGCGAGGCGGCTTCACGTTTTAAGGACCGAACATATACGGATTGAAACCTTCGAAACAGCGGAGGATACCCTCTGGTAAATTAACATAGCTATGGAAAATCACCATTTTTAATGGGAAAATCCACTATAAATGGCCATGTTCAATAGCTATGTTAGTTTGCCAGAGGGTATACGGATTCAATCTAACCAATCGGTTTTTCACCATAAACATGATGAAATCATTTCGGTACGTAGTCAAACATGGCAAAAAATCCCAATTCTTCAGTGACATTTCTCATCTGCAAATGGACACGCCAAGGACGGATCAACAGGTCAGACCCAGATCTGCAAAAATGGACATGATCCAAACCGAATACCCACACAAAAAGAAGGCAATACAAGAGTGGAAATATGTTAACAATAATGAACAATATTACCCAAACTCTGCGATACCCCAAGTCTTTGAGTTTGCCCATACCCGTGTTGTGTCAGCCTGTGATTCTACCTACATACAAACGTGCATTGGTAAAACAAATGTAAAACAATAGTGCCATCATGAATCTACCGTGATGATGATGATGATGGTGATGATGATGATGCTGCTGAATGTTAATAAACACCAATAGTACATGTTGAATATTATGTGTCATTTCAATGTTGAAGGTTTAATCTGAACGTTCAATTGCCAGTCTTAGTGTCAGCATTTTCCACAAAACAATAGTTTAAGAACGTTCAACATTTTGAAACCGGTAGAACTTCAGAACATGTTTTTTCCGGTGTTAAGTTCAACGCAGAATGTTCTCTCCATAGTTCAATTCTTAATGTTCATCCCCCATCCCCAATCTCCCCATCGACCAAGCCACAGGTTGGACCAGCTATGGGTCACCATGCGGTCCGGCAGGCAGGCAGAGCCCATTAGCACCATAGCAGCTGCACAATCTCCGTGAGAACTGCCACAGGATAACGGGATAATCGCCTTGGTGAAATGGCGGGAAGTTCCATGGTGTTTTTTCAGGGTGATTTAAAGGTATTTAATGTGTTGTTTGTTTTTGGCGGGGATTGAAAATGGTGACTATGAATGATTTCATCGGGTTTTAAATGGTGATTTATATGATTTCATGTTTTTTTTTTTTTTCCTGCGACGCCTTTTTCACCGCCATTGGTCACATAGTCAGATCCCATGGGATTTGTATAAACGAGGGTTGGGATTTCATGGTAATTCAAGAATCAACCATGGGGATTCTTATCCATCTACCCTTCGGTATAGATCATGAATCTACAAGTACAGTATATATCATGGATAACCAACAGATTCATGGATTAATGGATAGCCTCTCGTGTCATCACACATGGCAATCTGGAACATCCCCAGATTCATAGTTGAGCTTTAAAGCTGGAAAAAACAAGATGAAGCCCACGAACCCGAATGCTCACACGTATGTTAATGGTACAGATGTCAAAACACATGGTTATGCAGTGACGCACAATACCTTTCTGCAATAGTTTATTTGAACAGTC
>Ga0126342_10006372_pt1 | contig 20903 bp, 19 predicted proteins | sample Cyp1metagenome_FD_92528 | JGI IMG/M metagenome (GOLD analysis project Ga0126342, IMG submission 92528) | Coral microbial communities from Lord Howe Island, Old Settlement Bay, Australia - Cyphastrea 1 metagenome | ecosystem: Host-associated > Invertebrates > Cnidaria > Coral ...
AAGATGAGAAGGTGTGAAGATGAGAAGGTGTGAAGATGAGAAGGTGTGAAGATGAGAAGGTGTGAAGATGAGAAGATGAGATACAGACCCCCACTATTGGAAGAACCCTGCGCTCAGACGCTCCTGGGAACAAAGTACAAAGTATTGATCAAATGGTTACAATCTGCGTCGATGTTTCATGCGATTTTGTGAGCTAACCTCTATACCAACATAGCTACGGAAAATCCACCATAATGTAGATCGTTTCCCAACAGAAAACAACCATGGCTTTTTCATAGCTCTGCATGGTGAATCTACATCTTTGCCGGGAAAGAACTATAGATCTTCTGATCCTCTTAGTTTTTGTACGTTGGTGGATGGTCATTCCACGTCGCTGCTGAAACTTCCTCGGAACTCAGGCTGGACAACTCAGAGTCTTCCTCTGTGGTGCTCACCTCACGTCACAAGTCTCGGGTTTTCTGGCATGTGGCGAGCACAGCAAAAATGGGGCTTTCACTTAATAGTTGATACCTGAAACGGGTTCATCTTGTACCTGAATATTTAGGCAAGTATGATCAAATGATGTCAAATGATGTCAAATGATGTCAAATGATGTCAAATTCAGGTACAGAACCCAATTGCTTTCCTGATATATACAGTATATATATATGGCTATTTGCACCTGAAAAACATTGAGAAACAAAAAGCACAACATGTCATGGTGATTCATGGGCTGGCCTGCTGCTCGACTTGCAGGTCCACGGACTCAGTAGCCACTTGCACCTCAGATCAGGAAAATCATCAAGAATGGAAGACAATGGAAGAATGGTGATTTCACAAAGGGAATGAACTACCGGTAACATGGGAAATAAGAGGATATACCCATCACACATTGGAAGTTAAGCCAGAACAACTTATATTTTTCGGCCACAAACATGGTGCCGCAATGTGGAGATGGTGAAATCAGGAATGAATGGTAGACATACGGATTTTGGCCAATATTGACCAATTTATCCAACAAACATGCAGGTGTGCACTGTGTTCGAAACTATTTTCTTGGTATAGTTCATGGACATTCATAGGACATCATCAATGGATACTACTGACATATAACTAACAGTATGGGGACCCAATGGGAGACAATCTGCATAGATGCCTATGAGTCAATGTCCGACCTTGTGAAAACTTGGAAACCTGGATATCCTCTGATAATCTAATATAGCTATTGACCATCACCATTGTTTTAGATAAATCATCCATAAATGGGCCATTCTTATCCATACTCCATAGTTAATTATGTTAAATTAACAGAGGATAAAATATAACAATTACCCAAACTGAGCAGTTCGGCCAGTTAAAGATAGTTACCCCAACATTATGTTTCTTGTGTGTGTCTTTGCTTTTTTTTCTGATGATTTTTCCAGTCAGTTTAATTTGTTGGTGAATATGTTTTTGATTCTGTGTTTTCTTGCTTTTTGCTTTTTTCAGTATTTGCTGAAAACAATTTTCTCTATTCCCGTTGGCCTCATATTCAAGCTTCACCTTTGAATCCCTTCACGCCTCATTCCCAATAACGTGCAGGTATACAAACATATTCTGGTTGGTGGTTTCAACCCATCTGAAAAATATCTGTCAGTTGGGATGATTAAACATGGTGATTTTCTATAGTTATGTTAGTTTACCAGAGGGTACTTACGTTTTCCCTAATAATGAACAACCCACTAAAAAAACATACGTAAGACAACTGTTGTTACTGCAGTTGAACTGTGGGTCTTATTCATTTGGAACCAATCTGAGAGAATATCATTTGGAATATATCATCCAGCAGTACTAACTTTGTTGTAATCCATCTATATTACCCGCAAATGAAATGTATATTTGATTTTATATGTCTATATGTATTATTTATAGATATATATGATTATCAACAACATAAAACAACATCAACAGAGTCGCTGAACCCAAGTCCTTCAGTCAGCAAAAATGCCATCAGAATTCCAAAAAGGATCGTTTTTCCTGGGGGTTCCCCATGGGTTTTTACATATCTGGCTGAATTACCCGGCCTGGTCAACTGTCACAGTTTGCGAACTGGAAAGATCCACCATGCTATCAATGGGAAAATCCACGACGTTTCGACTGGGCCATGTTCAAGTTCGCAAACTGTGAACGTTTACCAGAGGGTAAAATAGTTCACAAACCTGAAAATAGATCCCCATGGATCCATGGCCATCTGAGAAGGTACATACAAAAAAGCCTCCAAATTTAATCGTACGTTATACCCCTTAAACCCACTTCCTAAGACAGAAGGTACGGTACCTGGATCCATAGGACATGAACATAGCTAAAATGTTTGACCATGGGACATGATTCCCCTTAATAAAAGCCATCGTTTGGCGTCACTAGGTGAGGTCATCAAATTCATCCAGAATCATCTGGTGATTATATCCCATGAAATATCCCCAAGTATATCTCAGTAAGTTCCCTTTAAAAGGCCTCAAAAATCCCCATTTTCCCCCGAAATCGGGAACCCCAAAAGCCATTGCCATCCGCCCGACCCGACCCGGCGATGCACCTTTTCCTTCACCGCATGGACCGATTGCACCGCACAGATGGGTCCACTGAGCGGCACGAAGACCGAGTTGTTGGCCTCGGATGGGGACAGCTTCTGATAGCGAAGGAGCATGATGTTTTTTTACCTATTGATATTACTATAAATATTAATATGGATAAATAGTTTTAAGATTATACTATACAATATTATGATATATATATATATGTATACACTATTGATTACTATTGATTTTGCACTATGATTACAGTAATATTTGATTAATATTGCTATTAACTAATATTGATTACTATTATATACTGATAATACTGATGCTGCAATGCCATATTGATTAATAATAGGAATGATCAATATGATTACTATTAATATCATTACCATCTATTTTATGCCCTAGTGCTCCAATTTTTCTGAGAACGATTACGATCAATATGATGAATCAGTACTGCTATCAAGATTATCAATCATTACTATGTAATAGATTGTGGATAGACAAAACTGTGGATGAAGCATCTACCAACTGTAAATCGTGGATAATGATGGGATTGTAATTTGACAATAATGGGATTGCAATTGGATGATTGGAAAGTATAAAGCACGGTGAATTCATGGACAAAATTGGGATTTGTAATGGTATAAAGCATCTACCAACTGCAGGATTTTGCAACCATCCACAGTAATAGTTAACGTTTCTGGTGAAATTGGAGGAATTTGGAGAACATGATTTAAGTCAAGTGAGCCATAGAAAATATCCTTATCCCATCTCATTATACTAGTTACTAGTTGGTTGATAGGTTTCCCTACTATGGCAATCATAATCCCCAGTAAACCAGGTAGTATAATCTCCTATAGCAATCAATTAACCAGGGTATTTTAAATGGCTCAAGTATCTCGCAGAGGTACATATAAACGGGTAGCCAACGGGGTCATAGCTAACATAGCTAGGAAGGTGAATGTTCATCGCCAAATCATGGAGATGTTCCAGCCATTTCAGGAAGGTGAAAATAGCAATGGAAAAAACACGAACTATCATCTGGCTATGACGAACAAACAGTTCGCCATGGAAAGATCCACCATGCAAACAAAAATGGGTAAACCATGGTAAACCATGGTAAACCATGGTAAACCATGGTAAACCATGGTAAACCAGGGTAAACCATGGTAAACCAGGGTAAACCATCTATTTCGATTAGGGCCATGGCTTCCATGGCGAAGTGTGAATGTCATAACCAGGTTACATGGACTATGAAATAGCAGTGGTATCTATCCAGATCCGCAGCGAAGTGGCGTTGGAATCTTGCCAGGAATGGACAGAAATTGAGCAGTTGGTTGAAATAAATCCCTCTATCATTCCATTGAAAATTCCTGGTTGGTTAAAAAAGGGAGAAATCCCGTTCTTGGATGATTCGAATCCCCGATTTTTAGGGTATATAGTATAACCCCCGAACTCATCAACCCTGCCAGGGGTAGGTTTGGCAGCCACTCATTTGAGACACGTTTGGTGATGGTTCCCCTAGTCATGTTTGAGTTTTTAAAGCCCCATTGGCCCATAGACATCCCACCAGACATATCCCTCCCAGACCCCACCTTGATCTCAGTGACATGTTGCCGAATACCCAGCATGTGAATGGAATCAATTATTAGCAATCCAATCTTACAGCATATATAATAATATTATTATTATATATATATATATGTATAATATATATATATATATTGATGTACATGGGGGGATCTTGAAATGGGGAATCCCCAAAACCGTATAGATTTCAATACTCAAGTGGTCATCCAAGACTTGGATGATTTGTTGGTACCATCCAAAAGACGGCATGACCCATCACCATTTCTCAGTCATCTACCCAGTGATATTCGATTGCATGAGATTCTCCAAAAACTACTCAAAACAGATGGTTAATTATTCCGAGTTATAGCCCAAAATTTCATGAAAATTTAGAAACCACATTTTCATACATTTTCCCCCATTTGAAATTGGCATTCCGCGACCCCTCTGGACCCATCTATTCCCAGCTTTCAGCAGCGCGGAACCTGGTAGAAGATGGGCACCGCGACAATTTGCGTCTTCACCTTAAGGATTTGCGAACAAGGCCACCCCACGAAATGGGAAACATGAAGAAAACCTGTGGATTTAGTGGATTTACCTGGAAAAATTGGAATTTAGATGGATTTAGTGACAACTAACCTAGATGTGCAAAACCTATGGGTCTCCGTTGGGAAAATGATTTACAAATGGTGGATTTTCCAGATTGATCTTCATTTACAGGTAGATAAACTGACTCAGCAAATCAAAGGCGTCATGATGGAGGCTCTATTTTTGATGCTGACATCTTGGATTGAAGCTAGTGAGATGATGATGATCATGGTAAAGCACCATATCTTGTGGTCTCAATCCCCAAATTCAGTGGTTCTTGACCCAATCATTCTCCCTGTACACTGTATCCACCGGTTGCGTGTGAAATTCCCAACTTTCATTGGGTTCATCAAGGAAACAATGTTTATGACCTAAATCATGTGAAATCTCCATATTTGATTGGTTGAATCCAATGACTGTCCCATATTGTCCCAATGTTTCATGCACTATCAGTGAAAAATCCCAGTTTCTGAGTTTCTGATGATGTTTTCACTGGATTGGTTTAGTCGGGAAAATCTTAACCGGAAACCCATGGGTTTTTACCATCAAATTGGCTGGGCTTTCCGGTTCAAATTTTCCCATCCAATTCGATGTTTACCAGAATTTCAGCTTGAATATCGCAGTGATGGGTGAACTTCTCAGGTCATCCAGGTCACTTGCGGCACTTGTGGCACTTGCTTTCGCACGGGGGCGGGTGGCGGTGTCGGCACGGTCGGTACCGTCGATGTGGCCGGCTTGGCTACCGACAGCGCCACGGGAAGATCCTTGGCACCTTGGTCCACAAGATTGGAGTCAACGAACAAATAGGGTTGATGGGATAAACCATGAATAATTGATAATAGAAGAAACCCTGAGACAGCTCCAGCCACCTTCTGAGACTGTATTTTGGGATAGTTTTTGGGCTTCAAACACCTTCTCAGAAAGTGTTTGGGGCACTAGGGAATCATTAAACATCCTATTCTGAGATATTCGACCAATGAACGGGATGTTCATGGGATGGTCCTGGGATTATTGTATATAGATGTACCCTCTGGTTATGTCAAAATAGCTATTGGAAATGGCCATTTATAGTTGATTTATCCATTAAAAATTGTGATTTTCCATAGCTATGTTAGTTTACCAGAGGGTATATAGATCAATAAAAGATGAGTTTTCCTGAAAATAGGGCACCCCCAATAGCCACTGGATTATAATCGATATCCCCATTAAGATTGTGATTTGGAGGGTATAATATCCCAATTTTCAGACATCCATATTCATGGGATATAATATGTAGGATGTTGTTTGACATCAACTCTATTTGTTCTTCCTGGGATGTTATTTGATATAAACTAATTCTAAGAGATATCCACAAACAGGCTTAATTGTAGTGGATATTCTCATCAACGGTAAGTGTTTCATCAACCCGGTTATCATATAGTATCAATAACATGGGACACTGAGTAAAAGGATTGGTGGGACATTGGCAAATATCAATTTAAACCATCAATACTACCGTAGATGGACGAATTATTCAAACCCTTGTAATCCAATAACCCCCCGCACCCCCAATTACAACGTTGTTTTTTTGGTTTGGTTCGCTCCTTCGAATGGACGAAATAAATCAAACCCTAAGATCAGGAACAAAGATACGAAACCACAACGTTGAAATTTGGGGGGGACAGGGGGTAGCCTACAACTCATGGATGCGGGGTTTGAATAATTTGTCCATCTACTGTAGGTAATTAATTTTACCATCAATAGTAATACTACCACATATTCAACGATCAAATGGATATTCATGTGTTACAGTATTTGGAATTTTGTTTGATATAAGCTCTATTTGTTCTTCCTGGGATATTAATTGTTTGTTTGACATACACCAATTTAGAAACTAATTCCAAGTTCCAGATACTAAATAATGGCAAATGAATGTGATATTCCCGGGATACAATAGATCAATATAGGAAACAATTCGTGGATACTAATGGTATATATATATATGTATATATATATATATATGAAAAACCGGATGGGTGAGGTATTATATATATATGGAGCTACAGAGAATATAGAGGGTATGTATGTATGCATGCATGCATGCATGCATGCATGCATGGAGGGAGGGAGGGATGGATGGATGGATGGAAGGATGGATGGATGTATATATATATGTGCACAATATACATGGGGGAATATGTGAGGAATATGCGGTGAATATATGAGATAAAAGTTTTAAATATGAAAGAATCATCAAACAAACATATACAGTACACACACATATATATATATGTATATATATACAAATATATATATATATATACAAATATATATATACAAATATATACAAATACATGGGATTACTGGGGATAAATGCTGAACTTCTGGGATAAATGCTGAACTTATATGAATCATGAAGGATGGCTGACCGTTTTGACCTATGAGTTCGACGAACAGTGGAGATTTCACCGTCGGGAGATCTGGGAAGACTTGTTCCAGTTCGCCATGGAAAACCAGCATTTTTTCATAGGTAAATCAACTATAAATAGCCATTTTCAATAGCTATGTTAAATTACCAGAGGGTAAACCATCTATTTCTATGGGTCATTTCAACATTATCTGGTTGATGTTGATGTTGACTGGAAATAACATGATATTTCACCACTCATGGATGTAAGATGATGTAAGGGTGTATCATGAAATGATACAACCAATCAAGAGGGATTTAACAAGAACGAGTGTACTACAAAGATATTGTGGCATGCTACGGGGGATACAATAATTTAAATAACTAAATATTTCATCATTTGATATAATCAATGGATATGAATGGGATACTTTTTTTTTTAAAGTCATCCCTAAGTCACCAGCCTGAAGAGTAGATTGAACTCTTCATAACTCTTCAATCGTGATCCTTTCGTTCCATATTTAGCACATCGATGTCGGAAGGTCCAAAACTAGGCAAAATGGATGCCTTCAAGGGAGCAATCTTTGACTCTCATGATTTCTAGTCAATGGATGTAGCAACTTTGAAACCCCGAAATGGATCTGACTCAAATGTAGGGAGATGGTCACCAGATGGTCAGGGTCTTTTTTGGAACGGGAGCACATTTTCTCAGTACTGCAAACAATAAAAAGTGTTTGGGTGCTCAATGATTTAACCCAACATACGCAACAATGATGATGGGAACATCATCAAGGATCACATGGATTCTGATGAGTAAGAATGGTAGTTAGTTCCCCCATGAGCTAAGCATAAACAAACATCGCGGCCTTATTGTGGTCATTGACCACTTACAAGCTCGGATGATCCGAAATAATGATGAGGACCGGATATGACCGAATTTACCCTCTGGTGATCAAATAGTTCGATGATTTTCCCAGTTACCCTCTGGTAAACTAACATAACTATGGAAAATCACCATTTTTAATAGGTAAATCAACTATAAATAGCCATTTTCAATAGCTATGTTAAATTACCAGAGGGAATAAATATCGACTATATTCCAACCAGCCCCGTTTGACGACAGCGGAGGGTGCCATCACCTTTCTCTCACTGCCGAGATACGATGGCTAGACGCGTTGCCTTGCTGCCACGAGGTGAGTTTGAAAAGGTGCAATGTGGGAAACCCAACCATAAACGAACCATTTGAGGATGATAGTTACAACGTGAGGCCCCACAGTTATAAGTTGGTTTATAAGCCCCAGTAACTATAGTTATAAGTACCATAAACCATAGTTATTGGAGTTATAAACTAACTTAGCTATCTTGGGGGCCTCACATTAAACCATAAACGAACCATTTGAGGATGCTAGTTAACCCATGTTAACTAACCCATAAAAATGGCGATTCTGGGGATACATTAAGGCATTGGCTGAATCCCACATTAGCATTCTTTCAAAATGTACATGTAGACATGACAGTCACAAGCTAAATAGAGTGGCGACAGTCAACCAAGCATTGCCCATCTTAGATACCCTTGCATTGCTTCTTTCATTGGATTGGATTAAGGGAAAACCTACAGGAAACCCCTATAATATATATATATATATATACAGTATATATATTTGGTGGTAAAAAATGATGGTTTCCCGTTAAGATGTTCCCTTAAACCAATCCATTCATTCTTCGTATATCCCCCATTATAATACCCAAATCCTACATCAAATAAAACAAATCCAAGGTTTATCCGGGTATCCCAATGATATTCCCATTGATTCTTGAAACATCTCAGTCATCTCCGCGCAAATTACAAAATCCCGGGCGGGCAATTGAGCAGTGTGAAAGAAACCCTTCGTCATTCCATTGCGCCGTTGGTTAGCAGAGATTCCAACATTATCTGGTTGGTGGTATACCTACCCCTCTGAAACATATGAAAGTCAGCTGGGATGATGACATTCCCAACTGAATGGACAAATAAAAATCATGTTCCAAACCACCAACCAGTTGTGGAAACTGATACATTAAACCCCAATATACTGGATAGAATCCCTAAACCAACCAGCCACCAGTGGAGGTTTAGCAGCCTCTCAAATATTCATTGAACTCCCATGAAAAAATTGTCCGATGATTCAGCCCATTGACCCATAGTATACCCATTATACATCATTATATCACCATTTTCGGGTGGAAAAAACATCTAAATCAAGATTTGGCCAAAAAAAAATCGTTCGATTGGGATCAAGTCGATTGGTTTTTTATCCCCAAAACAGGAGGTGTCATGAAATAGGGCTACCCCGAAATCATCCATTTTAGGCTTTGGGACTTTCCATGACATCAACCATCCAGCGATCTATCGGGCTACCCCCATGACTATGGCAACACTGATGTATTCCAAAGATTTGCCCATCCCATTAGCAAGTTCAGGTGGATGGTAAACACACCACACAAATATGCGGATTATTTTTGGGGATGGTTTATAAAATTAAAAACATGTCACAACATCAGCATTTTCATTGGGTTTATGGCACTGTATGATTACTGCTTTCGAAAAAGTATCATCCCTCAAAGCCATCCAAAGCCGGCATAGCTGGATGATGCTGGATATGCTGGTACCATTCCTATGCTGTTTTTTCATTACGCTAACTTGACCCATCCCCACACTCGATCCCATCTGGATGATCTGGCAATGGCGGATGGTTTCCCCCACAGCACTTCCCCAAGTTGATCCAGTCGTACCTTCTGAAAGGAAGTGTTTAAGGGGTATAATTTACTATAATTTGGAGGCTTAAGGCTTAAGTATGTACCTTCTCAGACAGTGTTTGGATCCATAGGGTATATATATATGTATATTATACATATATATATATATAACTTGACCCACCCCCACATTCTCATGATCTCTGGATGATGTGTTCGGATTTGACCACAGCACTTCCCAAACCCCCCCTCCCAGCCACACGCCTTTGGTCTCGTTCTTTTGGCGACGCTTCGGCTTTTCCAGCTGGGTTTCCATGACCTGCCGGATGAATTGGGAGATTTGATCAGGAGAAACATGGCTGCACCCTGGGTCAACACAGCACGGATTGAGTGCTAGGGAAACAAGCTGTAGGGATTTTTCGGTGCATCTGAAAATGAGACAAATGAGTATAGCACCAGAATTGCCATGTTTTTTGATGACTTACCAAGGTTTTGGAATGGAGCGCCCTTAAATGGTGAGTCAGAAAATGATGGCTGCGATGTTTTACAAAAAAAATCGGGATTTGAAGAGATAAACACCTTTTTTTTGGTTAAAACAATGCCATCTGCACCATCCCCCAGTCACCATTGTAACATAGGTGGTGTATATATATATATATACCATTCCCAGGAAAATGGGTGGTTTTTACATGGCATTGTTTTCACATTAGTGGATTGAGCCGTTCATCCCAAGATTCTGGGCTGTGGAGCCACAGTGTCAGCTCAAAGCTCCATGACTTGACGGTGATGATTTGGAGGATTCCCGGGTACCCCCCATGATTTTAGGAAACCTCCACATACAGTTCCTGATATTTCCTGATAAACCTCTTGATCCCTGATTTTGGGGATCCAAGCAGATCAGATCTACCTTCATCTATGAAGGACCTACCGTGACGTCATGGGTGGATTCTTCCAAAATCTCGACGGACATCCATGTGTCTTGTGATGTTTACCTCCCGGGGTCTCCGATGTTGCTTTTCAGACCTAGAGCCATTCTTTTGTGAATTTAATTGCCATGTATTTTTCTATTTTGGCTGGTCAAAAATCCACACTTTTCCTCCTGTTTTTTTCAGATGCCACGGTCAACCTGCCAAGGTCTTGATTGCTCAGCCAAACCAATCTGTTGTGGGTTAGAATCCTGTTAGTTGGTTGAATCTCCATTGTTTGGTTGCAGTAAGCGTCCCATAATCCCCAATGTTTCTAAGATAAATCATACAAATCATACTGTTTGGGCAACGTTCACTCACTTTAAAATCCCAAGGTTTACACATCAAATTTCATGTTAAATCCTCATCTTTGTAGGTTAAAACCCAGGTCATTTCCCACACATTTCCCCATGCGACAGGCTGACCCGACCTTGAATTGCTCCATCGCCTCATCAAACTCCTGGTGATATCTCGGAAAAGGTGATGGCTGCACCATATAACAATACATGAAAAAAACAGAAATATAAGGTTTGTATATGTTTAATCAGGTACCGTATATAATGGGATTTCATTGCGTATAAGTACCTAGACTTCCAAATACACCCTTAAAAAGATGGTATGTTGGTACTTTTTAAATCTTTTAAAGTACCAAAATAATGGGGCTATTATTGGTGATGTGTCTCCAAATTCTTAGTGACCAAGCTGCATCTTTGGATGCTCGATCTCTGTGACCAAGCTGCACCGCCAATCTGGCCACAATAAGCATAACCTTTATATATGGTGTCAACAAACAGTATATTAGGTGTCACTTCTATGTCTACATATATATATATATACACACCATATTATTATTATTATTGTTATTACAGTATATATATATACCCCTCCAAACTTTAAGAATTGGGAAAAAATGCAAACCCTCAACATCGCCAATCTTTGATAGCCTGCATGAGTTTAAAGACATGTTACCTTTCGGTAATCAAACGTGGCGTGCTGAACCTTCATGTGCAGAGGACTTTCCATATGTTCCCATCGAGGCCTCGATTTATATGGGATTTTCTATTGCCACATTTGATCACCGAAGGTAATTAATATCTCAATTTGTGTCAAAAGGTTGTGCTAAACTACCCTGCCGGTCTGCCCAGTCAAGGAGTCCTCCTTGTTGCAAATCGCTCCAAGCCTCAGAAAGCTGCTGGGTGACACCCAAAATCATCATGAAACTATCAGCTGGGAAAGACAGAACTGTACTTACCATCTGGTAATTTCTTCCATAGCTATTGAACATGGTCCATTTATATCGTGCGATGATTTAGCTATAAAAAAAACATCGTGATTTTCCAGTTTGCAAACTGGCACCCTCTGGTAAACTGTCACATAACTATGGAAAATCACCATTTTAAATAGGTAAATCAACTATGTCTATGGTCACTTTCAATAGCTATGTAACAAATCACCAGAGGGTATATCCATCAATATCCCAGTATTATCCCATCATTATCCCAGCAAATCATCCCATCATTAAACCATATTAAACCATAGTTAGTAAACCACGGTAAAACCATATAAAACCATATATTAAATCCAAAAAAACCCTATATATAAAACCATATTGAACCATAGTACACCCATTAAACCTCCATTAGTTTACCAGAAGGTAAATTACCAGAGGCTACCCTTCATCGCTGAACCATCATGGCCCTGTGGCGCCATTTCCGTGCCCCAAGCGATCAAAAAGGGATGGAGATCAGAGGGATGAGGGGCCCATGTAAGGGATATGGCTATGTATATATGTATAATAAGTATAATCTATATCATATATAGTATATACATATAGATTATAATATATATATATATATTATATTATAGTATATATATATATTAAATATATTAAATATACTAAATATATAGTTATATAACTATATATAACTAGAAATACCAACTACTCAAGATTTTGCTTTGCATACTCCAGCATAGCTTTGCAAGTTCCTCAAGTTCTGGCTAGTTATCCCATAGGAATCCGGGCTCGTCATATGGGATGATGGTGGATGGTCATGGTCATTTAAAAAATCACTCGTCACCATTCTCTGAATCCCAATGACAAATCTGTGGGCCGTCAACCAAGAATTTTGTGGCAAAAAAAATGTCAAACATGTCAAAATGTCAAAGTTGCTTCCAGGTCAACCATTCGAACGACATATTTTGACATATTTTGACCATCCATCACCGGCAAAAACTGCTGGGCCTCCCTGACTTCTTGTGAAGGCGCTGACGCACGCGGCGCTTCACGGCGCGGTTCGGAGCAGTCTGGGAGGCTTGAAGAGCCTCGACAGCAGTACTGGCGAAGCGGTGGCGAAGCGTGCGGTGTTGAGCTTATCGAAGCGGTCCTATAACTTGGTTTATTCGTTGTTAGGTCCTGTAATATATACCATAGTTGAATGCTACTATAAAAATAAAAAATAGTATATAAATAAAAATACAATGCAATGTAAAATAAAAAAGGAAAAAACATTATCTTATAGAATATAATATTGGTCAATTGATTTCGGGATTTTGCAGCATTGAATAAACACTCCAGTTGGAATGCGCGAAGAAAGTGGATTAACTTGGAGTTGGAATGGGATCTTACAGGATTCATGAGATAATGTTTCATTTGGTCAATAAACCTTCCAAATCCTTCCAAATTTCTGGGTAAAATAATATTTCACTAACCTGAATTAAGGCCCATTTGGGGATGATTTCCCTTATCAACTATGATTGCAGTGAGGTCGCAGTGAGGTCGTTATAATTTACCCAGAAATTTCACTGGTGACAATATACATGAATATTGTAGAATACCCTCCAGGATGTGAACATGAAAAAGCCTGCAATTTTTAGCCAATTTTCCAGGGGAAACAACGAAACAACGTGGATTTCCAGATCCCATGAGCTTCATGTATGGCTCCGTTTGGGTGATTTTGGGTAAATGCCGAGAACAGTGAATCTTCGACGCATGGATCATTGTGGTATAATTGATTATACATGTTATATATATATATGGTTGGTGGTTTCAACCCCTCTGAAACATATGAAAGTCAGTTGGGATGATAAAATTCCCAATGTATGGAAAATAATCCAAATGTTCCAAACCACCAACCAGATACCTGTTGTATACATATGATGGATGATAGCTGCGTGATATTTAGAAATATTATACGTTGGCCATGGTATACCATCAATTGTCAGGTGATGTCAGATGTTTTTTCTAGCTCTGCACCTGCATCAGGAAATATCGTCGAGAGGGATGATGTCCTCCTAGCTGTTTCATAAGCGTCCACAGTAATGTGATTCGGTGGATCAAATCCCTCGAGCTTCCATATAATGTTGGTTCATGGATAGCTTTGGGACAGTTCAGTTTGCATCCTCAAACATATTTGCCTTATTTTCAGACATTGGCAATGGGGAAAGCATCGAAGTTTGCATGGTAGATGTTCCAGCTATTCAGGCCCTCAGGGCAAATTTGCTTGTCTCATGGCTAACCTTAGATTTTCATAACTTGTGGCTAACCATTCATAAACACAAGTACCCTCTGGTAATTTCTTACATAGCTATTGAAAATGACCATAGAATCTATGTTGATTTTCCCAGAATGCAATTCATAGCATGATGCTTTTCCCATCAGTTTTTTTGTGAAGGTTTACCAGAGGGTACATGGTCCTACGGTTCCACGGGTTCCATTTGGCGGTTGGACCCTTGTGGAACTGCACCCCCAAGTACTACGGTGGATGGGCCAGCGAAATCCTGCACCACCAATTTGGGATGGTTGAAACCCTAGAAATAATGGGATTAACCAGCGTTTTCAACTGGTGCAGGATTTCGCAACCATCCACAGTATCAAGTATTCCTCTTTTTTTGCCTCTATCAAATTGGCTCAAAATTCACCCATTCACCTCCCAATCCCAAGCCTCGCAACCCTGTGGTGATAGGTGATAGCCCGTGACCATCATGTGACCAATGGTCTAAAACTTCACCCCTTTCCCCAATCTTAACTGAACCAGTCAATATACCTCTATCCCATCTCAGTGTACTGTTGGTTGATAGGTTTCCCTACTATAGCTTATGATCCCCAGTAAATTAGGTATACTATAAGTCCCTATAGATCCCTATAGTAATAATCAACGAGGGACATGTTTAATCAATGGGAAATTCAGGATTCTAAAATGGAGGTACTAACTTAGTACCGTAGAAGGCCATATGAATTGTGGGGACCCTGAAAAATAGGCCTGAGAAATATGCCTTATATATGCTATGTACCTCCAACAAATCGGTGCCTGTTGCATGGCCATTGATAAAAATTTCTGGTTGCCATGGATACCCCCACGCGCACCTGAACCAGCAGCTCATGGACTGACGTAGCATCCTGTGAAACCCCCCAGAACTGATGTCACCAATAACCTTGGAAAATATGATGCAAAACTCATATCATCTCATGACTTTTGCAATCCTGGTTTTGATATGTTTTAACGCATCTGGTGATATAACCTGGTTGGTTAGAACAATTCGAACCGCAGCGAGTTTGCGTGATTGTTGTTCAACCTGGTTCAAACTCATAGACACTCTTGATCACCAAAAACATATTGACGAAGATATAGTCCGACTGGAATCTGTAAAGAAATGTTCTACAGTGAGTCATGGATGCGAATAGAAAAGGAAATCGCACCGTCTTGAAGTCCCGAAAACTGGATGGATATTCGATGACATGGACTATGGGTCTGTCTGAGAATGGGGATACCCACAAATGGACTTAAAAATGGATGGATAAATCATTGATTTTTGGGTAATGAATCCTATTTTCGGACAAATACCATACTAGGTTATATTTCTATCTAGTGATGGTTGTACATTTATCTTGCATTTTTTTTGGCAAGTGGTTGATACCCATGGCTATCTGTTCGATTCCGATGCCTAGAATGATCTTCCAACCCAGCCAGTTTGCATACACATATCTGTTAGCTATTCCATGTCTGTTGGCTGAATTTTGTTGGATAGGAAAACACAAGGATCATTTCAGTGTTTATACACCTAATGTTTACAGTAATTTGTTCCATAACATGCCGGACAAATATGTTAGTTTACATGCTAAACGATGTTATGTATATATATATATATATACATATGTTGTATGTTATATATATATATATATATATATAAGAGTTTATATTAAATATTGAATATTATATATTATACATTCAAGAAATATACATCATATATCAAAAATTAAATATTATATATTAATATATTATATTTTTAAACTATGTATTATATTATATTATTTATATAAACATTCAAACATTCTGTAGCATCAAACCCTCAACCTGGTCGTTGTTTTTTTCTCTTGAAACCAACAGCACATGAATTGGTGAGGTCAACCAACGACAAAGCTGGATCACATGTTGATATCATCAACATCTATGTGTTACACGTTGCTGGATCTAACATTAACTAACAAGCTGGTTGGTGGTTTCAACCCCCCTGAAAAAAAAATAGTCAGATTGGATCATCATCCCAACTATTGGGGAAAATAAAAAATGTTCCAAACCACCAACCAGCAAGTATCTGTTTAGCTCTGTGTATTTATTTCATGGCCATATACTGGAGGACAGACCCTTATTGAGTAAATATATCCAAATAGTAAGGGTCCGTCCGACATAACAGAAAAAAGTAAATATATGTAAATATGATTATTATCATATTATGATTTTACCATTGTTACTATTGTTTTTACTAATATTGTTGTCATTATTTTTATCAGGATTATTATCCGCTGTGTTGTTATCATTATTGGATATTATTGGTATTAGTATGGTATTAGTATGGTATTAGTATGGTATTAGTATCATTGTTGTTTTCGCTATTACTATACAATACTGTACATATATACATATATACATATATAATATATAATAATAATTATTGTGCATAAGCCTTTGATAGGTTTGGGTGACATTGAGTTGCTAATGACCAAAAAGAAACGAAGTTCAACGGTTTTCAAAATCGGGGTACGACTACACAACCAATGGTTTTCCCATGGTGTTCCCATGTTTCCGCATTAAACATCAGCATATATCAGCATTGCCCACTGAAAATTCACTGCGTACCCGTCCAAAAACGTGTTTCCCGTTCAAAATCACCATGTTCCCATTAAACATCACCATGTTTATTTTACATCACCAGATTCCGAATAAATATAACCATTTTCCCAAGTAAAATCACCATTTCCCCAAGTAAAATCACCATTTTCCCATGGATTTTCGGGGTTCTCCACCTTCTCTTCAGTCACTTGTGGAGCTGTCTTGGGGAGCTCCAGAGGTCGAGTGCCTAGGAAATTCAAGGAAATTCCAAAAGGAAGGACAGCTTGGAAGTAGGTTTAATTGGTTTATATTGGATAAGTAGGTTGGAAGTAGGTTTAATGATATTTGGGTTGGATATTTGTAACTGAAAATTGGGTTTATATTTGTACTGTCATGGCCCAGCGCTTAGAATATTTTAAAAAAAAAAAAAACACACCTAGAATGTGTAATTGAAAATTGATGATAAGTGTCATAGATTTGCTAGTAACGCTTAGTGCCTCCCAAAAAAAGGAAGAAATTGGGAAAAAAAACATGATGTTCAAACAGTGTGAAATTGAAACTTTTCTGAATCTGCAATCGTTATTGGGGGTGAATTTAGGTCGATAGCAAACGTCTTTCGAAAGTATCCATCCAAGCTGGAACCCCATAGCAGTCATTGCTTCATGGAGCCCCATAGCTATGGCCGGATTAATATGGATACCCTTTGGTAATTTAACATCGCTATGGATAATTCATCAAAAAAAAACGTTTTTTTCTACGTACATCATCTATACGCCATCCATACCCTAATTTCAGCCCACCCAAAAGGTGACCGGCACAAGGATAGCAGCTTAGGATTCGCCCTTCTTGACTCATATCCCCGAGATTCCTGTTTGGTTAAAACTGGTTAGTACGTATCCTCACTAGCAAAAGATCAACGTCCTAAAGTAACCATCTACGTTTGGCCTGGATATCTTAGCATAGATCTTGTATGGACGAAATAATGGGAGATTAAATCTGGCAATTGGGAGTACCATGTTTCCACGCAAACCCAGATCTCAGATCTATGTTAATTTTCTAAATCAACCTTGATCACTTGATTCCCTTCAAAAAAGATCTGAACTGGTTAGCATGTGACTTACATGGTTTTCTGCTGATTTGTACGTTGAGCACTGCTCATGCACTCCTCATATGCTAGCAATCCATATGTTAAAAAAAAATATTGATAGCTGCATTATGTTTGAACATTTCGTACTATGGCCACTACACTCCACCCATTCTGGGCCATATGTAAAAAAATATATATAATTTTCCGTTACTTTCTACGACAAGTTTAAGCTACAATAATTTATCGGGGTTGACACGGTTCATGATTTCACCGCCATTGTGCCAGTGCTTGTTTGTTCGTTTTGAAACCCCATTACCTATGGACATATGGATATATATATATATATATTATATTATTATTATTATTGTTGTTATATATTTTTAGCTATTTATACATATTCTGCAATGATATGTGTATATATAATTGTATCAACTATAAAACCAACAGTTCTCGGACTTACAAACTGACCTGGCTAAGATACATCAACTATACATGCCTGTTTTTTTAATTAATGAGAAATATGTATTTCCCTTTGTTGAAACACTACTAGCTATTCCAACTTAGCGATTTAGTTTACTGCGACACCAGATCCCCTTGATTTTCCCGTCGGTCCAACAGAGTTCCCGACTGGCCAAGGGAGCGTTGAAGGTTCCAAGGCACATTGTCCTCACTTTGAATGGCGTGGGCCCAACAAACAGCGGATGGAAAAACCGTAGAAACAGGGGAAAACCCATGGGGAAAATTGACAACAACAGGGAAGCAAACCAGGCTGGAGGTGTTTCACAAAGTGAACATATTATCAAAGGAAGTGTAATTCGAAAACGGCCGAGTTACGGACAAATGTCCCGGAGCAGTCTTTTCTTCATGTCATCAAGTGATCATTATACCATTGTCACGTCATCATGTGTTCATCATGCCAACAAGCAAGAAAGTGAGCAAGAGCAGTTCGCATGTGGGACCAGTAGAGGAGTCCGGAGCGCATGAATTCACGGATGAACACGCTTTCGGGCGCAAAACCCTGTTTTTACGGGCAATGTGGTTTCAGGGTCGCCGAAGTAAGGTCTCTGTTTCCGCAATTGCGTGCCTCGATCTGGGAAAGTTGTCGACAAAAAGTGCACAGGACTGTGGTGAGAGCTCGATTTGCATTCAAAATCGCACAAACATGGTGTGATCGGAGCACTTTTGGATGATGCAAAACGTGCACCAGACTGTCCGTAGCGAGGGATTGATTTCATATAAACACTAAAAAACCTGGCGTGCTCGGAGCAGCGCGGAACTCACTGTTGACGCTGTGCGCCCGTTGGTTGATTTGGTGCGGCGCTCCTGTTTTGCGGGCTTGCAACCGGCTGGGACACAACGCATTGGCACGGCTGCCTGCAGCAAAGCATGAGTCATCCTGCGACGCTCCTCAGGATTGCAGCGGGGTTGCAGCTGGAGGTGTTGAAACGCATTGTTTAACAGCTGCGGAGAAGCATTGGGTTGCAGAAGCTACACAAGAGCTAGCTGGGAGGCAGCTCAGAGCAGAAGTAGCCCAGATAAGTGGCTGCTTAGAGAAGAAGTAGCTGAGAGAAGAGGTGCCTCAGCAAAGAGGTCGCTCAGTGAAGAAGTAGCTCAACAAAGAAATTCATTGGTTCGTTGGTTCATTGATTCCTTTATTCACTGATTCATTGATTGATATTGGTTCATCGGTTCATTGGTTCATTGATTCACTCATTTAATAATTGGTTCATTGATTCACTGACTCACGGATTCACTGAGTCATTGATTCACTGAATCATCGTCTCACTGATTCGTCGGTTCATGCTTCACTGATTCGCTGAACATCGCCGATTCATTGATTCCATCTACAGTACTCACTACTTCATTCATTAATTGATTCACTGATTCATTGCTTCATTGATTCATCTGCTCACTAAATCAGTCATGATTGATTCATTCTTCCACTGAATCATGGATTCGAATAATCGGTTCATTGATTCCTTGATTCCTTTATTCACTGATTTATATTGGTTCATCGGTTCATTGGTTCATCGGTTCGTTCACTCAGTTGTGCACAGATTCTTCCATGTCATTCATTGGCATCTAAACCACCGTTTCCTCATTCGTTGATGCATCTCACAACTTCAACCGCTCATAGCTTCTGCATCTCAAAAACGTTCCTAAAGGCTATTGATTTCTTATAGTATCTTATAGTCATGTCCTATTTTCGAAACTTCCGCCCCGGCGCGTGCCCGGCACTATCTGGTATAAGTCCTACAGGTCTGTTATTTGGGGAAGCTGTGGCTATGCCTGAATTTTGGAAAAACACACACAGCCATTTTTGAACCACATCTGTAGGAGATGCACAGTAGGGGAATGGATTTATATATATCATTTATCATGATTTATCATGATTTATCACCAGTAGCTCAAACCAGGACTCCAGTGATCTCCAGTGATCTCCAATGATCTCCAATGATTTCCAGGCATGGTAAAATTCGTGAAATGGACAATGACAACAGCTGACTGGAAACGACTCGAATTCCACCAAGCTGCTTTCGGCAGCGACGGAACCGGATGGCACCGGATGGGGCGAACCGCGAAAAGCCAGGAAAGTAAGCCGGCTGCGGCACATAACGGATCACCGTTTTGAGAACATGTTTTCACGCTGTGAACTACCATGACATAGCATACCCCAACTGCATGATATCTGAGGCTTCACATCAATACATCTAGCAGGTGAAATCTGGAGGAACTGTCAATAGAAATCTATGGTAAGAAACCCATCTACAACAGATTTCGAAAACACCATAGAAAAATGAATCTTAGCCTGGCGTCCCTTGGTCTCCGCGTCTTTTGCGTGGCAGGCGTGGGACAATGTGCACCGCCAAGGGGTCGGATGTACGCCCTGGCGTCCCTTGGTCTCCGCGTCTTTTGCGTGGCAGGCGTGGG
>Ga0126342_10006373_pt1 | contig 20903 bp, 16 predicted proteins | sample Cyp1metagenome_FD_92528 | JGI IMG/M metagenome (GOLD analysis project Ga0126342, IMG submission 92528) | Coral microbial communities from Lord Howe Island, Old Settlement Bay, Australia - Cyphastrea 1 metagenome | ecosystem: Host-associated > Invertebrates > Cnidaria > Coral ...
AGAGTGTTTCGCGACTTTCCTACCTTTTCTCGCATCTGCATCTTCTTTCTTCTTACTCTTTCTCTTCTACTCTTCTTTCTTCTAATCTTTCTCTTCTCTCTGCCTCTTCCCTGCTCTGCTTTTTCATCTGTCCATATTGTCGGAAGTTTGACTTCTAAACTTCCTTCAATAATATTTATTCATGTTATGATGCTTCCTTGGGGGTTTCAACCGGGTACCCGCTGGGGAAAATCATGATTTAACATAATTTAAATAGGATTAACTATAGGGAGTCTAAGTTCAAACAAACTTGGATGTGGAGATGGGGACTGGGGGAAGGAGAACTAATTTGGGAAACTTCGGGTTAACTTTTCGATAACTGAGGTTTTAATTAAGCGATAATGTTTGGATGGTACAAATTTGGGTTCAAGTCACCCTTGTTGGCAAATATTCCACAATGTTTTTTCAATGTCAACAAAGTCCTAATTTCTTGGTTGATGTTCCCAATGTTTCTTGTTTCTTGGTTTCAAACACATTTGATATTATATATTGTTCTTTGGTAATCTCCTGCCCCAATCATATCAAATACCCCAATTTTGGGGACTCAGCAATGAAGAGCGATCTAATGATGGCAATAATATATTTCACCAGGGTTTCATTGGTTGGCATTTAAGATTGCAATGTGATGCTCCCGCTTATATTTTGTTCTATTATTCCTCCATAATATCCCATTGTAAATACATATATACACATTCATTGTACCGCATTATTCCACAGAATATCACATTCATATCCAAGAAAACAATAGAAAACATATGTATCCGCTGGTAAATGAACAGTTCGACCCTTTTACAATCACCTTTGTTTCGATTTTCGAAACTCATCTTCCAACGTCCAACTTGCAGCAGGGTCTCCAGAAAACAAGCCATCCTCCAAGGTGGTGCTCTTCCAGTTATAAGTTGGTTTAACCATCTCCGGGTTTCGGCTTCCTGCGCCGTTCTGCTGTCGTATCGGTTGTTGTTTTACTGCCTCAGCATATTCCAACCTTCTCCTCTCGGGAACTGGCGGAGTCGATTTTCGGTTCAGGGAGTTTTCCTGAAGGACCTCACGAAAGCCGTAAGTCGCTTCACTGCAAGGTTGTGAGGTTCTCCGAACTGCAAGAGGAGGTCTTCGCTTTCAAAGCTCTGGGATTTGTGACCGTGGTGGTTTGGCAGGCAGAAATTTCGACAACTTCGGCGTGGGATGAAGAAGGAATCGATGTAGAAACCCAGGGCTTCAAGGTGACAACGGATGGAGCCCTTCGAGATCTAGAGCGTGAGGTTGAGGCCGAGCTTGCTTCGATATATCTATCATTAGTTACTATAAACCATAAGTTTAAGTTTAACCTTCACTAGTAACTATAGTTTAACCTTCACTATATGGTTTAAAAAATCATTAACATCCATAAACCATATAGTGAAGGCTCCCGTGCCCAGGACATGATGGTCCATGAACCCTGCGCTATTACCTGCCGCGTGGCGCCCAGCTTTCTGCGTGTGGGCCACGTGGATCTCTTTGCACGCCGGGCGACAGCACCTGGGCCCAGCTCTTCGGTGGATTGGCTAGTTGATTTGTGGTAGTTGAATACATGTTAATTTGATATTTAGGTAGTTTCATACAGTTCATATATATATATATAAATTGTTTTGTGGTAGTTGAGACATTGATGGTTTTGTGGTAGTTTCATATGTTGTGATGTCCAATTGTGCATGTTATTCATCTATATTCATTTTTTGTTGAATTTACGGGTTGAGTTTCACCAGCGTCCAAAATCCCTCAAGTGGTGGTTATGAAAGAGGTGTGAAAAGTGCCATGCCTTAACGAAAGTTTATAAGTCTACAAAGTGCCCCCTAGTAGTCAGCTGAGTTTGATTATAGCTCCAATATATAATTGGGGGTTTTGGTAGATATATGTTTTCTGGTTGGTGGTTTGGAACATTTTTTATGACTTGCCATATATTGGGAATGTCATCATCCCAACTGACGAACTCCATCATTTTTCAGAGGGGTAGGGTTCAACCACCAGATGATTATGACATATTGTGACCATATTTTGGGAATCATCCATAAGTCCCAGCTATGTTTGAATCCTAGGAATTCTGTCCGGTAAGCCAGGGGTAGGTATACCACCAACCAGTTTTAGTTGGCATCACCTTGTAGGTCCTGGGAAAAAAGTGCCAGATTTACCACCAATTCCCGATCCCAGGGAACTTGACTTGGAAATTTCCATGTTTTTCGCTCCTTGGGGGATACAGTTGCTCTACAAAAACAGACAAAGATGATAGATAAAGATAGATATAGATAGATAGACTATGGATATATAAATAGATAGATATATCTATAGATGGGATCCAAGATGTGGATCATGACTATTTGGCCGCTCAAACAGCCTATTTTTGGGTGCCATAGGTAGACCTACAAGCAACAAGAAAAAACTTTCAGCAACATGGAGACTCTGGAGACTCCGCAGCGCTTACTGGAAGATCATATAAAAACCGAATATCTGATTTGTAAATGTTGGTAAGTGGTTAGTAACCCTGGTTAGTAGATCTATATGGGACTACTTTACGATCCGTGAGGATTTATCCAGCAGAAAACCATCGGGGAGATCCCCCACACCAGCGGCTTGCGAGTTCCAACAGTTATAGCCCACTCAGGCAGTTATGGCCATGGGATTTAAACTCCTGCAACTGGTTGGTTGTATGAGTTTTAAGATAGATAGATAATTGATATAGATAGAAAGATATATAGATTAGATTAGACTAAATTGGACTAGATTAGATTGGATGAATAGATGGATCCTCAGGTTTGCTGAGATGATTTTGCGTGACAGGTGCAGCAATTCATATGACCTGGCATCACTTTTTCCTGGCAGGCGCAGTACTTTAGACAGGTGGACTGGAAAAATCGCAAAACGCATTGGCACGAGGCCGTCAGCTCTGCACTCAACTTTCCATTTTTGAAGGAAGTCTCGGAGAATTGTTTCGTTTTTATTCGTTTTTGATGTTGTCAACTTCGAAAATTGAGGAAGTCTCGCAGAATTGCTTCGTTTTTGATGTTGTCAAGTTCAAAAAATTGAGGTCAAGTTCAAAAATTGAGGAAGTCTCGCAGAATTGCTGCGTTTTCAAGCTTGCAGGTAGACGGACAGACAGACAGGCAGACAAATAGATAGATAGATAGATAGATAGATAGATACACAGATCGATAGATCGATCGATAGATAGATAGATAGCTAGATAGGTAGATAGATAGCTAGATAGCTAGATAGCTAGGTAGATACATAGATAGATAGATAGATAGATAGACAGATAGATAGACAGATAGATAGATAGATGGATGGATAGATAGATAGATAGGTAGATAGATAGATAGAAAGATAGATAGATAGATAGATTAGCTAGATAGCTAGATTAGTTAGATAGCTAGATAGCTAGATAGCTAGGTAGCTAGATAGCTAGGTAGCTAGATAGCTAGGCAGCTGGATAGCTAGGTAGATACATACATACATACATACATAGATAGATAGATAGATAGATAGATAGAGAGAGAGAGCTAGATTGGATCAGATTAGATTGGATTTGATCTGATTTGATTAGATTGATAGGACCTTAGGATAAGAAAGAAAGAAAGAATGAAGGAAAGAAAGAAACAAAGAATGAAAGAAAGAAAGACAGATAGATAGATAGATAGATGGATATCATTTTTCCACCAGTTACAATTTTTCAGTTTGACAATCGCCAAAACTGCAATGAATAAGTTGCTTAGGATGGGTTGAAGTTACTTGGGAATGCACGCAGAGATGGTGTCTTAATCAGACAAAATCATGAAATATCCAAAGCAAACAAAAAGATTTAGGATATCTTAGGATAAGACCCTGAAAGGAGATGGATATGATTATCTCTTTTGTACAAATGGAAATGTACATGGACCTTCCAAAATCGTTTTTTGTTTTAGATTCACCCCACTCAACTGTAGAAACCTCACGGATTCCCGGCGTTTCTCAGGCGAGTAGTGCCACCGCGGAGCAGCTCCGGGAGCACGAACTGATGCTGGAGCACGCCCTGTTCCGCGAATACCCGGAGCCCATCCGGTTCCGGTGGAGGTGGTGGTGGATCTGGTAATTTTTTGCTATTGAAAAATTGTCATAGGAATATAGAAATAGTTGATTATTTGTCCATGAGAAATGGTATATTCTCTGGTAAACAAACATGTTTTTTTTTTTCAAAATGGTGATTTATAGTTGATTTACCGATGAATAGCATGATGATTTTCCAGTTCGTTATGTTAATTCGTTTATCAGAGGCTATGGTACTTGTTGGTGGAGTTGGTGGATCCAGCTACTCACCAATTCGCTAATCTGTAGATGGGCGATGGGATTAGAACACATGGTGAGTAGCTGGGTCAGATTCCACGAACCATTCCCAATTAGGATTCCTTCACTAAAACTATAGTTCGCTAGCTCACAGGTCAGTGCCTTCGAAGTAGAATTAAGCAGCTACTGAGATTGGAATACCCAAATTCAGCCATTTTATGGGAAACGTACATATAATATATATATATATATAAAATAGGAAATCGGAGTAATGGATGGCCCAAAATTGGACATACAGCACACCAAAGATCGTTCGGTTCGATGCTAAAATGACCATTCATTCGATTATCATGGGTGCATGTGTGCACCAGTCCTGAGTAATGTAATGGGAATCTTTGGGCGACACAGCAACGATGGGGCCATGGTTGAATTGAACAACCATGGTTGAATGAAACAAGCAAGGGCAGGCCCTCAAACAAAAGGGTTCAACAGCGGAGGTTCATAACCTGAAAAGGAAAGTGTTCATATTCTTTGCGGAGTACCTTTCAGGTGATACCCTCATGTTTCCGTGAAAGTGCGTTGGCGAATGGGAAAGGTGATGGGATGGGAACTGTAGCGTGGTTGCGTTCGATCGCTTTTGCCATTTCTACAGAGGATGCGTGATGAAATTGCGCATATTCCATTGACACTAGTGTTGAACGGTAGGCCTACCCAGTTTGAAACGGGATTTTCATTTTTGTTCTCATGTGTCAGGTGAGTTTTAAGATATACGGTTCTTCTTTACAAAGTCTCAAATGGAGACCATCTTGGAGATTGGTTGCTGTGCAGTTGTAGTTTCACCTTTTAGAGGTCTATGCATGGATAGTTGTTCTGCTTCTTGGTGCGAAGGGTAGAGTTTTTGGGGCTTTTGCAACAGAGGTATTTTTGGGGTGCCCCAGTTCGTTCGCTGAGTTGGTTCTCCACTAGCGTTCTGGGTAGACGTTGGCATCACATCTCGCTATGGCTACAGAAATTGCCTTCGACAGTTGGGGTCCCTTGTTCTCAAATCCTCAGACTGCCTACACTGCCGCTGAGTGGACTTATGTGACAACGTGGTGTGCACTGTCATACTTCAATCTGTATGGAAAATTAAACCAAGACAATGAAGCCAGACTCTTTTGTTCCATGCTGTCAGGTGTTGGCGATACGAATGGTTCAAATGGTCGAACAAACAACGCAGAGCTTAGGTCCGCTTGTGAAGAGGCGGCTGAGATCACGCTTCCACCGATCAACGTGAACAAGCGGTCTGAAATTGCTACACCAGGCGATGATGTGTATGTGAGGCCGAAGTCAATCACCGGAGCTGCAGTGGTGAATGGCTGTCTGCTGGCACATGGGCGTCCAATGTCAGTGGCGAAAAAAGATCTTGATGATCGGGAAACAAACATCTTAAGGACACAACTCGATGCAATCGGTGCCTTTGGACCTTTGATGAGGAAGCTTGGCACAACCACCTCTTGGGTGGAAACTGCTCCTGTACATTTTGCCAGACAGGAGAGGACTGTGGGACCCCCCCAGTTAGAAGTTGGTTTGTCAATCCCATTAATTAACTATATACTTATACAATGTGAGGCCCCTAAGATAGCTAAGTTGGTTTATAACACCAATAACTATGGTTTATGGTACTTATAACTATAGTTACTGGGGCTTATAAACCAACTTATAACTGGGGGGCCTCACATTGTAAGTATCATAAACCATAGTTGTTGGATTTATTGGTACCAACTTGACCATAGTTGCCATGGTTTATAAACCAACTTGTAACTGGAGGGCAGCACCTTGATACTCCCCATCAGTGGTCAATGGCTTTGGCACTCCCACCATGCAAAGAGATCCAAACCCCAAAGAATCACCACCCACATCCTCTATATAGAGTAGAAAAGTATTCACTATAGCCATTTACCCCAACAGAAAGGCCATGAGGTGGGCCCCTCTCGTTATAACTTGGTGAACACGAACATTAATAACTATAGACTATACATATGTCTACAACCATAAACATCCATAAACCCTAACCTGGCTATAGTCACCAACTTCGCCGAACTGGGGCACCACAAAAAGTACCATGGCACGCCAGGAGTGCAGCGCTTCAGGGTCTTCGTTGCCCGAACGCGCCACAGCCATGATGCGGCAGGTCTCCAAGAGGTTCGCACGCTTGCGCCTCGTTGATCAAGTGGATGGGAAAAGGTGTCAGCGGAAGCGGATTTCGCCCATCCAAAAAATGGTGGGTTTAACCATTCGGATCCAGGTTGGATAAACATCTGATGTCTTAATATGTCTTAAAATAAAGAGGAAGTAAAGATTTGATTCTTGTTGAACATGGACCCTAGACAAGGTGTAACCATCAAAGTTTCCCATTAGATAACAATAATCAAGGTTGCTCCAACCCATAGTAATGATAGTCAAAGTTTGGGGGGCGAAAAGTGTCATCTGAACTCTTTTTCTATCCAGTTCCCCTTCCTATATTTGGGATGCTACTGTAGGAGCAATCCTGATACGTAGATATCAACCACAAGATGGCCACTAGATAGCTATGTTGCTTTACACTAGCTTAACCATGGCTGGTTGTTGGTTTGGAACATTTTTTGATTTTCCCATATATTGGGAATAATCATCCCAACTGACTTTCATATTTTTCAGAGGGGTTGAAACCACCAACCAGATGGTTTATGGTAGATATATCGATAGTTCATGGGCCTTTGAAACCCGCATGTCATAGTGAAACAACCATTGATAGGACCCAAGGCAAGTTGCCGCCGGCAGACACCCAAGTGATCCTAACCCGAGATATATCATATATGTACTATTTTTTTTAAGAAAAACTATATACATATATATATATAATAGAATTATATTGATATAATGATATACACAGCATCTGCATTATATGCATTATATGCGTTATATGCAGTGTATGCATTGTATGATTCACACTTCTACTTCTACCATAAATCCAACACGTCGCCTATTGAAACAAACAGACGGAAACCTATCGCAAGTTAAGCAGCAGTTCCCAGTTTTGGTGATAAATTTTCTCAGCTATTTCCAGTGGCTAAAGCCGCAAAAGCTGAACGAGTTTGGGGCCCCTTCTTTTGGTCTGCAGAGAATGCTGCAGTTGTTGTTTCGATGATTTGTGTGTATAGATGATCTTGCAATATATTGAGGCCTGTATCAGCATTGCTTCACTGAAAGCCATTTGCAACTGGTGAAAGCACTTGATCGATATCTTCGTGAATACATTTGCTTTTATCTGTTTTGCGGTGAATGATGATGAATTCTATGAAATACAATAGATTATGGTATGAAATCTTTGAAACGAGGCGGTAATGCAACATTCCAGTCATTTTCACGTTGCTACTGCCATAGGCATATTATAGATGTGTAAAGAATACCAACTTCAGCCTTCAAATGTTGGTACGTTTTGCATTTAGGGAGTTCAAGAAATACCCTCTAGTTATTTAACATAGCCATGGAAAATGGCCCATTTATAGATGATTTTCCAATGAAACCTTCATTTATAAGGGATTTTCCATGGCTATGTTAAATAACCAGACGGTAGATGTGTCATGATTTCTCGGATAGGAGAGAAGGCCGCACTGACTTTTTCGATGTGAACCCGCATTTCTCATGGACGAGGTCCTGTTCCGACCAGCTATGGTGCTGGGCCTGCGTCGCAAGCAGTTGAAAAAAAAACATGTAGAGATCCAAAAACAACCACATTTTTCAAACCGGGGTATGATACGCTCATTACCCACTTACCAATTTATTTTTGTCACCCAAATACCATGCGATTTATTATTGTTTGTTGTTTTGGCATCCAGAAGCCATCTACCATGCATGTGGATCGTGGATGATCGTAGCACGTTTGCCAAGGATCTCTGGCTGGTTGCGAGTGGGTTTCTGCCAGGGCAACTTCAACGCAGACAACTGCTGCTGGGGTCTGCAGATGGTTGTGACATGTTGTGACATCTATCACCAAAATGGCTAGAAAAAATAATTGGGAACAATTATGATTAACCCGTTAAATTTGAGGGCAAACTATTTTCAGAAAACCCAAACCTGTTTTTTTTCATACATTTATGTCTATGTTTGTTGTAAATACGTGGGTCTATGCCTGCCATTGGCACCAGCCAATTTGACTTTGGGCGAAGACTTAGCGCAAATAAAGCATTGAGGATTTGCAGTCATGTACTCCAAGTTGTTGCAGATCCATTTTCGAACCACCTGGCGCTTGGCACTCATCTCTGGAGAATATGTTATGCTACCCATGGCATAGCCATCAAGGTGCAAGTCAAAGAGTCATTTACATGGATTTGCTGCGAGTCTTTCTTTGAATGCAGTTATGGCCGTTGACCAATTTTATAAATGGTTATAACTGGTGATTTCTATGGTATTATACATGCCGCAAACAGGGTGACTTAGTACTTATAGCTGGTGAAAGGCCAAACTGTATTCTTAAATCCACGATTTGTGGAATCTACTGAGGGTTTGTTTTTACCGTTGACGCCCCAATCAGCAAATCATAACAAGTGCAAGTTTACGCTTTGCGATTCTTGTTTCTCCATGCCCCTTGTGTATAGCTACATATAGCCCATTTGGTCCATAGCCTGTCCTTGCGGGTGCAGTTCCAACTATACTTGGATAAATGAACATATTCCAACTATACTTGGATAAATGAACATACATATAGGGGATTTATAGGAGTTACATTTATAACATCCCAACTCATGTGGTTTAATTCCCACACTGATCCCATCAAAGTCACCCCGGTCCTGCACCCCCAAGTAGTTTTGCACATTTGGAAAGCGTACTGCCTACGCATTGTATGCGCATATCCTGCTTCACTTTAGACTACATCTAGGTGAGAGACTCCAGGGTCCCTTCTTCAGGTTTGGTGGGCGGCCGCACCATGGATTATGGACCCTTTGGTGCCTTAGTCGTGGTGACAGACATGGGTTTGGTACCTGAAATGGGGTTCGGCTATATAGAAACCATCAAGAAACGGGAGTATTCTGGTGATATATTTCGGATATTTAACCAATGTAATTTGATATGATTTGGGATCGTTTGCGAATGTCAGGCAAAAGCTTCAACCTTCATGGTTTAATTAATATTTAGAATGTTTCCTATTAAAATCGAATGGGAATATTTGTTTAGGAAGACGAAGCACAAAGATTTCTGTGTAGGAAATGTGTCTATAGACCAAAAAAGGCAAGCTCAGCATCATGTATCGAAGTCTTTGGAGATTCACCTCCTGCCGCATCAGTTCCAATCATAGCCTGGGCCGTCAAGATGCGCGACCGCTGAGATTTTTGTTGTCATAAATGTTTAGTTTTTTTCCATGAGAAAAACATATCTAGACATAGGGGATTTTCCAGCGAACGAGCGCAGGGGGTGTCCCAGTACATTGTGGATGATCAGCAATTCTACTGGGCCATGGGCCATGGTTTGTTAGGGAAAACAAGTTAGTATACATGGATTATTTCATTGTGAAAATAAAAAAGGGGGTCACTTATAACCCCAGTTACTAACCAGGAATCGCTAATTCTATGGCCCATCGATCAGAAAACTAGGGTTTTTCACAAAATGGAACCTCATCATATACCCATCCCATACTTTTTGGGAATCAAAATGGCGGTCAATCCAATGATCCAATCCGTGGGATTTTCAGAAATTCAGCCTTTTCGGTGCAGAACCTCCGTTAAGAAAGATACAGGAGCAATAAAAATATCCCTACAATGCAACAACAAGCAGTGGTCCAAAAGCAGAATTATAGCTTTAACCCAGATATTTATAGGATTTTCCACATTCAAGATGAGAGAACATCTGATAGGAAAAGATGAGTCAAGACAAGATAAGAGAGCTAGATCGACAGATACCTAGATTTAAATAGACATATTTCAAGATACATAGATAGCTTACATTCATGGCCCTTTACCAGTCACAAGTCAGTGAAATAACTGCATTTATGGAATGATAACCCCATAGAAACAAGCGTAAAAAGAACTGGTTTCTGCAAAGTGGAGCCCGCAAACAATCGCTAGATAGTCAAGTTGTTGAACATAAATCCAAGTTCACTATGGTTTATCATACTTAGAAGTATAGTATTCATGGATATTCATGGTGTTTATTGGCACCAACGGCACCACATCAGGTTGGATCGAACGCTACGATCCCAGCTTCGCCAAATGGGTGGGGTCATCCATGCACTTCGCCTTTGTGTTTCATGGCGCACGTTTAAAACGGGGGGAGCGACGCCATGAAACAGTCCTCAGAACGTTGGTGAACGCCAAGTTGGTGAACAGAACTACAATAACTATGGTGTATGATATTTATAACATTTACAACTATAATCTGGTCGGTAGTTTGGAACATGACTGGATTATTTTCCCATGTATTGGGAATAATTATCCCAAATGGCTTTCATATTTTACAGAGGGGTTGAAACCACCAACCAGCCATAGGGACGAGGCGATAAAGGGACCAGTTATGACGTGTTTGATATGAGAGGGGGAGTGGGCTGCTCTGGAATGGTTGAAGAAATGGTTGTGTCTTCGTCAAAAAACATGTTAATCTATGTTAATGGACAAGAAAGCAATTTGATATGAACGAATGTGTTTGTCTTTAAATGAGGAGACACCCACATGACAATTTACTACATAAATGAGAAAAGATGGTAACCCAAATGTTTTAGGCAAATCCATATCCCATGACGGATCCATGGTGCTGCTATATATGGTGCTCCATGGATCCCATCAATATACCCCCTTTATGTTAGCATTAATATACAAGCGCACCATGGATCCGTCATGGGTATTTGAGATGAAGAATCACATACGCACAAGCTGCCAATGCCAGTGGTACATCTTGGGAGCCGATCCCACAAAAAAGACCGCAGTCCACATCCCAGGTCTTTCCCCATGTGTTTCTTAGACCATTGAGCTAGTGAAATTTAGGCGGAGAGTTTTTTGGGTCATTAATATGTGGCTGTTTTAGTGTGATTTTTTTAAGGGGAATGATGATTTCATGGCTTTACAGCTAGCCAACTGTGGGATATCTGCCACACAATTGGTATCATAGAGAAAATAGTGATGAGCCATCAAATCTTGGGTGAAGAGTATCGATTTTCCAATCTTAGGAGCAGATGGCAGACAGCTTTTTTGTGGCGACGTTCCTTAAAGAAGTTCAAGGATTTACCTGATGCTTCCCTCTGACCATACCCGCACTGGCTTGTATCAGAAGATGTCTTCTCAACTAGGTCAATCTTACATGGGTACTTTAATCCTTTAGTCTTTTGGTATTAGTGGGACTATCTACTAACCAGCAACGAATTTAATTTGTTGCAGGGTATCTAAGATTGGCAATGTCAAATCACAATGATATGTGTCAACATATATTATAACTATCACACCACAACTTCACAACATCACAAACTTGGAGGTGCATCCAAAAAAAAGCAAGTCAGTGACAACCACATTATACACCCACAAGTAACTATAACTTATATAACTCCTATAAAACCCCTAATCACATTATGTATGCGTTATCTAGGAGTTATATAGGGCTTATATGTTTTTTTCAAGTGGGATGCCAGTCTCGTCCGAGGAATCAGCCCCAGGCGGCCTTGGCCAATTACACCACTCTCGCCAGATCCATGCAGCCGGTTTTGACGGTTGAAACGCTACAGGCGCCGTGGAGCACAGTGGATATGGAGATGTGGATGTGGGTCTTCTGAAGCCAACTGCTTGGTGATTTCAATGATGTTTTTACCCGAAAACATCCAGAAACCTTGTTGTTTGGGATCATGATCCGCAGAAGTCTTTTCTGAGGGGGGTTGAAGCCACCGCAACCAGCTAAGATTTGTTTCATATGGCTTTGTTTGAAATTTTTGGGGAAGGATTTCCCAATTCAAGGCGGTTTTGTGGGAGAACATGAGTGTTTTATTGTCCATATTTCCTGGATGAAATTCCAGAACTACCAGTTGCAAACTCGTGTGAGAGCTGTGGAGATTGCTGGCTGTGAATTGTTGGTGCGACTTACTATTGTTAATGTCCCAAACTTGCGTTATCTTGTGTCTGCTCCAAGCTCATTTATTCATCGATTGCTTTGAAAATCAGAAGATCTGAAATTCAGAAGTTAATTTATGAAGTGTTTCCAGGAAGTGCTTCATGCACGGCTATATTCCGAGCTTCATATATGGCTATGGATCAATACCTATTAATACCATTTTTAGGGGAATGAACATCCACTTACCAGCTATTTTGATGTTCACCAGGGGGATAGGGTTTTGACCCATCCCCATATGAATTTCTATTCTCAGAGAAGTTTTTTTCATCGCTGGCAGGAGCTGGTGCAAGAAGCTCGCGAGGTTGAACGGTTGGCACATGTTGGCACTGGGGATGGAAGATGTCTTGGAAACCAAATTCTATGGATCTATAAAAACATTATGTTTATATCTATAGCCTATAGAAAGTTATATCTATAATAGCCTATGAAAGATATATGATTCTGAAATTTATGTCTATGTTTATGAAAGATATATCTTATATCTAGAGTCTATCGCAACTATAGGTTTATTTATCAACAGTTTATGAAAGATATATCTATAATCCTAGCTCAAATATTGGAATCCTTGGGATCAAGGTACCTTGTGAGGGAAATGTAACCAACCAAACTGAGGATTCTACCGACCAAAATGTATTGGCTTTAAACATCCATTGTTGACGTGGGTTTGTCCAAAAAGGGTAGATCTATCTATCTATCTATCTATCTATCTATCCATCTATCTATATATATATATATACATACATGTAATGATAAATCAATTTGTGGGCTGCCATCTTTTTAGACAAACCATTTCCCAGGATACTTTGCGTTGTTGAGTTTAATAACTTGCATAGTATTGCATAATTTTGCATAAGGCCGCGTCTCTGGGGATAGAGATATGGAGGTTTCCTGAAATAGGGGTACCCCCAAATCATCCATTTTAGTGGTATTTTCCATTACAAACAATCTATTTTGGATAGTTACCCCCATTTATGGAAACCCCTATATAAAACCGTATAAAATCTACATCCCCCAAGCTACTGATCATTATTGTGTTGAGCTGTTCGATGGCGCTTCTTTCAATGAACACGACTGTCTTGCACATCAAAACCCATAGACTTGTATCAGTTTGGACATTTGTTGATGACAATAAATCGTCCAAGTATTGTAACACACCATAAACAAAGCTAAATTGGCTGCATATCATCTATAGATACATATACTCACGATTTGAATATATGTTCTTTTTTTATATTGTAGTATCCCCATACAGTGTCCAACTGAAATATGATCATCCTCCCCACGTTCCTGGCGGGGTCGGAGAGGGTTTTCTTCGGATCATGGAATCTACCAATCGACCCTGAATTCGCGAGTTTCCAAAAATGGCATGTTTCTCTACAATTTGAATATAACTATAGTACTTTAACCATATATGAGTGAGGGCCAATGTAATTTTCAAATCTCACGAGCTCACGAATTTGCAGTTCTAAGTGCAAGTAAATACAATGCATGTGCAAGTAAACATCCATGTCTCGCAAGTCTATGCATATGATTCACACAAGTGGAATTCACTAGACTATTTCAGAGCTACATGAGCTTCAGAAATAAAAGTACAGATGAAGACGCAGGTGAACTATACGATTTGACTAGTGCTGCATAGTTTCCTAAGTTGACTCATAGCTTCGTGAATCCTATGGTTTATGGTATTAGATATAACTTACCAAGATGCATGGGGGTTATAAACCAACCAACATAGCCGTACCATTTCAGAGATTGGTAAACGTTACACCTGGATGGGTGATGGGATTCCCTTGCCCTTACCCCAACCAGGAGATGATGCAGTCTGTTGCTGCCATGTGGCGTTCCAAACTGGGAGTCTTGGTTATCTTGGTTGGTGCTGGGAATAGGTTGGGATATGATAGAAGCGAGTTTATGCTTGGCAGGTACCCATGCTACCAGGAAACCACCTGAAACTGGGGATGTTCACCACCGAACTTTGCCATTCGGCTGGTGCGGAGCAACCTCCCAGGATGGTGCCCCCGGCCCCCCAGCTATAAGTTGGTTTACAAACCCCATTAACTATAGTTAATTTACCATAAACCATAGTTAAGTCATGATAAGTCACCTTTAAGGCAACTTAGCTAAGTATGGGGTCCCATCCTGTATGGGTTTTCCATTAAGGTGGAATTTATCAGCAATCACCAGTAGCCAAATCTTAGTCCTTGACGACTTCAATTCTTGGAGCTTTCCACAGCCACATTTTCCCACGACAAATCTTTGAATCTTTGGTGGAGATGTTCGACTTTACTGCATAGCCACGGCAAACAACATATTAGATCATATATGATCATGTTTGATCTTTGATAAATATATATATATATATATATATAAATGAATAATTATAACTCATTAATTTGGCGCAAATCAACCGCTACGCTACTTGCATCTACTTGCATGCAAGTACAGAATCTTTGGTGTATGTTTTACACTTCTATGACGATACCCTCTGGTTATTGAACATATGGAAAATGGATGAAAATGGTCCATTTATAGATGCTCTATGATGATTTTCCTATCAAAAATGACTAGAACTGCAGTGTCCAGATCTCCGAAAAACCACAGTGCCTCCAAGGATTCGAGGAGGATGACAGCGAGGAGGTTAAGGTGAGATCACAGCGCTGAAACATGGGCAGTGGCTGCGAGTATATGGGGCATTTCCTAAGTCATGGCAGGTACCAGTCATCATCCAGTCGTCATGGATGCCCATGACGACTGGTCTTGCAGCATGAAACAGCCATGGTGACGACTGGGGATCCCCAATTTTGAGAATCCACATGCGAATGGCGAATTTAAGAGCTTCAAGATACAGACCCGAGACGATTCTGTGGCATATTCAATCCATTTTAAATCACTGTGCTAATTTCTTGTTTCCGGCATACGCAATTTTGACCCATATACCCAAGAAGTAGTTGGTCGTAACTGTCAACACCCCAGCTCGATGGCCCACTTTCTCGGAGCACTAACTCCAATGTGGAAAAGCTGTAAAGAGCGCTTTTTTTCTTGGATGGCAGGAGTTTCCATTTCCCGACCATCCAAGTGGTTGCTCCTTTTCCCCAAAAAAAGTATGGTCATTTGCGACAGGCGCAGGCAAATGCCTTGTGGAAACAGCGGCTTGGTGGCAGTTTTTGCAGTTTAGCCACTTTAGCCCTGTGGGTTTTATCACGGCCGGATGTGACAAGGTCAGGCATGTGAATGGAGAGTTGATTTTCGAGCTACCCTCTGGTAAACATACAAAAAGCTATTGAAAATGGCAATTTAAAGTGAGTTTTCCCATGAAAAATTGTTATTTTCCATAGTTATGTTAGTTTACCAGAGGGTAATATATGAGACAGGTTTCTGTTCTTTTTCCGTTTACCGTAACAGTGGGATAGACGGATGAACAGTTGAATGTATTTACCTTGGAGGACTGGGCTTATGCAAAGTGGTATGACTTTATGGGGGTCATTACAAATCCCTGTGAGAAACCTATGCAACTCACCAGCGGAATAAAATCTGACCGCTGCGAAAATGATCAATAACAACTTGGATGATCTTGGATGCCAATCTCCAAGTTTCGAAATCCTTTTGTTTTTTAACGGGTGTATGAAGAGCCCATCCCGCCATGTCGGTGACCCTCCAACAATAGATGGTCAATCAGCCCAATAAGTGGGGGCGTCACCTTGTGGAGGCTTGGCTGAAGCCTCATGATTTATCTTCTATGGTCTATACAATTCGGGGCTTTCGTGTAGCTTACCCGCTTTCCAAGCGCAGAGCAGATGCACATGCCCGCAAGTTCCGACATTTTCTAGGCCTTCGCGGTTCCGAGATCACCACACACACTTTCATCAAGATGGATGAAGCTGGTGAGATCGAACAAGCAGCTCATGCTGTTGGCATGACTCCCGAAACATCGCTCCCAAATAGGTGGCCACACAACGCAGCCCTTAAAAGGGATGTACGTGAAGAGAAGGAGTGCTGCCGAACCGTGCACCTTCAGTCCGGTCGCTGTGTTCCTGCCCCATGAATGGTTCTCCTGGATGGAACATCATGACAATGTTTCTGGCTTTTCTGAGTTGCAAAACTTTTGGGATGAGCATGATGCTGCTGACCCAAGAACCCCATGAAGAGCAACAGGCACCACTTTCTGCCTTTGATCATTCATGGAGATGGAGGTGCTTTTCAGAGGTGTGATTCAATCAGCATCATTTCAATGCGGGCACTCCTACGGATACCACACACATAGCTATCCATGTGCCTGCCTATCCATGTCATTTGATCGACCTTCCATAGCTGATCCCGACAAAACCCAATGGGAATCGCTTGCCAGGAATCCGATTTATCTACCCTCTCATAATTTCAAATAGCTATCTGGTTGAACATTTTTTATTTTCCATAATATATATGGGATAATCCTTCCCATTGACTTTCATATTTTTCACAGGGGTAGGTATACCACCAATCAGCTATGGTAAATGGCCATTTGATGACTTACCTATCAAAAGTGGAAGATCTTTTCCAGTTCGCAAAGTGCAAAAAATTACCACATGGGATTTGACGACATGGCGATCCGAACTTTCCTGCAGGTATGGCCCTTTACCAGTTTTTCCCATGTTATAAGCGCTAACAGTTAACCCCATTTATGGAATGCATAATCCATCATAATCCCATAGAAATAGCCAGTTATAACTAGTAAATGGCCACAAGAAGTAGCCAGTATATCCCATAGATGTGATTTCCCCATTTCTAAAAAAAGTATTTCGGGCCGTACCAAACTTTCCGAGGTTGGAATCCCTGATGCGTTTCTCCGCTGACTTCGTCATGCTCTTCCGACTCCTCTCGGATGCGCTTCTCCTGGAGGAGCCGGGAACGGGGCCGCAGAAAGGTGGTCCCCCGTCATGGCAAAAATGGCCCATTTATAGATGATTTACACATTGGATGTGCCCCCCCAGTTATATCGACCATAAACCATAGTTAAACCACTGAGAATAGGCAACTGAACGCTATCGAACGGGGGCCCCATCCTGTATGAAAGACAGTGATTTTCCCTACAATTAGTTAGTTTTTACTGGATGGTAAGTTTGGAGAAATCACATCCATAAGCCATAGAATTCATCAAACCACATCCATAAGCCATAGAATTCATCAAACAACTCAGCTCTTTTCTTTTGTGGCCCCATCTTGTAGCCATAGAAAATTGTATCAACTGGGGAGGTAAGATAGCTTTGTGCTTGGTGAATTGAATGTATAAGATGTTCGATGCATTTGATGCATTTTGTTGGAGGAGAACTTGAGGTGGTCCCGAGACGAAAACTCCGGATCCAACTGGGATCTTTCCAGTTGGGAAATCTACAGGAAGCCAGTCAGAGATTTGCCAAACCAGGTCTGGTCCGGGGTTGCAGACTAGACTTTCCTGAAAAAAAACAACTATATACTATATTATACTATATAAATATATATATATACACATGTCTATAGCTGAATTGATCAACTGGAATAGTTCATTGTTTACTCGTCCTTGAAAAGGATCACTCAGCCGCGAACGATCACTTCACATGCTGAGCGGATTGCAACATGACGGACTCACTCATTCAAAAGCCATTCATCGCCCATATCCCATTTTCTGAATCATCGACCCACAGATTGCTGTTTATTTATTGTTGTTGGCCAGAAACCTATTTACTTGATCAACCTCTGATGACTAGTTTGATGCTGTTTGATGCATGAATCTTTTGGCAGTAATGGGAATGTATACTAACCAATAATAACCAGTTTACAAAGAAATGGAAAATGAAGAACAATTAGTTATCCATGGTAATAACCAATAATAACCAATAATAGCCAATAATAGCCAATAATAACATATAGTAGCATATAATAACATTTAATAACATATAATTTCATATAATAACATTTAATAACATTTAATAACATATATTAACATATAACCACATATAACCAGTTATATAACCAGTTATATAACCAGTTATCATGGCCAAAAGACAATTAGATTATCGAAAATTGGCCATGTTAACTCATGCGATCGCAGGAGACTGACACTGTGTCCGAGCTTCAGCCCGGTTCCATGGTGCGCAGCCCGGCTTCAACTTTTGGAACCTTTGGGCCGAGGTGGACGTCAGGACGTTTTTTTGAAATTGTGAATGATGCAGTTATAGCCCGAGTTATACCAGTTATAAGATGTGATAAGTACATATAAGTACTAGGATGTAGAATCCCATAGAAATCTCCAGTTATAACTAGTAAACGGCCACAACTGTGCAGAATTGACAACTGGGTAAGTATCATTGTCCCAAACTGGCCGAACTCTTCAGGCAGGCTTAGTACTCACTGTCCTCCTTTTATCCTCGGTTTTTTTCGGTCGCGTGAATTTTCGGTGCCCAGGTCTCTGCGACCTGAAGTCCGCCGCCGAGCTCAACGGCAGCTACGGCACCTGTCTGAACTTCGTCTCCAGTGGCCGCTGGGCCGTGGCCACTGAGGTGCCATGGAGATGGGTCCATGGGACGACAGAATTTCGTGTCTAGGGGCTTCACATGTATTAAACATCTTTTTTTGGGGCTCAATTTTGATCCATGTCCCTATTATATATATACGTATGTATATAAATATAAGATTATAAATGTATATATATATGTATATTATAAGGTATAGCCGTTAAACCCACTCAACTATGCCCAGTCAGATAAGTGGGTTAAGTTATAAGCCATTTGCGAAATGGCATGAACCCCAACAAACACATATTATATCATATTATAAATGGGGATATTACCATGCAGTTTGCTGGGGCAAAGCCCGTGAATAGTCCTTGCAACCAATTCCGTTGAGAGCTATTTTCGGAACCCCACCAGAGAATTTACCTGGGTCAGTGACGGTCAGTGTCGCAATTATCAGTCAGTATTTCTGAAGGCAAAGTTTCCACTAAACATGACCAGCCATTTGTTGCTTATTTTTTTACCGCACGGGTGACCCATATTAGTGATATAGTCAAAAGATAGATTAGAATGGATCATATGTATATATATATATATACATACATACATACATATATACACTGATACTGAGGGATGGTCATCAATCCATGAATAGGGATTCATATAATCCATTGTAAGGGTTCCTATTATGGGATGAATGACCATAAATCAGGTGCGGTCGTTTGACCTTGGCACTGCCATGGATTGTCAGCATGGTTGAGACCGCTTGAAACAGGACGGTGACAAGTCCTTGAAGCCCGAAAATTTGGAGCCGTTGCAGAGCGGCCAGAGTCTTTTTGTACCTTGATCACTGGAGGGGTGCGGGATGTGGTCATTGAGAAGAATGGGGTGTCAAAGATGATGGATTTAATCAAGAATAAGTGAATAATCACACAACAAGTATACAACCCACCAGATTGTATGGGTGTGTCATTCGATATTTCACCAACAATATAATTTGGGGTTGCTTAGCAATGGAGCGTATACAACAACGTAGTGCCATTTTTTAATGGCATAAATGAGGTTCTGAACTATTTGCGGACAAACCCGGGGATTGGTCAAACGCGTCACCTATGTTTCTATTTCATGGGAGATGAACATCCACAACTAGCAGCTCCCAACTCATTGGACGGTGGAGCTTGTTCATCCTCAGTGCTGTTTGGCTCAATGAGAAGACATGTCTTTTTCAACACACGACTTTGAAATTTGTAGTTTTGCCAAGCGTTCGCTGTGAGAAGTTTGAGAAATTCCGCCACCGTCCTGCAAAGTCCGGGACTTGCGGGTGTCGCAAAAATCGTTTCGACGTGGTGTCTGGAGGCCTGCTACTGCAAACCATAGCGCGTGATGGGCACTACAAACTCTCTGCAAGCTTCAAGACTTGAAGCTGGAGCCTACCAAACAGCTGGCGCCATAGAGCCAAAGGTTGCAGCAACAGAACAAGCTTTTGCATTGTTTTGCCCTGGAGGTGACCGAGTTGTGACTTGGGGCTATCCGCCTCATGGTGGTGACAGCTCTAAAGTCCAAAGTCAGCTCAAAGGTGTCCAACAGCTTAAAGCAACTTCCAGCGCATTTGCTGCAGTCCTGGCGGATGGGTCAGTTGTGACGTGGGGCTATCCGCCTCATGGTGGTGACAGCTCTAAAGTCCAAAGTCAGCTCAAAGGTGTCCAACAGGTTAAAGCAACTTCCAGCGCATTTGCTGCAGTCCTGGCGGATGGTTCAGTTGTGACTTGGGGCTATCCGCCTCATGGTGGTGACAGCTCTAAAGTCCATCATCAGCTCAAAGGTGTCCAACAGGTTAAAGCAACTTCCAGCGCATTTGCTGCAGTCCTGGCAGATGGGTCGGTTGTGACTTGGGGCTATCCGCCTCATGGTGGTGACAGCTCTAAAGTCCAAAGTCAGCTCAAAGGTGTCCAACAGGTTAAAGCAACTTCCAGCGCATTTGCTGCAGTCCTGGCGGATGGTTCA
>Ga0126342_10006374_pt1 | contig 20897 bp, 21 predicted proteins | sample Cyp1metagenome_FD_92528 | JGI IMG/M metagenome (GOLD analysis project Ga0126342, IMG submission 92528) | Coral microbial communities from Lord Howe Island, Old Settlement Bay, Australia - Cyphastrea 1 metagenome | ecosystem: Host-associated > Invertebrates > Cnidaria > Coral ...
ATAGTCTATAGTTAGATATCCAAATACTGTTTTAAGTTATGACTCTTACATTTTCTCAGTCATCTGCGATTCCGAAGCCTCAAAAAGGGGGGCGGCGGCACCTGGGCGTTAGCCCATTTATTTGATGAACAATGTGATACTTAGGTTTGTTGATAAATAGGTGATTCCCCAAAATAACAATCTGTGTGGGGAAAACCATAAAGCGTTGGAGTTGGGGTAGCCTATGCTCAGACAAAACCATATGGCAAGAGCCATCTCCTGTGGCCACATCTTCGCCGTTGAGCAGGGCCTGATGCTGGTGATAAGTGGCTGGATACACCTAGGCAAGGCACCTGGGATACCTCAGAGTGAGAAACCAACAAGTTGTAGGTTGCTAGATAGAATAGCTTTGAAGGGACACCATGGCAGGAACCCCCAAAACTATTTGGAGTTACATATGGCCCCAATTTCCTGCAGCACGCCCAACCTCCAAGTTGGCCAGTTGCTGTCTGGGCCTCAGAACTTAGAGATCTCCGGTTGAAATCCTCCCAGGTGGGGTGGCGTACATACTCAGCCAAGTACGGAAAAATGGAAAAAAATCTCAGAAATTCTGCCCTGGTGATGACCATGATCACTAGCCGGGAAGCTTGGGGCACTGTTGCACCAAATGGTTCTCCTGTCGGGCTCTATTGATCGCCACTTGACAGCGTTGCATTGATCACCTTTGCGTTCTGATTCAAGAGTAAGTAGATCAAGTAAAATCCGAAAACGATCAGATCCAACGAAAAATGCCTTTATTTAGAAGATGCCCAGAAATCACGAAAGGCCCAACTCTTATCAACTCTTATATTATTACGTTGACATTTATTAACGCGATTCACCTCCCTAACTCATCCAATTCGCCCGTTCTCAGGCATCGGCAAGGGCCCAATGCCTGGCACCTGAGGCGATCGAGATGGGTCCGCCCGGGAAATCACGTGAAACCACAAGGTCTAATGATTCTAATGAGTCACTCAGAGTCTAATGGATTTTCACTATGCATCCAAGGTCATCGGGTACCCAAGTTGGAGCCAGATCGCTCTGAGGTTGCAGCCTCTATCATGTCGCTGTTTCTTCCAGATTCGCTTGGTGCGGTCTGTTCCGCTCTTGGCGCTGTTTCGGCTCTCTCATCCACCTGCCGAGTGCCCAAGGCCCAGGGCCGACTTACGACAGGAGAACCCATCTGCCCTAGTGAAAAGGAGGTCACGGGCTGTGTAAGACATGTACAGTACCTGTGGTTTTCATCCATGTATGGAAGCGATCACAACATGTAGCCACCGAAGTGCAATATGATCAATCAGGGGGATGCAATGAATGATAAATGGGCATCGTACCAACAATGATGATCGGAATGCCTCCTGAAGTTTATACACCACTTTCCCTGTCCCAGTCCCGCCATGCGACCTCTGTTGTTTCATCGGCTGTGCTGGTTTGACCTACCCCGCGACCCTCTGGGCCACTGACGTTCATTTGTGGGAATCTGCAGAATCCTACTATTTCCGCAAGTCAGTGGCGTTCACTTAACTTTTGATCTTTACTTTTCCATGAGAGGCCTGGGAAATTTCCCCACAGCTGTGAATCTAACAAAAAGTAGTCCCCAAAAGACAGAAAGGCTTCAATTTCATTCAATTTCCCAATTATTCGGATCACGTTGGATCGTTGCACGACTCCACCTTGAAGATTCGTCGACACCAGCCGCTCCAATTGGCTGAAGCCCTGTCAGCTCGGCAGAGGCTCAGCGGGATCCCACCAAGGTGCCAATTTTTGCTGGCGATGTTCCTATTTATAGCGCCCCCCAAAAAAGAAAAGAAAAGAAAAATCGTAACCTTAATCTAAAGTGGTGGGAAATGAAACTACTAATCTATCTTTTTGGGGATTGCGATTCGCAGAAAGGGCCTAGTACCCATGATTGATGGTCATGTTGGCATGCTCCTGTCCTTCCGATTCTGATACGAATAATACTAACATTCTTGATGATCATCCTGACCATCCTGAACATCCTGATCATGATGATGATGATGATGATGATGCTGATGATCATGATCATGATCATGATCATGATGATGATGATGATGATGATGATGATAACGCTGATAACGCTGATAAAGCTGATGATGCTGATGATGCTGATGATGCTGATGATGCTAATGATGCTAATGATGATGATGATGCTGATGATGCTGGTGATGCTGGTGATGCTGATGATGTTGATGATCCTGATGATGATGGTGGTGGTGATGATGATGATGATGCTGATGATGATGACAGTGATGGTGATGATGACGATGATGATGATGATGATGGTGATGATGATGTTGATGATGATGATGACGATGATGATGATCATGGTGATGATGATGATGATGATGATGATGATGATGGTGATAACGCTGATACTGCTGATGATGCTGATGATGCTGATGATGCTGGTGATGCTGATGATGCTGATGATGCTGATGATGCTGATGATGCTGATGATGCTGGTGATGCTGGTGATGCTGATGATGATGATGATGATGATGATGGCGATGCTGGTGATGATGATGATGATGATGATGATGATGATGATGATACTAATGATACTAATGATACTAATGATGCTAATGATGCTAATGATGCTAATGATGCTAATGATGCTAATGATGCTATTGATGCTAATGACGCTAATGATGCTGATGATGATGGTGATGGTGATGATGATGGTGATGATGATGATGATGGTGATGATGATGGTGATGATGATGATGATGATGATGATGATGATAACGCTGATAACGCTGATAACGCTGATACTGCTGATGATGCTGATGATGCTGATGATGCTGGTGATGATGATGATGATGATGATGACGAGATGATGATGATGATGATGGTGATGATGATGATGATGATGATGATGATGATGATGATGATGCCGGCGGCGGCGGTGGCGACGAATGTGTCTCAGTAATAATGACCATGTAATAACGACCTTGTTCATCATATTCACAATACCATGTAAGAATAATGGGTGTAGTATTTAATAAGAACAAAAATCATCAAATAGGAGTAGTTCTTAATCACAAGAAGGATAAGAACTTATAGCCCTCATTTTTGGGGAAATAGTTAGCTGCCATTTCCTGCCTGGATCTCTCTTTCAAGCTCCTCGCGCAACTCTCTTTGGAGTTGCTGTTCCTGAAAGTCACCACTGGATCATCAGACCATGTCGCTGATTTATCACTGGAAAATCCATAGAAAAGGTAATAAAAGGTACTTAATATCATTGGATATCATCCTATTCTTTCTTGATTTCGATACTCATCATGTTCCTATTTCACTTACAATTATACCATGATATCATAAAATGATGAGGATCATTGGGAAAACGGAACATCAATATCGTCCATTGGAATATCATTGGAATATGGGAGAAAAATGAATTATCACTCGGAAAAATCACGGGAGTTCTGAATATGGGGGGTCCCAAGTGATCATCCAAAAATTGTGTCCGGGAAAATTCGGGGAACCATGGGGGAACCATGGGACACCAATGGTTTTGGGATATCCTCACTTTTTGGAAACCCAAGATATGTGTCGATCAGCCTCAACTATGGGGGTCACAAAAAAACGGCTGAATCACCATCAAAAAATCCAGGGGGTGATTTGTCTGCTTTTCGACCGGAATTGCGGGATTGACTGGGGACTAGTTATGTCAGAACCACATTGCTTCTTTGGACAACACTTCCCATCTATGAGGGCTGGGTGATCGCCAGTAGGAATGGCTTACGATTCTGCGCGCCACAAATCGGTTTGTTGATGCTCAAAACATCAACAAACAAAATCTGCCAAGACCATCCCAAAAGATTGAAAAATTGGGATGGCTCCTGCTCCAAGTGCTGTTGCAGCTGCCGTTGCAGTTCTGCCTGCTCCTGCAACTGTTGTTGAAGAGCCTCAGTGTTGCCGTTGTGATTTCTGTGTACCCTCTGGTAATTTGTTACATAGCTATTGAAAATGGCCCATAGAAATAGTTGATTTACCTATTAAACATAGTTATTTTCCATAGCTATGTGACTTTACCAGAAGGTAAGCTTCACTATTTTACAGGCTTTCAATAGTCTGGTGGAATACCTTGCGATATTCTGATATTCATATAGTATGAACCAGCTGTAACTCCCAATTCGCCTCCGATTTCTTTTGTCGTGTATTTCATTCCTGACTTGGTTCAAGGGAAAATTTGCAGGAAACCTCCCTGTTCAATGGTTAAATTATGTTAAATTAGTGAAATCCATGGTTTCAACCGTGGCCAGTTATTCCAGCTACCACTACACGGCCTAGGAACCAGCTCTTGCTCCTCCAAGCGTTGTCGGAGCCTCGCTGGTGGTGGGATCATCAGCCCAGGTAGGAAATTTTAAGATACTAATTTAGATATGATTGAAATATAGATATCTATAATATATATATATATATATCATATATATATATATATTCATATAGCAATTCTATAGCTATACTATATCCAATATCTGTAATTATGCATATATTTAAGATATCTATACTCGAAATATCGTTGAAAAGTGTTACGTTTAAAGTGTCCGACATACGTGAAAACACCAACCAAATCCAACTGGGTTGGAAATCGAAACAGTGAGGCCTTTATCTTTCGATCTCCACTACGTGAGTTTGTTCCGAAACGAGGTATCCCTCTTTCTTCTATCAAAAATAAATTCAAATAATGGTGACTTAAAATTATAAACCATGGAATTTGGCGGTTTCCCAGCTTTGTTTTTGGGTCCAAGCCATGACAAGCCCTCCCTTTTTCACCTGCAGATCACTGGGAATAGCACTCAGCTCGAGAATTCGAAGCCTGTAGCTGTGGAGCAACGTCCGGCAGCTGGACCTGGCACTGGGAAAATCTACCGGAAACCAGTTTTCTGAAACCCAAAAACTCAGGAAGCTCCATTTGTTCTTTTCCCTTTCAACCAAAGATGACCAAGTCTGGGATTTCTGAGTTTCCTCAGGATGCATGTTGTGAAGCATCTCCAATGTCTTAATTTTATGGAGAAATCACCGAAATCCATCAGCCAGGGGCATGTGATGGAAGACATCTACATCAGCGCATGAACACTGAGTAAAGAAATCAAAGTTCTCCAGGAATGGGTTAAGTCGTGTTAAGTCTATACTTAACTGGGATAGTACCTAACTGGACCTAACCCAATCTTTTGGTGCTTCAAGGTCCCAAAAATCACCCAAAAAATCCGCCACCATTCAGCCGCCGAAACCACCACCGAGGTGCCTCATTCTGTCGACTTTCCCGCTGTTGCCGAGCGGCCACCGCCTCAGCATTAAGCGCCAGTAGGCTGTCCGGGGAATACATCCAGGGGAGTCTGCAAAAAGCAGGTGTTCTGATGGACAACAGGGATACAAACAACAAAAAATGGATTAGAAACCTGCGAGATAACCCCAGTTAAGGTGGATGTTTGTGTCATGTTGCACACTGCAGTCATTTTCCACGTATCCAGCAGCTGTCACGGTCGTCCGCCCTATGTTTGAAAGAGGGAAAAGGCCCAACGCCAGTTACCAGTTGCTTTGCAGAGCAGTGCTATTTCCAAAATCGGGATTGTCGTGGAAAAATGTGAAACGCGTAATGCGTTCACTTGACTGGCAAATTTACTTGGGGACGACTCCATCTGTGTGTGTAACATTTGTATATATGTATATATATATATACATGACATTTCATACATTATGTATAACACATATACATGTCATAACAGCTATCAATCGGATTACCTTTCATGCCACTGGATTCCAGCCACTCATTCCTCTGGCACCTCAGTGGAGTCTGGCGGATAACGGATGTTATTTAACATAGCTATTGGGAATTGCTATAGATGACTTTACCTATCAAAAAAAAGTGATGTTCCATTAAACTGTGTGAACTTACTACAGGGTATATGAATTTATAAATTTATTGGCATATTTTTGTGTGAAACCATCTGTTTTGCCAAGGTGATGATGATAGAACGTTGGCTTTGTCCAAACAAAGTGCACTGCAAACCGCAGAACTGGGACAACCCGCCGTCGGGGGGCCTTGACCTTGGAATAAACCCTCGGCTATTTAGCTAGGAGGTATCAGATTAATTCAAATTAGCCCTATTTGGGTTTGTCTGAAAATAGGGTATATTCCCAATGAAATAGCCATTTAATAGGGATAATGATCATGAACACCATTGGGTAAAAAGGGGTACACAACATTTTCAGACACACCCATTTTGGGAATCAACCAGGCTTTGATCCAAGGTTGACATCAACCAATTTTTTGGTGGTCGTAGGTTCTCCCATGTCATGCAACGAGCCACGGCCTCGAGAATGGTCAGTACTTGGGCTTCCTGCGATCTGTGGAGATGAGATCTGGGATGTTGAAATATGTTTAAGTATCTTCACCATTGAAACATCATGAAACAATATGAAACATGAGCTATGTCAACCATGTCAGTTTTTTATCCGCCTCCACTTCAACTTTCGAGCTCTGATGTGGAGTCGCGACAACTGGGAAGCGAGCAGCTGTGAAAGGTTGCAACCCTCCCTAAGAGCCTAAGGGCACCTTGCCCAGTTCGTCTGATTGTTGCAACACTTGGATCTGGTGGGCTTATAACATTGGTTGATAACTTATAACATGCTTATGCTGTGAATGGGAGTATATCATGATTCGCAGAATCGCACACAGAATCTGACAGATCTATTCTGATGGAGTTGTGGGAAAAATTGAAAGTACCTCAGTGGAGGTATCCTGCTTCACACCACATGTCCAAGAAATTTATGCGTGCCACTGTCCAATCTGCCTGGTAATCAAACACTGCTAGCTGGGAAATCCCCCCAGCAATAGTTCGATGCTTTTCAATGGTCAGTCATAGCGATTTCCCAGCCAGCCATGTTTGATGACACCGTTGCGGGTAAACGAGGCTTCGACCGATTCCTCCTCGATTTCTGTCAGGAACATCTCCTCTGTCACGTCGATAGGATAATTGTCCTCATCTGAAGAGACCATGAAAATGTCGGATCAATAAACCCCTGGGCTGTTGATCATGAGGGTACCATTAGTAGCAGAAATCGTCTTTGGGGTGTAACCCCCGTGATTCATCAAGCCAGGGGTGAAATTGCACATCATGATGATGTTCTGTGGCTCCAAAAGAGGTCCCCAAACCCCCATTCGATATTCATTGGATTCATTCGAGTTTACTACAGTTACTACAAGATGTTTCTAGAAGTTACAGTTTCAAACACTTTTGAACTTTTGGCTGTGTCTTCACGGGTTTATACACCAAAATTGCATTTTTTGGTCGGGAAAATGATGGATCGACCCGTCGAAAATGATGGGCTGTCGCTGTTTCAGCTGAGGCACATCATCCCAGTTCACCTCGCACATGAGACTTTAAAGTCTGCAGTAGCAATCCCCAACGTTCATCAAAGATACTAGATATATGATGATATATGTGTATATGTGGCCTGGATATGCTTTAATAATTAGATATCCCATGATACCCATGTTCTGCGGAAAAAAGAAAAAAAACATGCTGATATCCAGTGTTTCTGTTGCTACCCTCCAGTAAACATACTTTTTTGATGGAAAAATCCACCGTAAAACTATATAAAACTCATAAAAGTAGATCATTTCCAAAAACAACCATGGATGTTCATCGTTTCATTGTTTTTGTTGGATGCTGAAGGCGATCTGTCCACATCTCAGGCCAAAGGGCCATGACACCAGGTCGAGCTGGACCTTTCCAACCTGGAGGCCGATTGGCCCACTCACCTGGGCCGAAATCTCCAGTTCGGTGTCAACTACTCATCCATACACTTCCATGTATATAAATATATATATACAGAAATATACATACATGTGTCATCTATACATATAATTGCATATGTATATGCATGTACTACACAAATATATATATATATATAATGTATGTCTACATATATCCCTGAACCAGAAGGGCTGCTTGGTCATTGCTTGGTCACATCTTCGTACTTTCCACGACCCACCTGCGGGGAGGATTCCCACAACGTAGCCCTCACTGCCGCCCTCGACCACTTGCGGAAGCCTGGCCAGCACCCGTTGGCTCCCTTGAGATGGGTGTCTCCTAACTATCTCATGGGGATATTTGATTTCATAGCCACTAGGCACCCCCAATAGTGATAAACTATTGTTCTATCTTTCTAGGGGTTACATCGGAGAATTTTCGTGGGATATACGGTTGCACCAATGTGGGTAGATGGTTTGTGGCACGGGGAAATCATACCCCAATAAATTACAATAAATTTCCATCTTGATGGTCAAATCCGAAAAAATATGATAAACCCCAGGATTTTTTGAGGCTTCCAGGAAATTGATGGTCCAAACCTCCTCTTGGTTATATCAATCCCTGTGCCATGGCTGTCGACCCCCCTCACGGCCGGTTCTTGGAATTGCCATCAGAAATGAGCCTTTTGCATCCTTTTGGGATGATAACTTGGGGTCCATCTTAAGAAACGTGCATGTGCAAATCCAACAAATCCAACAAATCCAAATTCTATCCAATTTTGATGCCCTACCAGGCCCTAATATCTCCACTTTCTCGAAATCTGGAAATTTCCCCGGTCAAACCGACAGCGGAATCGTCCACCTTTCACGCTCTTCTGCTTCCTGGCAAGGGATGCCGGGAGGAAGCAGAAAGGATTTGAGAGTAAAATCTAGTCCAAGAGTTAAGTGTAAATGATTAAATTTATTAAAATCCATCTTTTTGGTGTTTATGATCATTTCCATAAAACACGCATCGCAAGTTTGATCCCATTTATTTGTAGTCTGTGAGAGGTCAAAAACATTTGTCCCATACCATCTTGCTCCCCCAAAAAACTGGTATAGAAGATCATATAGGCTTCAACAACCTTGGAAATTCTTGTAGCATAGCTTCGAAAATTCATGAGTCTAAATTGGGGAGCTCGGAAATCTAAGAATTGCTCAATTCTGGCCGAAAATTTTGTGAGATTAGCAATGTTGATGCAATCTGCACTGCTCTCCTCTTCCTCATCTCGCTGGTGCTCTGGCACACCATAGCCACCACCCTGTGCACAAAACCGCTCAATCACACATGCAAATATACAAATCATAGAAAAGACGTTGGGAAGATTTGCTCTTCGCCCTGATTACGGTAAGTGGGGATTAAACCGCCCACACTGGAAAATTCACCTATCTCAAAAGTGGCGACGCATTTACACAACACAATTGCACATTGGGTCCCAAAATATCCCCAATATCACAGCTATCACAGCTCAGCGTGGGAGACCAAACCCTCCACAGCTTGCAGGCCTCGTTGAAGTAACCTCTGCCATGGTGAGAAATCCGCATGGGTACCCTTGCCTTCACTCGATCTCCAACGCGAAACCTGCCAAGAAAAAGATTCGGCCCTGGCATCTGGCTTTAGCCAGCTAAGGCCTGCATCAGCCTCGGGGAGCAATAGGAAAATTCAGCATATCATTGGTTTTAATTGTTTTTAGGGAATATCTCCAAATCAGAGGTCTTGCAAAGTTTCAGCCCTAAACCAAGATCTGGGATGCTTTGGGCCCACCAAAGCTGTGTCTGACCTGCTCATTTCGGGTGTCTCTTGAGGAGCAGCTTCTGATGGCTGCAACATAGCAAAGGACTCGACCTTGGTCGTATTGGGGATGGTTTAGGGTTTACCACATCAAGAGGAACTTGGATGGTTTTGAGGGGTACAAAACAATTTTGGATGTTCTCCTGAGGTTTCCATGGTGCTGCTGACCGTAAATGGTGTCCGGGAATCCTTCATGTTTCGGATTCAGTGTCAGTCTTGCTCGAAGTTGTTAGGAAAAAGAAGGTTCCCGAGAGTTTGTCTTCTGACAAGGGGATGTCGCTCCAACAAAAGGTATCGCTGCTTCTAAGACATCCACTGGGCTGCCGAAGAAAAAAGCACATAAGGCTGCCTCGGAGTGCGATCGAAGCGTGTGATAGCGTGTGATCGAAACCAAGGTGACCAGTTAAGCTGCTTCCCAGCAGGATCATTGCTCTGACCATGACTGCTAGCCGCAAAACGCAGGGCTTTCAAGGACTTTCAGGGTAGGATAAAGCTACAAGTAGGAGAGATATGGAGAGATGTCACCAGTGGACGTATCAGCCGAGGTGCTGCCAACCCAACGAGTGAGAAGCCCTGGGCATTGCGAGGTGGACAGCCCATTGTGTCCTCTTCGAGAAGTGTCTTGGAATACCAGGCAGCTCAAATCGATTTTCTCCGTTTCCAAGATATATACGTTACGAGCCAACAATCTCCATCTTTGAACATTGAAAAGCGGTTCCGAAATCCCTCGCCCAAGGTCTGGAACAAAAATCCGACACCAGCTGTAGCAAACCGAACACCTTTGTTTCATCATCCCATCCCCATGCCCACGCAGGCTGCGCATGCTGTGCGCCTTAAGGCTAGCCCGCGCGCGGACCCGCGCCATGCTTGGCACGTTTTGCCCCGTTCTGTTCCGGCCCTTGAGCCAGGGTCTTCAGCAGCAGTGCGGAGGTTGGCTCAAGCCCTGAGTAAAATAGCCAAAATCTGAGGTGGAAGATCTTATGGTGGTGGTGATGGTAATGATGATGATGGTGGTGGTGGTGGTGGTGGTGGAGTTTCTTCGTTTCCTACTCAACAACTCGATGACAAACACAGACCATAACCACTTGAGATTCTGTCGAAAACCATCTGAATAGGTCAGTGGATGTCGAAAACACCAGGTTTCAACTCCGACCGGTGCCCGCCGTATTGGGCAGATCTTGTTTGCCCGCCGTATTTGCTTATTTCCATATTTGTCTACGTAGGTAAACATGTATGTATGTATGTATGTATGTATCAGTATGTGTAAGTATATATTCATTATATATATACATATCCCATTCAATATATTGTGCAGGGGGGTGGCAGGTGTGATCCCTTATGAAGATGAGTTGAAGTTACGATCCCGTTCAATATCTCTATTTATATATATATATATGTGTATTATGTGAATGTCAATGTATAGATATATATATATATATCAAAGGGGGTGACGGACTTTACCCCTTATGAAGCCAAGTTGAAGCTACTATCCCGTTCAATATCTATTGTTCAGAGGGGGTGGGGGGATTTGATCCCTTAAGGCAAGTGGTGGGCGAACGTCCGGGTTTTTTCCAGCGGAGCCTCCCTGGCATCTGAGCTGCTGACGCCACTTCCCCGAGCAACCAAGCCGCGGATACCCAGCCTCAGCTCCGTCTTGGAGATCCAATATATCGGCTATTTTTGGCATGGGAACTTCCGAGTTACCCTCATTTGGTCAGTTGTAAAGTTGAATTTGCATCAACTTGAATCGGCAAGGTCATTCAGTTGTTTCTTGGCATTCAGCTTGCCTTCAAGACTGGGTGTTGTGCCGCCTTTTGTTTCAGGGGGGACAATTTCTACCCGCAGTACCTGCGCTACGCCCCACAGGTACTTCACTATATACACGTTCACATGGTTTTTGTAGGGGTTCTTTAGGGTTCATTTAGGGTTAATTTAGGGTTTCTCCTAGGGTTTTTGTAGGTTTTCATTAGGGTATCTGTATTACGGACAGCTTCGCGGTCTCAGTAGGCACAGCTGCTGCAGTGCCGTACTGTCCTTCTGTCTGCGCCTACAGCGGTCGAGCTATGTCGGCAGTGCGACGAATAGCCCTGGAACTGGTGAAAGTACCAAGCAAGGCCTGGCAAGGTGCAATCGCTCTGCAAGAGAGCCTAACGTAGATTCCTCCACTGGGCTTGTACACTTATGTAAGAAGTGCTGAAAACCGCGAAAGGATTTCATCCGAATCCCCGCAGAGGGTCAACAATCACGTCCCTCACGAAGCCTCGTGAGGGACATGAAGTTTAACCATCTCAACATAGTGGAAGGCCGCAAAGTACTGTAAAGGTCACCAAAAATGAGGTTCCCGGCATAGCACAAGTGCTGGCCGAATTTTTACAGGACACAGGAAGCATCCCATGTTCCCACCACACTGGAGTTGGTTTTGATGCGCCTCGCCTATCCAAACACCGCTAGGTCCAGGTTAAAGTCAAAAAAGATATGGCTATGGACGCTGATTAAAACATTGACACCAAAATTTTGGTGCTGGACGTTCCTCCCTCAGTGGAGGTTTTGACCCCCATGTCTCCATCACCGAGTCACGGTCTTCCTGCAGGACTGGCCTAGTGCTCCCAGCATGTCGCAGCTGGAAATGGGAAAATCGGAATGAATGGAAAGGAACAATGATGAACCTGTTGTCATTTCATATTGATTTCTGTCTATTTTGAAGCCACCATACAATGAGCATCCAGAATCCATCAACCCCGCAACGATCAAAATGTCATCCATCGGCTTGACAAAGCTCGACACTTGCGCCTCTGCTCGATTCACCTGGACACTGAGTGGCCTGCATTGCGTGGCGAAGATATGAAGAAACCAAAGTCATCAAACAGCACACCTTGACCATCTTGACCCAGTCACTGACCCCTCAGTTCGAAGAGATCTCTCTGGTTTTTAGAACATGGACTCCGCGGGACTGCCCTGTGCTTCCGGATTGGGCATGACCTTTCTGTGGTGTTCGGAGCGACACGATAGTCATCTGTTATCTGGTTATATCTGGTTGAAGCCTGAGATGAAAAAGGCCCTCAGGTTTCGACATCTCCCCTGTTGCCTGACTGGTGTTGGAGGCAAGCGAAGTGCTTCCCGCATTTGCTGCCTGGCATGGCTTCTCAAAAAGGCTTCGGGCTTCGGGCTTCGGGGCTTCCGCGTGTGTCACGTGCAGGAGTTGGTTGACATCAAAACCTGCCGGTCCAACTCCCTATTCTCCAAGGAGTGTTCAGTGAGGAGGCGAAAGTCCACTCCTGAGCTCTGCCTTTGAATAGCAGCTCCTCCGAGGGCTGAGCGGTGTCCATGATCATTGGTACAAACCCCCCCATTGTTCTTGGTGGCCTCGCTCGTGGTCCCTTCCAATTAACGACAATGACAATTTCACCAAATATCAAAAAAAATATGAATAATCAGTCAACTATCAAACCATGTAAACCCATGTAAAGATATTATATATATATATACACTATATCAATGTATGTCAAGTAAAATCATGAACTCCAAACTCCAGGTTTCCTCCACCTCCCCGTCCTCCCACGGCCAATCCCTCCGCCCTCCGCCCGCGCAGCGCGCCACTGGAGACGGCGCTCCGCAGCGTCGAAACGACGACGCGGCGCGGGCGCCGCGTGGACGAGGGCGTGCCCAGGTCGGGCAGCAGCAGGTCGGGCATGGCGCCATGGCAACGGAGCCCCGGTAAAACCCAGTGGCTGAGCCAAAAATAACAAGGTTTCATAGGAAAAAACAGAAGATGATGAGAATGTGTGGTGACTTTTTTGGGGGGATAACGGATGAAAAATCATACTGAAACTGTTGAAGATGGTGAGACTTGGAGCTTTTTGTTTTTTCTTAGATGCAAATCTCTTCACAGGGCTTGCCATAGAAGAAGGAGTGCAGGTCAACGACAAGTCTATAAGTTGAGACATAGACCCCGTGGCCTTGAGATTTGGGCTTGGAGTTCTTGAATCTCTGCCTTCCCGCGTCGCGAGAAGACCAAAAAAAAGAGCTGGCGTTTGTGTCCTTTCGCCAAAACCATACCTTTGATATCTCTTGATGTCAAATGAATTCAAATGAGCAAGTCCACAAGGATTTGAAGGAGAGAAACTTCAAATGATACTATAACCTCAGCTTGTGCCTTGAGGCTCTCATTCTCCATCGCCACTCCCTGACACTCGAAGGCATGACTGTCCAGAGACCAAAGTAGACGCTTTTACCCTGGAAGCTTCTAAGCCAAAGAATGCGGAAGAGTAATTCTCGGTTATCAAAATCCTATGGCCAAAAAATAGTGTGCCAATTGGACCTGCAAAATCGGTCGTTTTGCGTATTTAATTCACCAGCAACATCCAATCAACCAGTTATATTGGCTACATACCCATTACACCCTATCATTCTGCGCTGGTAGCCACTTGGATAGTTGCCCAGGGGCCTTACTATTGTGGTGGGACATCAACATCCATGTCACTACGCCAACTATGGGGGTGGGACATTAACATCCATGGCAACTTGCAAACATCCTTGATGCTAGAAAGTCTGCACTTGCGATTGCAAATGTACTTGATGATACAGTTACAGTAAAGGCTCTAATATTGTAATGAGGCACATACTTGATGCTATGCTACAGACTTCGCTTTTCATTTATACACATATTTGATGTTACGCTAAAGACTGTTTTTTGTACTTACAGGCATGTTAACTTGCAACACAAGTTCACGCTGCGGAGGTGCTACAATGGGGTTGGGCGGTGGGATATCAAGCCTTGCCTGGGGGACTAGAGACAGCTGCGGATAGGAAAAAAACGGTTTTCGTCCTTTGATTCCTTTGATTCCTTTGGCACTTGGGACGTTTATGACGTCATGTTTGACCAAAATACCCGAGAACTGAGAAGGTGTGTTACCGACAGCTTTTCTCCACATGTTTCATGACCAGTTGACCATATGTTCTGATACTTACCGATAGTCCCGTATGGATTGACCCGCAAATTTTCTCAGCGATATTTCAGCTGTTGGTAATATCCAACAAGATTTTTAGAATTTTCAGTTTTCACCTTCACATTTGTTTCCGAGATGTCCAAACATTTGAAAGCCAGTATCCATCCCACGGTACAACCTCATTTGGGCATTCATGGTTGGTCAAATCCCCAAGCCTATGAAATCCCCTTCATTCGAAAAAATCCCCTCATTTTCTTGATGGTTAAAGCTAAATCATGTCAAATCCTATTAAACCCCATTAAATCACAATTTTGTTGATTAAATCCACCATTTTTACCAATCGATTTTCGCTGATTTCGCTGCTTGAATTCCCCATTTCTTACCCCATTTCTTGATCTGCTGGCATCCCAGCGGGCGGCCGAACGCCGACATCGCGCCTTCACGGCATTCAGAAGCTGCAGCTCCAAGTCACGGTCCTCTTCGCAAAGGATCTCTTCCTCAGTTCTTACGGAAAGTTTGGAGTATCTGTATGTTCTACATGCAGCCAAACCATATCATATGTATATGACTGTATATGTGTATATACATATATTAATTAGTACATATGTACAGTAGGTGTTATAGTTATAATACGTATGTCTATTATATGTATTTTGGGGTATGGAATCTGATTGATAACCACATATCATATTGTATATATATACATATAACATATATATTATACATATTCTTTATATGTTGATTGCTGGCTATGGTCCAAACTTCTTGACAACCGTAACAAAGAATTGGCTGGTTTCAGAAGCTCTCACAATTGACGAAATGGGCCTCAACATCATCAATTCCAAAATGAACGGTTAATTATCCCACCTCATAATACAAAATACGAGCCATACAGGCCCCCAAGATAAATAAATCCAGTACTAAACGAGTTTCTAGGGAGGGCATTTCATATTAGGGTGACAGGTGACGGGAATTCGTAAAAAAGTGGGCCCGGTTTGTCCATGCAACTGAGGCTCCGCAGACATGCCAACGGCCTGGCTTTCGGGGAGAAATTCTCAGCGGATGAGAACTGGATGAGCCCATGTGGCTACCCCAAATCATCCAAGTCATTAGACTGGTTGTGTATTGAAACCCATGGTGACTAGGGGATCCCCCATTTTAAGAGACCCCCATTTGAAAGTGTGGTTGGAATGCTAACAAAACCATTTGTAACGCTGGTATCCGCAAGCAGTCTTTGAGACTAAATCTTGCGCCATTGTATATAGCTCAAAGATGGGAACTTAAATGTCCCCCGCATTTCTGCTACTTACTGGTTCCATACACAGCTTGATTCATGAAGTCTGGTTCAATCTTGCCACCAACCAGTTCATTTTGAGGTCCCATTTTGGCAGATCCAGGGTAGGATTAGGTTGATTTGTCTGAAACTAGGCTATCCCACAACCCACTAGTTTCACTAGTTCATCATGTTTTCTCCGAATCCCCTTTCTGGACCACCTCGCCAAAGAAAAACTAGTGTCAGTCATATTCCAGTAAATATCCCATGAAATACTTTCTGGAAATATGCCATGAAATATTCCAGTAAATATCCCATTAAGAATGCTTACTGGAAATATCCCATATTCATATTCCATTAAAAATATCCCATTCAATACTTCCATGTTTAATAGTCCAGGAAATATCCATTTATATTCCAGCAAAAATACTTGCTTGAAGGTCAAATACTTCCTAAACATTCCCCATTTTTTGACCTTCAACTCCCCACCGGATCGAGCCTCAACGGCCTCCACCAGGCCTTTCCGCTCGCTGGCCAGGCGTTGCCGCTCGGCTCGCAGGCCGTCGATCTGCCAACGGGTGAATGTTAAGGATAGAATCCATCATCTGGTTAGTTAATGTTAGTTACTTAGTTTCAACCTGAAAAAAAAAACTCATCTGAGTACCAAGCCCAAAAAATAAAATAAAAATCATCTGGTGAGTTACTTAGTTTCAAGCCAAAAAAATAAAACTCATCTGGTGAGTTACTTAGTTTCAACCTGAACAAAATCTATGAGTTGGGATCATCTTCCCAAATAGGCTTGAAAATGATGGTAAAGAATGATTGATAAGGGTCAAGATAATAATGCTTAATTCGGCAGGTTGGAATATCTATGATATTCAACCATCAACAATAAGAGTGGGGATAGTGGGGATTAGCCATAAACTGAGATCGATCAATTCATCTAGCTATTAGAGGTTCCTGAAATGGGGGATCCCTACTTGACAAAATTGCTGATGATTCATGGGAACTCAATGGTGAAAAGGGGTACCCATATAAATCAAGTTGGGGATATAGAACGACCTTCCAAGCACAGTGGGAATTCATTGAAGTTTGAAAACTCACCGGAGAGGGCTCTGAGGTATTCGTTGCCCCCGTTCAAGTCGGAAAGCATCCAGGTTGATGCTAGATCGTGCTGGATGCATTGCCCCATTGCCATTTGGGTCTGTCTGAAAATGGGCTATAAACCATGTTATGTTGGGACAATGGTGACCCATTTTAAAGGACCATCAAATTATGGTTTTTTGCAATGGTGATTTCAGTAACTATCAAATTATGATATACATTGATATACCCATTTTAACAATAGTGATTAACCATCAAATTATGGTGATTAACCATCACATTCTTCAAACAAAGCCATGGTCCTCATTGAAGAGCGGCCGCAAGCGGGTCAAGGCATCTTCAAAGTCATCCACCTTTTTTTCAAATCATGCGAATGCGACATCGAAGATGTTATTTGGGACCATTCTATATACGTAATATGGATAAAATTGGGGATAAATATGAGATTCAACCTTTAAGGGCGGCATATCAATGCACAGTAAAAAATAACCCTCCAAATGACCGCACAGTAGTGGGGATCATGACAATATATAATCCATTAGATTTGGGGGTATGAAACATGTCAGGAAGTGGACAACCAGCCCCCCAAGTGGAGACATCATTGGGTGAGTTGCTTGTTCCTTACAACCCATCTTTGGGCCCTTTGGGCCATGCCAAAGTGGATGACCTCCTCGCTTGGCAAGCCGCGCTCAGCTCCTCGGTGCTGAATATTGTAACATTTCGAAAGCAGGTTTGAGGGTCCCTACAAACATTAAAAAGTAAACTATCAAAATAGAAGCATGATATAATATATATATATATACATATATATATATATATATACATCTAATATTATATAACGCGTATTATATTATATAACGCATATAATATTATATCGCATATAATAGTATATATATAACATATTATATACATACATTGTGTTAGTACGTGTTACTAAAATCTGCTTGAGACTCGTATAGAACCAAACAGAAGAGAAAGCTGCTTGGCCCAAACATCAAATCTCACTCATGGTCTTCCTTTAAAAACATAAATGTCACAAGATCTGAGAAATCCGAACTAAGGAAAGCCTTGAAACCAAGAGGCTGAGTTGTTCCCTCTCGGCCTGCAAGGCATCGACCTGGCTAAGCTGTCATGGATAGATGTTAACTCCCCATTCATATGGGAAAAAAAAAAACATGTTTTGACCCATGCCCATGTATAAAGTTGTCGGAAACCTCAACCCTATCCTCATAAAATGTGTCTTTCGGTCACCACTCAAGTCTTAGTTATACCCGATAATAAACCATCCCCATTTTACCTGAAATGGATCATGGCATTTTCTTCGTGCCACATTCCTCTGGGTTCTTTTTCAGTGTACCCATGTTTGCAAAATCATTGGTGGCTTAGGTAAATGTTTGTTATATATATATATAATATACTGGTTGGTGGTTTCAACCCCTCTGAATAATATGAAAGTCAGTTGGGATGATGACATTCCCAATATATAGAAAAATAAAAGCCATGTTCCAAACCACCAACCAGATAGAATATAACATTTCCCCTTTTTTTTCTTGGTGACATGTCCATAATCACCCAGGCCTCCAGCAGGGCTTCCAGAAGTCGATCAAGATCGGGGTCCTGATCCTCGGCCGCCTGCCTCAGTGTGTATATATATATATGTATGTATATATGTAGTTTACGTATGTGTATTGGCAATATGTACCATGTATGTATATTAACATATATATATATATATATGTATTATATAATATGTATCTACACATATATCGTTGTTTTTTTTAAAAAAAAAAAAGTAGAGATACACATTTCTTGATACAGACATCCCATGATTGTTGGAGAAGACTCCCCTGTCTCTTTGTTCTGTAGATGCACCAAGCATCGTTGGGACATAGAAATCACATCCCACTAGCCAGTCTACCCTTGAATTCAAAGCGAGTTGCCTGCACTCTCTTTCCAACTTTCAGGACTCCCCAAATTGACTGAATAGTTCAGCCCGATGATTTTGATGTTGTACTTCTCGTCTTCTTCTTGTGACCCTATTCTATGGGTATGGGTCAAAAGGGGTACCCCAACCTTGGATATGCTTAGGGGCCAACCCTAAAAAATGAGGATCGCGGCCCCCTCGGTTATGAGGATCCCCACTCTGCCACGGAAAGGCGTGCATGTTCTAAAATCAGGTCCTGGAATTGTCGCAGCTCATCCCGTGTTCTGCTTCTCTTTATCTGAAATGAATTGGTGGTGCTAGGGCTGTAGGGAACGGGGGAATGATCCAATCCATAACTATTTTCACAATCATCCCATTCCCCTACGTAGTTTAGCACCAGCAAGATGAAATCAAACAAAAATTGACGTGTGAGATCGTACTCATCATAAACAGATGTTGGGTCAGGTTCTTGCTCCACTAAAATAAACTAAAACCTCAGATTTTCTTTTGAGTATGAAACAGGGGTACCTCCTGAGGCTCTAAGTTCCGCGAACGAAACTTCACCGTGCTCCTCCCGCTCGCGCAAAAGGAAACCGCCTTCTGACATGAGATGCACCAGCGCATCAGCTGCCCCCATGACACCTGGCACGGTGGCATAAATCACCCACGGCTTTTCCCATCAATGCGCAACAGCCTCCTTCCTCCAGGCTCACGCTTGGCCTAGGAAACGGGACCAACAGAATATGGAATAAAAAGCGGTTTCACAATCCCAATAAAGAAAGGACACCTTGTGATTTTGACACATCTTGACTCATCTTGCTGTGTCTTGATTTTTCCTACCAAATCAAAAAGGTGAGGTTTCCCTACCACATGCAGCGTATGGACCTTATTTCCTGAATGATATTGTGGCGGGCGAAGATCATTAGGGTCCTGTCTGAAAACAAGGTGTCAACTTAATTTTCCCCATGAAAACAGCAATATCTTGGTGTAAATCCGTGTTTAGACAAACCCAGAAACATATTACATATATATACACATAGATGTATGTATGTATGTATGTATGTATGTATGTATGTATGTATGCATGTATGCATGCATGCATGCATGCATGCATGTATGTATGTATGTATGTAATACGTATGCATGTATGTAATACATATGTATGTATGTAATACATATGTATGTATGTATGTATGTATGTATGTAATGTAATGTAATGTAATGTAATGTAATGTAATGTAATGTATGTATGTATGTATGTATGTATTAATGTAATGTAATGTAATGTAATGTAATGGAATGGAATGTAATGTTATGTTATGTTATGTAATGTTATGTAATGGTATGTAATGTTATGAAATGTTATGTTATGTTATGTATGTTATGTTATGTATGTTATGTTATGAATGCTATGTTATGTATGTTATGTTATGTATCTTATGTTATGTTATGTTATGTATGTTATGTTATGTTATGTATGTTATGTATGTTATGTATGTTATGTATGTTATGTATGTTATGTATGTTATGTATGTTATGTATGTTATGTATGTTATGTATGGTGTGTATGTAATGTATGTATGTATGTATGTATGTATGTATGTATGTATGTATGTCTGTCTGTCTGTCTGTCTGTATGTCTGTATGTATGTATGTAGGTAGGTAGGTAGGTTGGTAGGTATGTATGTATGTATGTATGTATTTATATAGATATAGATACATATAGATACATATAGATACATATAGATACATATAGATACATATAGATACATATAGATACATATAGATACATGACATATATATATATACACGTTTAGATACATATATATACACGTATACGTATATATATATATACGTGTAGATATATATATACGTATATATATATATACATAGGGGGAGAGAGAGAGAGAGAGGAAAAAAACTACCCATGTATATATATATATACATATATATAAATGTACATATCTATATATATATATATACATATATATATATATATATATGTATTATATATATAT
>Ga0126342_10006375_pt1 | contig 20897 bp, 20 predicted proteins | sample Cyp1metagenome_FD_92528 | JGI IMG/M metagenome (GOLD analysis project Ga0126342, IMG submission 92528) | Coral microbial communities from Lord Howe Island, Old Settlement Bay, Australia - Cyphastrea 1 metagenome | ecosystem: Host-associated > Invertebrates > Cnidaria > Coral ...
CCGGGAAGGACCCCCCACCGGTAAAACAAAAACCCCGGAGTCAATGAATCGACGTACGTGACCGGTGGGAGGGGGACCCAACAGGGTCCCCCGGCAAAGGGTCATTGTTGTTGTTGTTGTTGTCGTTGTTGTTGTTGTTGTGGTTGTTGTGCTGCTGCTGCTGCTGCTGCTGCTACTGCTGCTGCTGCTGCTGCTGCTGCCGCTGTTTCTATCTACTGTAGCTGCAGTAGTATAGTAGTAGTCGCAATGTCTTATTCCCTGGCGCGCTCCCCCTTGCGTCTGCCGGGGTCGGCGGATATGTATATATATATACACATAACATATATATATATATACACATAACATATATATATATATATTATATACAGTATACATAATTAAGTAGATGTGTATAAATATAAGATGCTCCATGGCATCAATGCTGGGATGTTTTTCATTCGGGATTCATACTGCAGGAGCTCTTGTCAGCTCGGCAAAGCCACAAGAATCTGCTCTTCGTAGTGGCAGGAAAGGCAAAGCAGCAGCGAGGTGCCCGACTGAGATCAAGTCCCGAAATGACAAAAACACTTGCCAAATATGCCAGAGATATGCCAACGATATGCCAGAGATATGCCAAAGATACGCCAAAGATCCAGTTGCTATGACACCCTGATGGAAAAACATGAATCTAAATTGCATGATCAGCAGGCATAACAAAAAAACCGTTTTGCTTGCCTGCCTCGACGCGTTGCTTGAGGTGAAGGGACAGTTCACTACGAGTGGGGAACTCAAGCTTTGAGCTCAAGCTCAACTCGGCATGATGCTGTAATGCCTTGAGCAGCAGAGGTCTGGAACTTCAATGGTGAATCTGTTCGGAACCCAGTTGATCCAGTTGGTAGTGACCCAAAGTTGTGTTCACATCTGATATAGAAGTTCATATACCAGATCCTTTGCTAACTAATCACTGATGCAGCAAGTGTTTTTCCCTTCTGAACTTCAGGGACGAGAAGTACCCGGTGATATACATATGTATGCATATATCATATATAGGTACATACCGCATACAAAGGCGCGTTGTGTTCTGAAGCAAAGCCATCAGGAACAAAGACTTCACCCCAGTGAGTCAGGGCGCAGTCCGACCTCCCAGTCTGCATCGAATTGAACGCATTTGGTTGGCAAAGCTCCTTTGAACTTTGTGCTATTTACACGACAGGTTGTTTTCAAAAGTTTGGGATGTTTGGAATTACTTATCTGGATCCAGCATTCGACATACAACAAGGTGACTGCAACTACACACTGCAAGGCCCTTGCTTTGAACATGTCATGGCGGGTCTGGATCAAAGAAGAACTTGTACACCTGAAAAACTTATTACGATCTGTGGGTAGAACTTGGTGAAGGTATCTCATTTGAGGTTGCCACTGCCGCCTCAATTCTGCAGCTCTGCAGCATGCTCCTTTGTCTCAAGACCATCACCGGCAGTACCTCGTCCTGAACAAGCGTCTGTTGATGCAGTTCATCAAAGGCCAGCCAGAGGAGGACTCCAGCTGTCATTGATTTCCTCCCAACCAATTCAGCCAACTGATTTGGTTCTATTTTGGTTTTGGAGTGTTCAATTTTGTGATGTGTGTTGTCTATTTATTCTTTGAGATGTTGCATGACTTAGTTTTGAAGCCCAAATTTGGGATGGTTCCCAATTCAGCGGCTTCTCAAGATTAATTTTGCGCGATTGTCAGACATGGCAGAATTTTAGAAACACTAAAAATTGATTTGTTTCCACTCAAAACAACGCTACCGCATGCAATTCAGGTCAGTCATTGACCTGTTATTTGGTACACAGTACACATAAGATTTGATCAAGTATCAAATCACTCATTGATGTTCTTTGTGATCTTTTGGCTCAAGTGAATGCACCCTGTGTTTTGAAGATGGGGGAAGACGAGGAGACAAGGCCATGCTGGGCTACAAACAAATAAGCTTTCCAGATGCTGATGTAACTTTTGGTCTTGTCTAGTTCAAGACACTTCAAATCGGAAACCGTTTTGAGGTTTGAGTGTTCCTCAAATGTTTTGTTTTGAGTGTTCCGCTGTTTGATCTCAATTTTTGGCAAGTTGCGAAATTCAGGCCTCGTGATGATGTCAAAGCCTCAAACATGATGCCGCAGTGAACTATGTTTCGTACTATGTACTTTTTTTTGCATGATGTGACACTGCTGACCAGCACAAGGATGGTGGAGATCGTGGAGGCGTGTTCTCTGGTGGCTGCAAGTGCAAGCGAGTGAAAGGAACAGAAAGGAACAGTTGTAAGTTGTTTAAGTTGTTTAAGTTGTTTAAGTTGTTTAAGTTGTTTAAGTTGTTTAAGTTGTTTTGTATTTGTCAGTGAATTTGGCAGCTTGCTTTTGCCATTCACCCCGATCGTATGCTTCTTCAGGCAGAGGGGAGAGAGGGGAGCCGAACAAGCTTTTCATTGGGCAGTATCTTGGCCTCCAAGGTGGTTGCAATTTCTTCTCGGGTGCTTCTTATGACCAATGTTTATAATGGTAGCCAAAACCACTCTTGTACAAGATCGCTGTGATTGGCGCTGAATCACCATATAAGCCAAGCTCATATCACTGTTGTTTTGTATCTACCCGTCTGGCTTTTTCATACCATCTCTAAGCTTTGAGCAGTGTCGTTTGCTGATGAACCATTGCAGTTTCTTTCACTGGGTGCAAACCAAGGGGACAGACGTTCCGATCCATGACATCAATGGCAACTTTTTTTTGGCTGCTTTTGTGTCTGATTCAAATGCCATGTATGTAACCCTGTGAGGTTAGCCTTTGAAGCTGAAGAAGGCCAGGCTGTCTGCCGATGCAAGGTGACTGACCAACATATTGCATTATTACGCACATGGAAACATATTGAGATGTTTTACGGAGGTAACTTTTGAGGAATGAGGTGATGTGATGTTTTCTCTTGCCATGTATCCAGAAGTTGCTAGCGTATGAGGAAGTACAAAGCGCTAGATTTCCAGAACAGTTCTTGCGTGTGGGATGTGCATGTGGGAAGTGTTGCCAGGTGACATCCAAGAGAAATTTGGAAGATATGGAGAGATCCTCAATGCATGGCTCTTAGTCATTTCGTGCTCCTCTGCACCACGACCAATGGTTTAGACAAATCGTGTCAATGGCATGTTGGTGTCATGCGTGAGCTCAGATTCAAATCATCAAAGACAACATGACTGGGAAGTCAAAAGGCTATGGCAGCCTGGTTGCACTGCAGACACCCAGACAATGCTCATCCAAATTTGATCCTGGACAGCTGCACCTCAATCCTGCACTTGCCGTTAGGAAAAGTAATGGTGAAATCCAACTGCAATCTGCTAACAAGTTTGTGGATAGATGATCGGGTGAACCATGGCTACACAGCAATGAAAACAATTCACTTGGTTTTCGGTGTACACCTACTTGGACTGGACAACCACTCATGTACCATAATATGGTTCCATATCAGGGTTGTAACCCCTGTTCATCAGTTGTGACCCCCCATCTATTTCAAGTGGTATTAAACCTTCTGGTGGAGAGCCCCAGGCTTCATCAAGTTTGCGGAAACCTCTGACGCTGAGAAGGTCTTAAGGAAACTAGGCATTTATGTGCCGGTGCTGGTGTTTGTTTTGTGCGTGTGTGGGGAGGCCAAAGTATGGAAGGTCCACAACAGGGATGGCTAATATGAAGACCCCTTTTGAGAATGGCCTGATATGAAGTTATAATACCCGCAGTTCCCCGGTTCCATCCCATCGTAGTGAGCAGCAACTTCCTGTGCGGAGGACCATGGACGGCGCTGAGATCTGTGGCCGCAAGTGTGGCTTGGTGCATCTCTGCAATGCCATCAGGCCATGCACGGTAAATTGTGGCACACACACACACATTGCCATCCAATCCGAGGTAAACTCGATCGTGCGGGCGGTGGACGACAGAACGCGTTTGGAGCTGAGAGACCAGAGGCACATGGATCAGCAAGATGCTACCCATGGGTAAATGGTTATGGAACACCTGCATTTGTTGATGTTTTTAGCCTGTTGCACACGTGGCTTTCACATTGCCAGGCAAAATTATTACAGGGATCCACAGGGTATCTTCACAGGGAATGTCCTGGCTGGAAATGGGTATGCAACCAGGAACCGTTTTGACGATCGTCGTGGTGGAGGGCGAGGAAGGGATGGGATGCCAGGCTGCAGATTGATGGTCATGTGTCATGGTATGTTAGTTGTTGGTTTACATATGTTCACACAAGATGCAATTATATAATATATAATCATTGTTCTGGACAGATCGTCCAATGTTGGAACTGACCCACCATGCCGAACAGAAATGTTTCAAACTTTTGGGTGCCTTCTCTGAGAGGAAACTAGGGAAACCAACAGCTGGGTCTTCCTGCTTTCCAAGGAAAGTCATGGAGCCTGAGAAGCTGTTCATCGGAAAGTTGCTTACCTTGACTTTTTCAAGCAGTTCTTGTGATACACTGATACACTTTTGAAACTTTGAGGTGGATCAGGGGCTGTCCATGTCCATTTGTGTCTTTGCGTTGTGTGATAGGCGCCCTTTTTCAGATAGGGACAGCCGGACAGCTGCTAGGTTGTTTTCTTGCTTCATCTTGCCTCTCAGCCGAGGTTATCTCCAGATGCTACAGAGGCGCAGTGGGTGTGGTCTATAGGTGGTCAGCTAAGAATCCAATCATTCACAGCTCAAAATGAACGATGCAGGATGACGTCCGAGAAGCTTTTCGAAGAGTTGGAGAGATCAAAGTACAACTCATCAAAGATCGAGACAGCGGCGAGTCCCGTGGTTTCGGCTTCATCACCTTCTCAGATGCTTCCAAAGCTGAAGAGGCCTTGGGCGGGATGGGCTTGGAGCTTCGCGGGTGGGCCTTCACAAAGCCTAAATTGCAACGAAAGATCTGCAGGGTCTGGAGGAGGAAGCCAGGAAGCTGTAGAATGGATCTGTGCATCCTGTGAATGCGCCAGCCGATGCAAGTCTATCCTACGTAACAGACTGGAGCGTCGCTGAGAGTGGGAGGGGCTGTGTGGGAATGGGAACGGAAGAAGGATGTCCTCCCCAAGCCTGTCAATTGCCAGTTTGCCTTGATCCTCATGGCAGTAGAAGATTTTGACCCTCAGTCAACTCACAGGTGTCAGTTGTTTGAACTCAAGTGCGTTGTTTGGCAGTGAGAGCAAAAGGCAAAAATACTTAGAATCATTGTTTGATGTCACGCTGCACACGTGAGGTTTGCGCAGCATAAGACCCATGCTTTGAGCATTGTGCTTTGCGGATTGTGCTTTGCCATTTGTGGATCTTTGCCCTTGGCTGTTCTCTTTTTGGGTGCATCGCATCGACGATCGTGTCATCATTTTCAGTGTCCGCTCCTTGGCGAATCCAGGGCAGTGCCAAATGGTGCCCCTTGGTGCCCCTTGGTGTCCTTTGGTGTTCCTTAAGCCCAGGAAACTCCATGGTTCAGCCTCAGTCCCTGGTGTCCCTGACGAGGCGCTTCGTTCATATCAAGGAACAGAGATTGCTGGACAAGGCTGCAGACTGGAACGCCCTGGTCAGAAACCTCAAGCTGGACAAAGGCAGATCTGCTAAGGGAGGAAATTCAGGCGTCAAACTCTTCATGCCAAACTCACCTACTTGGATACCCAGTTTTGGCTTTCAGGAAAGGTTGGAGGAGGTGAATTGGAAGGATCTGACATACGAACTCTTCATGACATGTCTGGGTCTTTCGCTGAAGTTTTTCATCCTTTTTTTGTGCACACCGAGTATGCATGCGGCAGGGGCGGTCGAGATTCACGCTCACCCAGCAGAAGGGGTCGCCGAGGAGAGCGTTCCAGGCCACTTGAGGGCTCTATCAAATTCTATGAAAACTAATGCGGTTTGTGCTTCCTACTGGCATGTGTTGAAGGCAGAACAGGGTGAATTGAAGGCTCGTTTTCTCCTTTGACCTTGTTGCCTAAAGTACATTGTTGAAAGCATTACATGGCTAGACAAACTGCCGTGGCTTGATGGTGAAGCAAAGTTATAGTGTTTTGGGCAAGGGCAGCCTTTGCCGTGCAAGCGAAATGCTTTATGAACCGGTGAGGATGGTGAGGGCCAATGAATGTGAAGCAGTTGTAGTTTCCGAGTCTGTCTGACCACGGCTCGCCACGTTTGCTGAGGTCCAGGGACAGGCGTCGAGATGACTTTGACAGGAGGCCATTCCGTGGATTGATTTTGCTTCAGCGTTTTCCATGTTTTCCATTTGCACAGGTTTTTAGCCTTTCTTGATCCCTTGGTCCTATCATTGGTCAGCATTGCAGCCTGTGGGGCCTTTCACAGAGGGCAAGATGTCTGGACGTCAAGGATTTTCTGATGCTGTTCGCATAATTGGCACCAGATGGTTCTCCGGAGCAGCGTGCGAGCAGTTTGGCGCTTCAAGAGCCCATGCTTGAGCAAGATCAAAGTTGGCTGCTGCCGGCTAAATTGTCCGAGAAGAATCATCCAGAAATGAAAGGCCCAGCTGGAAAGGGAGCCTTTCAGTTTGGTCAGTGGTTGTTGGCAAAAAAAAAAATAAGCATTTTTTCTTTAGTGGCATTGAGTGGGTCGGCCTGGGATGTTTGGACAAGCCATGGAAAAGCCCTGAAAATCATTGAACGTATATGTAACTTTGAATGCCGCTGCGATAGATACTGCCACTGACAATACACCTATGGGACGCACTGCATTCCCAGGTCCATGACGTTTGCGAATTTTGCTCGGTTTGCACAGTTCGCATGCATTTTAGCTTGCGCAGCTTCGCACATGCGATGGGATGGAGCTTCCTTCGATCAAATGCAGAGCTTTCGCACCAAGTTTGGGCCAAAGTCAGGGCAGCCTTGCGTGAACCAACCCAGCGATCCCAGCACATCTGTTGCGATGAGCACAGCTATGATTTGCACACCGCTTGACGACTTCTCCAGTCGCTTCATTGAGGACTTGAATCGCACGAATTTCTCTCGGTGATCAGTAGGGCCACCAGATCAGTATAAGGCCTTGTTTTTGTTCCAATGTCATTGCAAGCAAGGCACATGGGCCAGTCACATCCAGGCATGTCTACCTCTAAGTAATATTCTGAAGTTGGAACCAGGATGCATAATCATATGAGCCCTTCTTTGCTCGTTATATTAGGAGGAGATACAGAGCTTGCCAATGCCCCAGGATCAGACGCTACATTCAGAATGGAAAGTGACAATGACCATGAACACCAAATGGATATAGTGGGAAAGGGTCCCTGTATACCTGTATTGTCAAGTCTAAAATCATGGTATTTCCAGGCTTTCAACTACAACAAAAACCCTAGGCACCCTGGGATATTGTTAGAGGTTGATGGCACTGCATGGCAACCCCATCATGCATCCCACTGCCCTGCAGTTTCAGGGGGGGCCATCGGCGACCTCGTGACTACTATGATGCGAGACCGCGAGATCGGGATCGGCGCCGAGGCGGGCTTAATGGTCCCATTGGGGCTCTGAAGAAAGGCACGTAGAATTCACTCCTTCGGCTATTTGCTGTGATGAAAGTCCCAACCTCATCCACAACAAGTAGTTCAGGCATGTTCTTTTGTCCTTTCGGCATTTGTTTTTTTGTCCTTTCTTTTATAATGATCAGTCAATGGGCGGTAGGTGACCGTGGTGACCGCGGTGACCGTGGTGACCGTGGTGACCGAGATCGAGGTGACCGTGACCGCGGTGACCGCGGTGATCGCGGTGATCGCCGAGGGGATCGGGGCGACCGTGACCGTGGCGACCGCGATCGCCGTGATCGGGGCGACCGTGGCCGTGATCGAGAAAGGGACGACAGGGACGACAGGGATGACAGAGACGAGAGCAACTTGGCATAGCATTCTTATTGGGCTCGATTCCGTTGCAATCAAAACAGCATAAAACAACATAAAACAACAATTTCCGTATCTTTATCTGCAACTCTCCGACTCGGATTCCATGAGTTTGTTTGCTCTTTGGCCCAGATGTTGAAAAGAATGGCACGATCTCCACCAGGCGACTCTCGTGATGACTCCCGAGCTGCAGAAAGCGAGCCCAGAGATGGTCGAAGATCACGGACCCCTGATGGCCTTCCCAGGTTCGCATGGGAAAACGTGGATCAAGAAATGGAGGTCGAAAGAGGTCGAAACGCCTATTGGGTTTGCTAAATGAAGTGGGTTTAGGGGTGTTGAAATTTTGATCCCCACGTCAGGACCCTTTACTTCAACGTCAGGCGTAAGATACTCACCAAAATCCCCGAAGTGATACTCTAGACGGCCGTTGCAAATCCTTCTGCTTTATGAACTGCTGCCAAAGTTTTAAACACAAGGGATACAAGGGGCTTCCGAAGTTGTGTTTGAACATGTGTCGTTGCGAAAGTCAAAGCGCAACATCACCAGCCACCAGCCACTTCCAGGAAGAGTGAAGCCATTAGCGCGGCTCGCAATGCCTATGAGGACCTGGTATCACTGGGGAGACTTGTTCAGCTGCCATGGCTGGTGGTGGCTGGTAGCCATGGCATGGGGTTTGGTAGGACGCCTACGAGCGAGTTCAAGATGCAAGGGCTGAGGCGGATGAAGCCGAGGCGAGATCCACAGTTGGCGGATGGCATGGTTGACATGTTGTGAGCATTTGTGAGACTTTGTGAGCTGCATGCATATCTTGATGCCATGGACCTTGTGCTGTGCCTTTGACTGTTGAAGGCCTCTTTGAAGAAGATGGAGAAACAGGCACTGCATGCAATCGATCGCAAGGCAGGACTTCTGTGGCAGTGCTCACCAGGATAAGATGATATAAGAACTACGGATGTCAGATGCTAAAGTACCTGCAACAAAGTATGATTGCAGCATGATCGTTCTGATTTCTACACAGTAGTTAAGTTGATCGTACTTGCTTGCAAAGGGTCTTCCTCTATGCGTTGCAACACCCGAAGAAATAAGGATTTTGGCTGGGTGTTAACGTAAGGCTATCTTGAGATTTCTATCAATTGGCCTCGGATATCCCGTTGAAAATTGAAAGCATGCCTTTCGAGGGCAAGGCCATTGCTGCAAATTGCTTGGGAAAGATAACCCTCAACTTGCAGATATGCTCAATGAAAGCATCGAGCATGGTCCCTACTATGCCCTACTTCCAAAACTTATAACACTCCATGGGTCCAGCGTGTCATTTCTGCACATCATGCAGGTTGCTGATGAAACTGAGAGGATAAAGTCAGATTTGGAAGACAAACTCAGTGCGGCCCTGAGAGCAAAGCTGCTTGTTCATGCTTGATGACGTGAAACCACCAATGGATGGCTTAGCCGGCTTGGCTTTTTTTTCAAGAACAAGACCAGGAGCATGACTCGACCCCCAATACTTTGAGGTGTAAAAACAACCACCAGCCTGGCGGGGGTCACAACACCACGTCAGATACTGTACCTTGCATCGTATCTCAAAATATAATCTGATTGAATATCCCAACATGCAGTCGCAATTTTCAATTAGTTGCGAAGGAGTGGAATGATTCGGATGGCCGAAAGGCCTGGCCCCCATGAAGGATTGGGAGCTTGAGTTCCGTTGACATCTCAGGTGAGATGAGAAAAGTCTCCAAGAACGCCTTGGCCTTGGCCATGGACCAAGCCGAGTTGAAGATCCGGGAAGAGCTGGCGGCAAAGATCGCCCAAATCCGCAAGGAGCTGCCATAATCATCGTCAGTATCAGAATCCCATACAGTTTCTCATAGTTGTTCAATCAAGTTCACTAAGTGAGGATGTTATAAACTATAAACTGTTCGGTTGCGTATGTTGAGCGTGTGAGAGTGAACAAGCTATTGTATCAGCAGATGTGCATGTGACAGTGCCAGGAGTATGATGGCAAGGCCAGGGAGCAACCGGTTGCTTCTTGTTAAAGTGAGCTGGACAAATTGGGTACCCTCGAAATTGTATGCTTCTTAATCCTAACAAGGGCAGAGACATATGGTGCTCAAGTGTTGTGGACCCAAGTGGCTCCTTGCTGAGCAAAAGTATCTTGGAGGTGAAGGAAGAACATGCGAGAGTCCGAAGAGAGCATGAGGACGAGGCGGAGGATGCTGAAACCAAGGCGCGCTCTGGGGTTCAAACATCCGTTGACAGCAGTGGTAGCAGTGCCTCCGTACTGTTTGATCTGTTTGAAATCACAGGAGCAAGAGAAAGCCGAGAAGAGGATTGAGGTCCGGGATGACAAAGTTTGCTTGGAACGGGTGGGTAGTTTAATGTTTTCAATTTATTTCACATTGTACTTGGAACCAAGGAGCTTCGAAAAAAAGCTGAGAAGGAAGAAAAGCCTTGGGAGTGGAGGGATGCTCGCGATAAGGCTTGAAATTCATGGAGACATAGCCCGTTGTTTCTTAGTTTCAGTGTAGCAACAGTGCAATGTGAATTCGTGTGGACGGGGCAGGTGCTTCGTTTGGCCACTTCTCTCATCTCCCAATTTTTCAATACCTTTGCATTCTTTGCCAAGTTGTGGAACTTGGTGAGGCAGTCGATACGCTGGAGAAGGAGGAGGAGCTTGGATGTGCAGAGTGATGCTTGTCCTTTCTCATTCATTCACTTGTAACATATGTGCAAAAATATGACCTTGGATTTTCGACCATATTGAACCGTTTTCTTCATCTTTCATTCCCTGGACCAGGAGAAGCTTGAGTCTGCCAAGAGGAAACTAGAATCCTTGACTGGACAGCCTGTCAAGGACTGACATGGCATTCTGCTATGGAAAGGTGTGGAATGAGGTTTGTTTGGAATGAGGGGCGCCACATTAAGATAGATCCAAAAGACTATAAGACTGCCGACCCCTGGGGAGATATTCCAGGTGCGCTCCAAATTGCAGGCCTCAGGCATCCAAAAGCTGGTGTTGCCACACCGAAACAGCATGCCAGTGAAGGCCGGATCGTGCCTTTGGCCTGCGGCTGCTAGTGCCTAACGTTGCTTTCTGAACCGAGAAGGAAATTAGCTCCAAAGGCTGGTCTCGCCACATCGAAACAGCATGCCAGTGAAGGGGCCAGTGAAGGCCGGATTGTACGTTTGGCTTGTGGCTGCTAGTGCCCAACGTTGCTTTCTGAACCGACAGGAAATTAGCCCCAGATAGGCCTCCAAAATGCTGGCGTCGCCGCAGCTTGCTTTCTTCTGCCATCTACTTCTTTCTCTTGCCTCTTGCTTCTTCTTCTTCTTCTCACTTGCTAGCTTCTTGCTCTTGCTCTCTTATTCCATATCTTGCAATCTTGCTTGCTTGAATATCTTGCTTGCATCTTATCGCTTGCTTCTTATTCTTGCTTTTTTGCTTTTTGCTCTTGCAGCTTGCTTACTTTCTTATTCCATATCTTGCCTGCTCTTGCAGCTGGCTTTCTTCTTCCATGTCTTGGCCATTTGTCTACGTCTACTTCTTTGTTTTGCCTCTTGCTTCTTTTTCTTCTTCTTCATGCGCTTGCAGCTTGCTTTCTTCCATGTCTTGTTTTTGCGTCTGCTTCTTTCTCTTGCCTCTTGCTCCTTTTTTTTGCTTTCTATCTTTTTGGTATTTTTTGGTCCATCTCTTGTCCCCTCTTCTCTGGCGCACTCCCCTTGCTGTCGGAAGGGGTCGGCGGATGGATGGATGGATGGGTGGGTGGGTGGGTGGGTGGATGGATGGATGGATTTTACACATCTATATTTAGTTATATATAAATAATTACACACACACATATATATATATACACATATCTATATCATAGACGAGGTAAAACTTTAGCAGCCATTGGGCCAACTACCTCTCCGTGTTGTCCATTTCCTGTATGCCAAGCAAACCAGCTTCCGCTGTCGAGTTGGCCGGACTCACAGGAGCCTCGGTCTCGCTCCACCTTGCCACAGGAAAAACGCAGACAGGCAGTAAGGGTAGTTTGGGGTTAGCAAAGTGTTGAATATGAGAATTATGAGAACATAATGTGTATTAAACTACTTGTACGTATACCGCACATATATATATATATATGTATACTGTGTATATATATATATATGTAAATATGGTGATATGGGTATCTGCTCAGCCCCCGCACGGTATGTACACATACATATACACAATACACGCAGATATATGTATATATATATGTATAATCCTACTGATGGTTTACAGACTTGAAACAATGATTTACCCAGCAAAAGCTGCCCCTGCAGGGTCGTGGTCGCGATTGAAGGAGTTAGGTGGCCTTGTGCTATCTGAGGCTGGACACCTGGGACTATCTACGTCAGATTTGTCTGAAAATTCAAGGGAAAAACATCAAAATCCCATGGTTTCTATTGGTTTATCATCATTTTCCCATTCAAACTGGCAATTTTGTGGAGTATGCCCCATTTTTAGACAAACCCGTGCGTGTGCAAAAAACATGTTCGCACATAAAACATGTGATTCGAATGCGGGTCATTGCAACCATATGAATCGTTTGCTTACACCATTCAATCACTTGCATCTTTTTCCCTGTTTGCTTGATTTGGGTTTGCTATACAGAACACGTCCAGTACCCAACATATTGTTCTTTTAATAATCTGTATTAGCAGGACAGCAATACGGGCATGGAAAGGCACTTCTCTAAGCGTCCAAGTTTGTCGTTGCACAAAACGCTCTGGCAGGTCTGCGCAAAGCTAAGCGTAGTGCAGGTTGCACATGGTGAGTGGAGTGCGCTGAGATAAAAAAACTGCTTGAGTTGGTTCCTGCATCAACTGGTCGCAGCAACAACCAAAGATCATGGGGATCGACGGTGCAGCGATGTGCAGCTGCAGCTTTCAATCTTCTGTGTTTGTCTTACGGATCATATGGTTTGTGGCTGCTAGGAGCGACAACGCCTGCTACAGTGCTTGGGGTCCATGCCGGGCCAGGCCATTACAGCAGGGTGATGTCCAAAATGGTGGCCTCTCCAACTCGGGGATAGCCCAAAAGTCCAAAAAAATCTATATGTCAAATATTCTTTCTTGTTTTTCTGGAGCATGGAAGTCTTTGCTGTTAGACTGCGCTCTACATATGTCAAATATTGTCAAATGGAAAATGATCTCAAATGTCTGTGCCACTTGAGCCCAGTTCTGACTGGTTGTGTCTGATAAAGCGTCTTACCCTGTGGGCGATTCGGCTCAGACTGCTGTAGCTTTAGGATGTGTGAGATGAAGTTGACTCATTGCTATTGATCTCATGAGAGCTTGATATGTACCATGTTTTGGGGCCTGTTTGACATCATTTGAGACTGCTGGATTCCGGACTCTCAAAATGCCCTTGGATGTAGTTGTGAATCCAATTTCCATGCCCCTTCGCCATGATGACAGTGGCACAGCGCCGCGGCGATGTGGCGGGGGCGGTGTTTGTGGCTTACACTTATCACTGCGGTCCCAGCGTCCTCGCAGGGTGATCCAACATGTTGGCTTGGGGAGATCAATTATCAGACCTGCTGTTTACCGCCACCCACTGGCAACCCCAACTGTTGGGATGGTACCTACAGCTATCAGCGATGCTGCCGGGAAGTTGGGGAAGCTGTTGACATCAATGCGGTGGAGGATATTTCTCAGTTGGGTGGATGTGAGCTGAACATCTTTCAGGAGTTCAAAGCTCGCTCAGGTGCGCCCCTTGGCCCATCCCCAGCCTTCTTGCTGTTGAGCTGTGCTAATTCCTTTTTTTTCCCGAAGCTTGGCAGCGGGGTATTTCCGCCAGGAGCATGGTATCGCAATGGCACCCCAAACTTGGTCCTCTTCCAGGAGTTTGGATACATTGCCAGGCGCTTCGACTCCATGTACAGGAGCGAAATGCGCACGTCCCATGTCAGCTTTTGGAGGATTTGACATAGTCTGACCTTGATTTGCAAGAAAAGAATCCCAATATGCAACAGATACATCAAGCATCAGGGTGTCCTTCCCCATCATCCTTCACGTTGTTAGATGCCCTTTGAGGAGCTGTGCCCCAGCAGTTGGAAGCTAAGTGACACACTGATGCAAAACCTCCAGGGGTGGTTTTTGGAGCGATGCTGTTTTCACAGGCAGTGTGAAGAAGTGATTCAAGTGATAGGTGAGATTCTTCCGGAGCCAGACTTGCATCATGAAATTCTTCATGACAGATTCTACTATTAGATAAAGTTTCAGGTTTTCATTATGGAAAGACCATTGTCAGGCTATGTGTCTTGGGCAGATTCCTTGCCTTGGCTGTATTTTGACATGGCATCCGTCAATTGGACTGGCTGAGTCCACCCTACTTCGATTCAGTATCCAATGACTTCTGTTGATAAAAACTTCATTTGAACATATTCGAACCACGATTCAAATTAATAGACCTGCGATTCAAGTTCTACAATCTGAGGCTTTGACCGCTCTATTGATGAAGCTAGAGTCTATATATTTCGAAGAGGACCAAGCCTGCAGAGACTGTGAGTTGAACGGAGGATACCAAACTGAGCCTTTTCAATTAGGACACGCAACACTTTGACTGTCAGGTTATGTCAGGTTCATTTCAGAATTCTCTTTTTTGAAGGCAGAGTCGCAAATAGTTTGGAGATGTTTGGAGGCTACACGTCAAGGTCCATTTTGGGTGTTTGTAAGAGTCTGTAGCACCCACAAGTCTGTAAGATCCACAAGTTGAGCTATCGCAGCAAATGCCTCTTAGGGTACGCTCCAGGATGCAGTGTGGACTGCGCTCTATGCTCACTACACAGAACAACACCATGAGGCAACAGAGACTAACAGAGACTGACACTTCAAGATATCAAGTAAGATTCGTGTTTCAATGAGTCCTTTGCATAGCACAGGTTTACGACCTCGACTCATCCTCCTGCACCATCTTGTGCACATCGGATTTCCTCCATCCTTTGTCCCAGTTTCTCACAACACACATGAAAAGACGAAGATAGAGACACTGCGACGTGACAGTTGTCCTGCCAGGCCGTAGCGAACGGTGCCTTGCTGCCTCCAGATTGCACTTAAACATCCACCCAGGTGCAGTGCTTGCAGATTGTCCTTGCGGATCCACATGACTCTCAGCGGCTGGTGCTTGTCATGGAGATCTCAGCCATTTGGCTCCGATGCAAATGAGTCTAGCAACGATCACAATCCAAGTCCAACGACCACAGTCCAAGAGTATGACAGGAGTTAGCAACGATCCTCACTGGAAGTTATTGTTGCTTGTAGAGTAAGTCTTTGTTGCGCTTTTTGTGTACCAGAGGCTTATTTAGTTTCCACCTGTTCAATATATTCAGAAGATCGGCAAAGCGATGCTGAGTAAATCACTGAAGCCATGCGCGCTACCGCACGCTTTCGATGCCCGTGGCAAAGTTTTTGGTGCTGGCAGTCACTTCACTGGGCGGCCAGTGAATGGTTTTGAGGTGTGGAGGGCTCTCAATGTTAACATGCCATTGGTCCTGGGGACTGTTTGTGCTGGCAGACAGGCTCACAAGGTCCTGAAGCATGGGCCAGTTGCTTTGGCGGTGGCAGGCTTCGAGTTGGAGTTGTGAACTCATGTCAGCTGCAATGTCTTTATTTCATGAAGATCAAACGGACGTTTATATACTCAATGTAATTGTTTATCTGATGCTTGGCATAGTGAACCATGCAATTTTGACTTTCAACAGCATGTCTCAACATTGTTTGTTACCAGTGCCTGCCGTGCCGCTGTTCGTAAATCAGCAGGGGCTGTGACCAGACGGCGAAAAGCATGCCGGGTGCATCGTCATGCCCAAGATGCTGAAAAGGCTGGGAGTCGCAGAGTAAGATCTGAGAGTTGTATACATCAAAGTGAAAGAGGTGGCATGACAAGCCCCGTTAATAATTGGGATGGACCTCTTAACCAAATATGTTTGCGCAATACTGGCCGTTTTCCTGCTAGATGGTCTGCGTTTGGTTCAGGCAGGCGTTGAAACTTTGACAGATGACGACATCTCCTTGCTGAGACAGGTGAGCAGGGTCAAGTTGAGTGTTTGAGCGCTCGAGCGTTGTGATACTATGACTTGAGAACTATGCCTGGTATACCTTACAAAGATGTACAAATTACGCATTTTGGTCGTTTCAACATGATGAATGTGCAATAGCGCAATTGTCAGATCCATCGATTCATGCACATGCACCATCACGTTTTCTCATCACATTGTCTTATTGCATCTCAGGTGCTACCAGAGGTGAAGGAGTTGGTGGTGCTGCGCAAGAGCAACACGGATGTCATTCTGCAGCTGGCCCGAACCATGGTACCAATCACAGTGGAGAAAGGAGAGATTGTCGCTCAGCAAGGACAACCTGATGACAGTATGTATATCATTGCAGAGGTGCAGTGATGCCCAAATCTTGTCCACTGATCCTATCATGCTATGGTCTTGAGGGTTGAGACACATAAGGCTGAAACTCTTGGGGTGACAAAGGCAGAGATCATACCATGCAATTCTACTGTTTCAAGATGTCAAGGATAAGGATGATGATGATGATGATGATGATGAGGAGGAGGACGAGAAGGATAAGGAGGAGGAGGAGTAGGGGGAGAATGAGGATCACAAGAATGGCAGGATACTAGTACAGTAATCTCCCTGCATGCTGTTCAATGATGTTCAATGCTGTTCCCTGCCAGGGAGATGTCTTGTTGGAAATCCCCCGTGCTGGACGAGTGGAGCCAGAACGGCGCCCAGTGAGCCAGGGGAGTTACATCGGTGCTGAATGCTTGCTGGGCAATACGCCTCACAGATGCTCAGCTTCTGCGCAGACCTCCTGCCGATTGTTGCGCTTGGATCGAGCCACATTCGATTCCATCATTCTTTCTCAAACGGAAGAAGAAGATGACGATGACGACGATGAGGATGATGAAGGCGGGGGGTGCGCAAACAGTTGAAACAACAGAAGGCGATGCACTGTTTTAATCCCTCAAAACCTTTGTGCACTGCAGCATAGGTGATGGTGACACCTGTGCTGCCAGTCAGCTCGTGAACATCTTTGTCTTATCGGACAGCACTGGGGAATCCGCAAATGCTTCGGTGAAAACTGCGGCTGCGCAGTTTGAGTACTGTTCCGGGTCGACATGTGCAACGAGCCGCGCTACAGTCTACAGATTTGTGAGATCGGCAGCAGAGATCAAGACCATTGTCCAAGCGGCCAAGAAGTCCAATGCCTTGCTAGCCAACCACTGAGTCTTGATTCCGATAAAGCAACGATTGAATAGCATTTGCCTTTGATTGCCTGTGAGCTCCCATTGACTTTCGGCACCCATAACTTGGATAGAGGTGACTTGCGAAGCCAACACGGACTTGGCTGAGACTCTGAGGTCTATACAATCATGGATCCAAAGTTGCAGCGAGTTCTCGCTGATGAGTGCACGGCCAAAGAGCTTGAATGCGTCTTGGCTTCCAGATACTGTAGCTCCATGGATTTGAGGTGATGTGCTGTGTCACTTGGGTTTTATGTAGAGATCAATATAATTAAAACGAAACATCTTTTGTTTCCCTGGTGTTTTGTCATTCTTCGTGACGATGCCAAGTTCTTCTTTCGTTTGGGGGATAGATACTCGCAAGTCTGAAGTTTTCACTCCGAAGGCATAGACCTTTGGGGTCCTTTGTTAGCCTCGTTTGAGAGAAGATTTGGTGCAAAGCGCAGCGGGAAAGCTGGTCGGCGACAAACAGTCAGTGATGATTACATGACTATTGTGGCTGGGCTTTCAGACTCAAGACTCTTCCTCTTGTGGACTACTCAACTACTAAACGTATTCCTAGAAAGCACTGACGGTGATAAATGTCTCGGAGAGTTCTCTCTCACAGACTTCCAGACGTTTGCAAGTTGGTACATAGTCGCTACATGTTGCTACATAGTCAGGTTGCAGCATATCTCAAGATATCTCAAGTACATGCTCAGTCTGGAAGCGCCTTGCCCAGGTGAAGGCCATTGAGTACACTCGAAAGGTGGATGATGGCGTTTCTTGTGCCAAGTTGCATAGGCTTTGTTGTCTCAAAGAAGCTGACCAAAGCTGTTGGCCTTTTGGAGTTGGAAATCGTGTAGCAGACTTGGTTGAGTCCAAGGGTCCAAGAATGATCGGCCTCTGCGAATACCATCCAAAATAGGGTTATGACTACCCATAACTTCCGACAACTAGGGTTGATTGGGATTTATCTGGGCTTATGACCAACTTGCAAATTTCAGGGGCACATCATGAAAGGCGTCCGGCATGTTGTGGTGTGAGACGTGCAGGGAGCACCCCAGGTTTTACCCCACCTTTGGAACGAGTGCGACGTAATGCTGATTGGGCCATCTCGAGCTGGAAAGACACCCTTGTCATTCTACTTGGCACAGAGAGGCTATAAGGCTGGAAATGACCGTATTCTCAAAAAGTCGGGTAGAATCTTGAGGGAGGTGAAACGTGAAGCTTGGATGTTGTGTCAGTTGAGATCTTTTTGGTGCCTAGCATGCGACAGCCTGTCCCTGGCCACTGCTTCGCACTCCACCAGCAATTTCAGGTGGCAAACTATCCTTTGGTGCCAGAGGAGGAGCCACCGAAGGACAGCGTTTCCATTCTGATGTCCATGGCCTGGAAAGATAATGGGATTGTTTTGGATTGTTTTAACAATTGTTTAACAATTGTTTTCATTTTTTTGGATGTTTCAAATGTTTCAGGAGCTTTTTGAGCTTGATCAGCAGAAGTGTTTTGCTTTGCAGATCAAGCCTGAAAGACTACGGGAGATTCGTGGCTTGGACGTGTTCTCTTTATCGCCGATGGATACACCATTTGGCGACAATGGTTCCATACTGTTCCACTGAGGCACTCAGCGAATGAAGCAGTTTAATCGTTCCAACACGCAGTATGCCAATTTGTTCCTTGGAGTTGACAATCTTCGCGGGACTGATACGGAGGTGCTTTTGTTGGGACACAGTGCCAAAACATGCCACAACACTCAAAATTGCATACATTGTTGCAAATGTTGCAAGAACTGCTGCTTGAAACACAGGGGGTGAAATTGTATAGCATCAAAGTGCGACAAGAACTTGTAGCATATGAACCAGGGAGAAACCATGGTGTGAAAAATAAGATTTTGTAAGACCTAAACGCGGGCGCTAGTGCCATCGTTAACACAATCTTGCTCTGAGGACAAACATCAAGAAGGAAGTGAGCTGGATCAAGAACTTTTACTTGCCACTCGTTTGGCTTGTCTCTGCACTCCGCTTCGAAAGCAAACAAAGCAGATCATTTGTTGTTCCCTTTCTGTCGTTCTACCGGAACTTTCTTCTTGGTTGTTTGATTTTGTGTAATTGGCAGCATGCTCAGGCGAAAGGGCCCAAAGTGGCCGATCATAGCACCACTCTTAGTTGCTGATGAAGCCATGATCAGCTTGGGATTCAATTTATTGAATTTGGTTGCTGCATGCTTCTGTCATATCCTCTAGAGCTGTCTTGCTCCATAGACCTGGAATCACTGGAATCTTTGCAGATGTTCCGTGGATTTCCGTGGCTTGAGGACACAAGTAACGCTGGTGTGGTTGAAACAGCTGCCCGGATCATGGAAATTCTGGACCGCCGCAAGGTGCCACGAAATTCGAGATTTTGGGACCAAAAGCCAGGTGCCATATGGTGCATAAAGGTAAGCATGGACCCAAGTACACTACATGCATATGCCGATACCGAGAAAAAAGACCTGCGTATGCCGATACATGTTAGGAGGATACATATTAGGAGGCATGTATATGTTTGTCGATCTAAAGGTCCATGTAGAGATTGTCCATTACAATTGCCGCAAGGGTTCCAACATGAGACCCTGCGAAAGTTTTTTCTGGTTCGCGAAAGTAATTTTTGTTTGGGCGAAAGATTTAGCGAACATGAGACCCTGCGAAAGATAAACATGGGGTTCGCGAAAGATTCGCGAAAGTAATGATTGTTTTATTCGCGAAGAATGGCCGTTTGCAGACAGGAATTTAGATCAACCTGAAACCTGCTGATGACAAACTGAAATTCTATGAAGACCTTTCTTTTGTGATGGGCAGATTGTCAGTGAACGGACCCAAATTGGTTTTTGGCGACCTCAACGCACGCATTGGCCAGCGTCAAATTGGTGAAGATGATGTTCTTGGTGATTTTTGCTTTGGTAGAATTGCCCAGCATCAAGTTGATATCCCGAACAGAGATTTGCTGCTTGAGTGGTGTCAAAGTTTGGCGATGATAATTGCAAACACGTTTTGCCCACAACCACAAGAGAGACTGGTAACATACCATGAGCCGCATGTTGGACCAGCAGATCCGGTTTCTGAGGCAAGTTTTGCAATGCTTGATTTTTTACTTGTTGGGGCACATTTCAAAAATCACATTCGTGACGTTTTCAGTGATAGATCAGCAGTGCTATCCTTGATGTGCGCATTCCTCAATCTTCTCCCCGTAAGCATGTCAGCCGCTTGCACCTTTCTGCTTTGAAAGACACTGCAACACAACATCGCTTAGCCTTGGAACTGCAAGCAGTTCCTGCCAGCAGTCCGCTGGATGTAGACATCAATGCCGCTTGGGAGGGTTGGTGTGAAAGAGTAAACTCGTCAGTTGCCAAGGTTGTTCCTGTCAATGTTCCTGTCGCAAAATGGCCATGGATTAGCTCAGGTACTCTCAGGTTGATTTCCGCCAAGCGTTCTGCTAGGGAAAATGGGAACTGACCAGAGGAGAAACGCCTTAGGAAGACTGTCCAAGTCGCTGTGCGCAAAGACAAAGCAGACTGGCTGGAGAATTTGGTTGCGTCGCAGAGCTGGAATGCATTCAAGTATTTGAAAAAGGGTCCTCGTAAGCAAGAAGGTCGTTTAAAGAATTGTCGTGGGGAACTCGTGGATTCTGATCTCCGCGCTGAAACTTTTGCAGAACATTTGGAAAATATACAGTGGAGGGTTCGTCCTGCAACTTTGATCCCGGATCTTGAGCCACCGCTTCGTGCGGAATTGCCAGTGAGC
>Ga0126342_10006376_pt1 | contig 20896 bp, 28 predicted proteins | sample Cyp1metagenome_FD_92528 | JGI IMG/M metagenome (GOLD analysis project Ga0126342, IMG submission 92528) | Coral microbial communities from Lord Howe Island, Old Settlement Bay, Australia - Cyphastrea 1 metagenome | ecosystem: Host-associated > Invertebrates > Cnidaria > Coral ...
CGGTCCAGCGTGCCGTTCGCCAGGCATTCGCAGCCAACAGGCATCCCAAGGCCACATCAATGGCTTCTTATGGGCGTCCAAGCTTTTTCTGGGCGGTCCAGCGTGCCGTTCGCCAGGCATTCGTAGCCAACAGGCATCCCCAGGCCACATCAATGGCTTCTTATGGGCGTCCAAGCTTGCCGTTTGCCAGCCCCTAAACCCCTAAAACCCTCCAAACCCCTAAAACCCTTAAAACCCTTAAACATACGCTTTTTCCTTCACAGCGCTGTCCTTGACAGAAAGCTTGTTCCCGCACACCGTTCGATTGTCTATTTGCCCTGTCTTCACGTCACTGCCCACATTCCCTTGGCACGCGGGGCAAACGTAAACATACGCTTTTTCCTTCACAGCGCCATCCTTCACAGAAAACTGGTTCCCACACACCGTTCGAACTTGTCTTTCTTAGCAACAGGCATCCCAAGGCCACATCAATGGCTTCTTGTGGGCGTCCAGCGCAGGCAATAGCTACCCGAAGGCCAGATCCATCGCTTCTTCTGGGCGGTCCAGCGTGCCGTTCGCCAGGCATTCGCAGCCAACAGGCATCCCAAGGCCACATCGATGGCTTCTTATGGGCGTCCAAGCTTTTTCTGGGCGGTCCAGCGTGCCGTTCGCCAGGCATTCGCAGCCAACAGGCATCCCCAGGCCACATCAATGGCTTCTTATGGGCGTCCAAGCTTGCCGTTTGCCAGCCCCTAAACCCCTCCAAACCCCTAAAACCCTCCAAACCCCTAAAACCCTCCAAACCCCTAAAACCCCTAAAACCCTTAAAACCCTTAAACATACGCTTAAACTGTGAGCCAATTCGCGACAGTTCTCAAGCGAGTGTCTGCAGGCTCTGTTGCTTTGATAAGCACTTCGTCAGTTGTACCCTTAGTTTGTTTGCAGTGGAAAAAGTACAAGTCCTTTAACTACGTACATCATGTTGTGTCATCATTCTTCAACTCATTATCCGCCGACCCCGGCCTTCGCCAAGGCAGGGGCGGCGCCTGGGACCACCGGAGGTGTGGAACTTGCTTTGTCACGGCCATGGCCTTCACATTGTCCAAGGCTTCCACCAAGCTCTGTGGCCGTAAGCTTCTGCTGTTCCAGTGTTGCAACCTGCCGTTTGCGTGCACATAGCCTCTGCCCTTGCTGTTCCAGCGTTGCAGCCTGCTGTTTGCTTGCACATAGACCCTGTTGTTAGGGCTCAAGCCTGCCGTTTGCCAGCCTTCAAACCCTTACAACCCCTAAAATGCTTCGCCGGCCGTTTGCCTCCGCTGTTCCTTCGCCGGCTGTTTGCCTGCATGGCCCTCTGTTGTTAGGGCGTCCATGTCTAGGGCGCCTCGTTAGGGCCTCGATGCCTAGGGCGCCTCGCGGCAGCTTCCTCGCGGCAGCTGCCACCAAGCCCTGTGGCCGTCAGCGCCTACTGTTCCAGCATTGCAGCCTGCCGTTTGCCTGCACATAGCCTCTGTTGTTACGGCGTTCAAGCATATTATAACATCATGTGTATATTATCCGCACCCTTGAAAGGGGGTCGGCGGCACCAGGGCGTTAGCCCATTCTATATATGTATCTATGTATATATATGTATCTATGTATCTATGTATCTATGTATCTATGTGTAAATATATATATATGTGTATCTATGTATCTATGTGAATATGTGTATATATATATGTATGTTATGTATATGTAATATATATATATATGTATATATGTATATATATATATATGTGTATATGTATATATGTGTATCTATGTACCTATGTATATATATAATATATGTATATATGTATATATATATATATGTATATATATGTATATATATATGTATATATATATGTATAAGTATATAAAACCTCCGGTGTCATCAAACGTGGCAAACTGAGAAATTCCCGAACCAACGATGGAGGTTTATCGCTCGGAACTCGGAACATCGAACTAAGGAATTCTCCAGCAAACCAGTGTGATTACCAGGGGGTAAATCCTGCCTAACGGGGGTCACACCGCTTTGCTGTCCTTGAGGCACACACATTTGAGTGCCTTAATCATCGTGCCATCGTGACAAATATCAATAACTACAAACAAACAAGAACAACACATATAACTGGTTGGTGGTTTGGAACATGTTTTATTTTTCCATTCAGTTGGGAATTTCGTCATCCCTACTGACAGACTCATCTTTTTCAGGTAGGCCTCAACCGCAAATAAAAAGATCTTGGTATCTGAGATTCGCCATGGAAGTGATGATCCCGTGGCCCTTCCGTCCACAGATATTCTTCCTTTTTTCGAATGTAAACAGGGGATATAATATTCATGTAGGGCTTTGGATTTAAATGGCAAAAATGGGGCAGTGATATTTTCGACCATCGGGGATGAGTCCATTTTGAATGGCGCACCATGAGACTGTGGATGGGCCAAGTCGTTGGATGAATTTTTCAAAAACAAAAAGACCCAGTCAGATATTTTCCAAAGAGGTATCCCCACAAACTAGTTGGTTAATGTTGGTTATATCACGTGATATCCCCCAGAAACCTTCATAAACCATAGAATTCACCGTCACAGTGAAGTGTAACTGGTCGCGATTTCGTAAACAGGGGCTTCACCGAACGTAGGATATATTATATCTATCAGCGCAATGGAACATGGCCTATTTTACCATTCAAACCTCTATTGATGGGGGATTTTCTAGCCAGCAATGTTTGATGACACCGGAGGGTATAGATACCGTTAAGTATACGCATATCCCCTACAACCCTAGTTCGTCAACCAAGTTTCAAGTCAACTTAGAACCAAATTATCAAACAACTTAGCTTGTAGGGTATTTTGTTACATAGCTATTGAACATAACATAGCAATACATAGCACCTTTATTGTTGATCTACCGTTGGTGATTTTCCTGATCGACCTTGGTGATCACCTCAGGTCTCGAAGTTCCGCCTTCGCGGAACCCCCCACGGAGCAGAGTCGAGTGCGAGCCTTGCAACAAGTCACGCCTCAGGACAGTGATGGACTTCGTCGGTGGGGAAGGTGGACATTTTTTAGTTGCCATGGTTTCCATAGCTATGTGAAAAATAACCAGAAGGCAGTCCTGGAACTTACAAAATAGTTCTGGAGCTACCCCAATGGTTATTCCATAGCTGGATGGTTTGGATGGTTTATTTCATGGGACATCCGCAAATAAAATGGATGATTATTTTGGGCTAGCCCTATTTTAGGAAACCCTCATATGACTTTCAACTCAGCAACACAACGAGAATTTGCTTGATATGATACGTAAATGATAAATGATGATAACATATTGTTGGTTGAGTTTTTTTTTTGTGATTTAATTGGTACAATTCGGATTCAACTATTTCGGCTTGTGATCTTCAAACGCACGGTAGTATAATTGATACATGATGGTTAAAGGCGGTGATCAGCCTACTTGATGTACTGGAGATCATAACATGCCACAGTAAGGGTATGGGAAGTTGCCAGAGTCATTTTTATGGGTATCGGTCAAAGCCACTCCCAAAATGGAGAGGTGAACGTTCCAATATGATATCCTTGTTTGAGATAGGGACCAGGATGACATCGTTTTGGCTCATACCATCACAATGTCGTATTTTCCACCTTGTTTCTTGGTTTAGTCCAGTGAACTAGTTCAATGTATCTACCATATACCCTAGTTTTCAATATACCCTGATATCAGACACCATTTTTTGTCCGTTTTTGTTTGTGGCTCCAATCCAAAAACTCTAAATCCCCATAGGAAAATGCTGAACTTCACATCCCATAAAACGCCATCTGATGGCTACAAGGTGGTAACCCCAGTTGTGTGGCTGTTGCGACACACACACAAAGCCCATGAAAAAAATCGGTGGATGAATATCCACCATAAACGTCAAAAAATCCTAATTAACCTAGTTATAAAGCAACTTAGCTAAGTATGGGTACATCAATATTGTTGGTTAAAACATCCCTAATAAATTCCCAATACATGTCCATAAATGGTTGATAAAAATCCCATCCTGAAAAACTTTGTTGGGGGTTGCTATAGATTGAAAGCACCCTTCAGCCTAAGTTGGATCAGGTGGAGAAACTCCAGCTGGATCAGTCCTGCTTTTTTTTACCATCAACACCTTGGACATAAAAAACCGACACAAATCACGGTTTTTCATGGGGATATCACAACGGGACAACCGGATAACTATGACAACACAACTATGACAACTATCAAACCAGCAAAAATGGCGTTCCAGTTTGTTAGATAACTTAGTTAGCAAGTAGGTTTTCATGAGATTTCTCTACGCTGGATACATCTAGCCCACCTTCACACGAAGTGCATCCCGACCGGCGTTTCGCTCATGGAAATATTGTTGTGTATGATATATCGCATTGATATTCCGCTATATTTCATTTATATGGTGACTTTTGCCATTTTGCAACACCATGATTTTTGCAGGTTATACCTTCCACCATTCTCCCACCAAACAGATTCTTTTGTTGGCGTCTGGATACATGGTCAGTTTGGCCTTGTGTGGACGGCTTTTGGCAGTCATTGTTTCAAAAACCAGTGACGTATTGAAACTTTTCACTGTGTGCACACACACACACGTTGCGTCGCATGTAGACATATAAGTATGAATAAAATCGGGATATATACATTGAGGCCACCACGTGTATGCACGTCCACAGCGCCAACAATGGGCCCGTGTTGCAGCGAAGTTTCAGCGCAAAGCCAAGGGAACCACATAAGCTTCAAAAGCTGAAAGGAAATCCTTGCTGCTCGGGCAGCCGTAGTCAAAGTTGACTTGCTTGCAGGCGCTGAAAACCACGTATGCATCCTCCGTATATACGGGAAATCACTCTAATAGGATGAATATACAATATGATATTGTTGGGATTGACGTACGAAAAATATACAACTAATCATAATGATAAGCAGTAGCACACATAATCAGCATAGAATACCATCACGAAAAGCAAGTCCCAATGGTGGTGCCCTTTTACTACCATAATGTTACCATCCGGTGTCATCAAACGGGGCAAGCTGGAAAATTCCCGAACGAAATGGAGGCTTTTAGAGAAGGAAAATTCCCACAATACACGCAGGATTGTCCAGCACGAAAAATGTTTGAAAAAACTCGAGGCTAGTACTTATCATATTATGTGGTGGTCAAATAAAAAATAACAAGAATATATAATGGTAAAAAATGGTAAGAATAGCATCGAGTACATCATATTTTTCATTGTACCCCATTATTATCCTAGGGTTAGTAACCCCTTTTTGTTGGTCAAATAGTCCCATCCCCTAAAATTAAACATCCCCCACATGGTTCCGATCATGTGGTTCATCCCCTACTAACCATGGTTTCTGGATTCTGGATGGTGTTTAATGGTGTTTGACATTAGGGGGATGGGAGTAGTAACAAGATCGTAACAATAGGTGCCCGGTGCCCCCTATATCCAGTACTTAAATGCCAAAGACATCCAGTACCACTGGGTTAAGATCTACTTCGCAGGACGATCTTCGCTTCGGTGGTGGCTTTGGCAATGCCTTCCGCTACATGCAGGCAACACGTATATAGCGGAGAACGCAGCCCAGGGCGGGTTTTTGTTTCAACGGAACCATGGGAGGTTTTTCAAATGGGATAAAGATTCGGATAAACATGGACTCATGGGACTGGACTCATGGGATCCAAAGGGGATATGATATATATGATATATATGATATAACCAAGCAATTGTGAAGGAAGATAAGTAACCAATGGATGTGGCAATGCGTGATTTAAGCAACAAACGAACTTAAACAAAATGAAGGAACTCAGAAGGATTTTTAGTGTATCTTGGAATGTGGTAAATCCACCCAAAATGGCAATCCACTAAGAGGGAAAATTCATTCCCCAGTGGATTTTAGGGACCAAGGCTTTATTTTAGATCAACTGCGTAATTGTTTTTCAGCGTAGACAAGGCTAGGCGAAGTTTTTTTTGCGAACAAAGTGAGTTAAGGGGGTCTGGGGGCAGAGCGGGCAAACCGGGCCCGAAATCACGGAATTAGGTGCAGTGGAGCCCGAGTTTTTGGAACATTTTGGAAATTGGGTGACGGTGGGGTATCGATTCCCCCCTGGTCCGTCCCTGGAGGTGCATTTTGGGAGGCGATGGAGAGACTGGAATAGAATGAGGCCCATAAGTAAAGGCATTGCTTGGAAAGGTCCCTAGAGGTGCAATTTGGAAGGCGACATCAAAAGAGACTGGAATAGAATGAGGACACAGGCAATGGCATTGCTTGGAAAGGTGGGAACTCAATGGTTGCTTTTCTTTATGTCTTTCTCTTACTCTTCTACCCCTGTCTGTGGGGCTCCGATATGGGAGCATTATGGTCGCAAGGCTTAGAAGGAACTTCTGTCAGTGTAGGATGTGAAATTAGGGAACTTTGGAAGGGGTGACGAAAATATGCATTGGGGTCCGAAGTGGGACCCCTATTCTCTTGGACCGTTCCCTGTAGGGGATTTGAGGGAACTTCTGTCAGCAGGGGATGTGAAAGTAGGGAGCTTTGGAAAGGGGTGATAGCATAGCAGAAAATGAGACTGCTGTGTCGGCTCCTTCAATGTTTTTTACAGTTTTTTTTGGTGAAATTAGGCAGCTTTGGAAAAGGGTGAGGACAACATGAAGTGAGGAGTCGAGGAAGGCAGAGGTAAGGGTCCGTGAATGGAGGCACAGTCGCTGTGGAGAGGAAACTTCTGTCGGTATAGGATGTGAAATTTGGAAACTTTGGAAAAGGGTGATGAACATATGAAAATATATGAGCGTAAGGATCCTTGAAATTCTGAGGGCCAAAAAAATTGCGGGTGAAAAGTCTGTGGGTGAAAAGTCTGTGGAAAAAGAGACTCTCGGTGAAGAGTCTCTGGGTGAAAAATATGGGTGAAACGTGCATGGGTGAAAAGTCGGTGGGTGAAAAATGTGACAAGGCCGTGAAAAAATCTGTGGGTGAAAAGTCTCTGGGCGAAAAGTGTGTGGGTGAAAGTCCGTGGGTGAACAATATGGGTGGACAGTCTTGGGTGAAAAATCTATGGGTGAGAAGTATATGGGTGAAAAACTGTGGGTGAAAAATATGGGTGAAACGTATATGGGGGAAAAGTCAGTGGGTGAAAAATGTGACAAGGCCGTGAAAAAGTCTGTGGGTGAAAAGTCTCTGGGCGAAAAGTGTGTGTGGGTGAAAGTCCGTGGGTGAATAATATGGTTGAACAGTCTTGGGTGAAAAATATATGGGTGAAAGATCGTGGGTGAAGAGTCTGTTGGTGAAAAGTATATGGGTGAAACGGGTATGGGTCAAAAGTCTGAGGGTGCAAAGTCTGTGGGTGAAAAGTCTATGGGTGAAAAGTCTGTGGGCGAAAAGTGTATGGGTGAAAATCTGTGGGTGAAAAACATATGGTTGAACAGTCTTGGGTGAAAAGTATATGGGTGAGAAGTATATGGGGGGAAGACGGAGGGTGAAAAGTCTGTGGGTGAAAAGTATATGGGTGGAAAATATGTGGGTGAAAAGTATGCGGGTGACAAGTATACGGGTGAAAGGTCTGTGGGTGAGACGGGTATGGGTGAAAAGTCTGTGGCTAAAAAGTCTCTGGGGGAAAAGTCTGCGTGTGATAAATTTGTGGGTGAAAAGTCTGGGTGAGAAGTATATGGTTGAACAGGCTGTGGGTGAACAGTGTGTGGGTGAAAAGTCCGTGGGTCAAAAGTATATGGGTGAAACAGGTGTGGGTGAAAAGTCTGAGAGTGCAAATTCACTGGGTGAAAAGTCAGTGGGCGAAACGTGTATGGGTGAAAGTCTGCGGGTGAAAAATCAGTGGGTGAAAAGTCTGTGGGTGAAAAGTCTATGGGTGAAAAATATATGGGTGAACAGTTTCTGGGCGAAGAAAAATATATGGGGAAAAATACGTGGGTAAAAAATATATTGGTGAAGAGTCTCTGGGTGAACAGTATGGGTGTGAAAGGTATATGAATGAACAGTCTGTGGGTGAAAAGTATATGGGTGAAAAGTATATGGGTGAAAAATCTATGGGTGAGAAGTATATGGGTGCAAGACTGTGGGTGAAAAGTCTGTGGGTGAAAAGTATATGGGGGAAAAATCTGAGGGTAAAACATATATTGGTGAAGAGTCTCTGGGTGAAAAGTCAGTCGGTGAAAAGTGTGTGGGTGAAAAACCCGTGGGTCAAAAGTACACAGGTGAAACGGGTATGGGTGAAAAGTCTGAGGGTGCAAAGTCTGTGGGTGAAAAGTATATGGGTGAAAACAATATGGGCGAAAAATGTATTGGTGAAAGTCCCTGGGTGAAAAGTCTGTCTCTGGGTGAAAAATTTGAAAAACCTGTGGAAGAAGAGGCTCTGGGTGAAGAGTCTCTGGGTGAAAAGTATATACAGTATATTTGAAAAGTCTGGGGCTAAAAAGTCTGTGGGTGAAAAGTCTGCAGGTGATAAGTCCGTGGGCGAAAAGTGTATGGGTGAAAGTCTGTGGGTGAAAAGTATATGGTTGAACAGTCTTGGGTGAAAAATCTATGGGTGAGAAGTATATGGGTGAAAGACTGTGGGTGAAAAGTCTGTGGGTGAAAAGTATATGGGTGAAAAGTCCGTGGGTGAGAAGTATATGGTTGAGCCGTCTGTGGGTGAAAAGTATATGGGAGTGATTTTCAAAAAGAAAACATAAAGATGTTGAGCTGAAGATGATTGAATCCATATATACGTAGCATCAAACTATCGCAGGGGATTTTTTCAGCAAACCATGGAATTGATAAAATCAGAGGAGAATGGAAATGAATTTTGCCCAGGATAATGGAAACCTCTATGGATAGTTCGGGTATTTTCCCATGAACCATTTTGTGGTTGAATAGCCCATTAAAACCTCGATTTAGTTCGTGGTTTTCGGGGGATAGTCTATAGTAACGAATCAAAAGTCGGGCCAAACAATTTGTTCAAACAATCTTGAAGACAAAATTCCCCAGTGAATTCTATTGGGTGATGCTTCAATGGGACATTTCACTAGAACTAATATGGTTAAAACCATGTCATAAACCACCCATTGGGGAATGGTAATCATACCACCTATCTATGGTGATGACTGGGGGATTGTTGACCTTCCGGCGTCATGAAACGTGGCTCGGAAAGTTTGGTGCCGCGTTCTAAGTCGGTGAAGTTTCATCTCAACATGGAGAAACATGTAAAACTAGTGTCCTAAGATGCAATGTTGCAAACATTTTTAAAACTGGTGTCCGAATAGGAACTACTTTGTACTATTTTTTCTTTAAACAATTTAAAAAAATCTTTCGATATTTTTTTAAAGATGGGACACTTGATTGTTGTGAATGTTTTTTGTTTGGGGGGTTACTTACTTAGGCCGATTCTTGATTTTCCAGTAGGTTCATCCACCAGAAGGGAACGTATTGGGGATAATCATACCACGAAGTAACCATTTGCTCATTTTACATCATTTGAAATAGGGATATACCGAACACTACACCCGGATTGGGGATGGTTTGCAGTTTGCGATCGTTTACATAACATAGGTTTTAGCTGATTATTGGCAAGTGGGAATATTTGGGGCCATCTGTTTCGGAAATCCAAGATGAGCAGCTGGCTCGGAGCGATTCTCAACAACATACCCCCTGGTAAACATACAAAAAACTATGGAAAATCACCATTTTGAAAAGGTAAATCAACTATCAATGGGCCATTTTCAATAGCTATTTTGACATAACCAGAGGGTTAGTCACCTCTGAAGATGGTGACCAAATTGTACATTCTTTCACCTCCCGGCCAAGAGTTGGGCCAGGCTGACCAGGCTGCCCATGTTTTGACCATGTTTTGACCACGGCACATGTGATCCACATGAAAAAAACCCGCGAAATCCATGGAATTTTCATGAGCACTATTTTTTTACCATCAACATCGACTAGCTCCAAGCTGCAACCCCAATTTTCCCCAGAAAAAAAGGGTGCGTTCCCCAGTTACCAGTTGCTAAAAACTGGATTCGATTCTGCACCAACTCTTATTAGGGTCAGTGTTAACTGTAGCAGATCACGGTTTCATGATCATGACATACCCTCTGGTAAACTAACATAGCTATTGAAAATGGTCCAGTCGAAATAGTTGATTTACCCATTAATAGCATGGTGATTTTCCCATCAGTTTTTTGTAAACGTTTACCGTATCGGGTATCTCCATGAAATCTTCATCCAATCTCCATCGATTCCTACTGCAATTGAAAGCACATAGAATTACCAGAAAGATTTGTAGAAATCCCAAGAAATCCACAGCCCCACAGGAGACAACCCTGCAGCCGAAATTCGCGATGCCGGATCCTGAAATCTCCAGTTGCAGATGAAGGGCAGGGGATATGATTGATAAAATAACATATAGTAAATATAGCAACTCCCCATGTGATTTATCACTATTTGAATAAGATTTTGTGTTTCTATCTTTTTGGGGGTTGCTTTTTTTTTGATAGACTAGTTGTGTTGAGTTGTTTAGTTGGGCTTCTACCAAGTGGTTTACAAGGCTATGGGATGACATTTTGGGTGATTTCCCAGCAACCTCCATGGCGAGTTTGGGGCTTTTCCAGCCGCAACGTTTTTTTTTTTACCAGAGGGTAGACCCATACTATCTACATATCCCGATATAATCGTTGGTTAAATCCCATGAAATCCCATGAAATCCCATGAAATCCCATTAACTTGTTATTCAATATGAATCCAGGATGAATCAACACATCCTGGACGGAAGATCACTGACTGTACATCCGCCATTCCTTCAGAATTCACTGCGTTTTCCGGAAGTGCGTATTTTCCATTGATTTTTTGCACTTTTTGGAGGTTTTGCCGAGGTTCAATTTTTGTAGGATTTTGCAACAAAAACATATGTTTTGCGTGTCTTTACTTGTCTAGCTCGCTTGTTTTGACTGCACAGGCAGTCTAGCTGCGACAATTTCTTGCCCCCACCTGTGTGTGCAAGATCGAAAAAAGACGGAAAGACATGTACGGTATTGGAACCGTGGGCAGAAACATGGAATATATGACCAACAAATACCAACAAAACGATATGGGTTTGTTTGAACATTGATTATACCCTAAATCCACTGAGCTATATTTATGAAAATCTTGGTGAATTATTACTTATTAAAGTTCCCATTTTGAGGGACCCGCCATTTCCAGACAAACCCATCATGTATGTATATATATACACGTATATATATATATATATCGGGATCCAGTTTTTCTATCCCCAAAATTTGGTAGGTGGAATGATGGATTCAATGGTAAACTCTTCTTCATAAGTGGCTTCTTGACCCCATTGAACAGGTGTATGACTCTAGTTTGATGAGATCAATTTGCAAACGAACATCACTTTTGACAGCTAAAAGAAAATCCGTCGCGAACTGCTGAAAGGTTGCGCAGTCAAAAACTACCCTACGGTAATCAACCGTAGCAAGGGGCAATCCACTATAAACGGAGGTTTATAGCTCGGAAAAATATTGGAGGGTAACCTGACGGTATCCCTCACTGACTGTGGGGTCTGAACAGTGACCGAAGCCTGAAGATTGTTTTTTCCCAGTAAAGATGGAATTTCTTCCCACAGGAAGGGGTCCCCCAGTTAGAAATTGGTTTATAACCCCATCTAACTATATATATACACACATGTACATATATACACCACACATCCAATGGTAAACCTACTTACAAACCAACAGAAACCTCTTTTGGGGGTCCCTTCCTGCATGTTTCAATATGTTTGCCCACATTGTTGATTAGTTCTATCTCATATTTTATCCCGGTATTATCTATCGAATCTACCCACTATATCCCCATGATTCATTGCTCAAATCCCCACGGAAATCCTTTCCAATCTCAAAAGTAACTATAAGTTGGGATATGGGACCCCTGCCCCACTAGAATTTTACAATGCACTGTGTCTGTGTATATATGTATATATATATATATCATCCTGGAGTAGATAGAATACGGATATTTCCAAAAGTATCCATAAAGATGGACATATTTTTGACATTTTGATATTCTTGTCTACTTCAGGATGATCATCCATCCATCCATCCATCCATCCATCCATCCATCCATGCATGCATGCATGCATGAATACCTATCAAGTTTACATATATATATGTATATGTACATTGATATCATGAGATATATCGTAGATATAACATCCTCTATATATTTTCTATACAATATCATGTCCTCTACACATATATATATATATATGTACATATACATATACACATATAATATACTTATATTCACTTTGGTTCCTGTTCTCTGAATTACCAAGACACCCAGGTCCTCCCCGCGGAACGACGCCCTCAGAAACGGTGCAGACCGTGCTGCGGGGGTCGGCACCTCAGTTGTGGCCACGAATCTGTGGATTTCACAGGATTTTAAGATGGTTAAAAATATTTTCATATGGTTTTATAAGGTTTTATGAATCTGATTAAATTTTCCAATATTACATTTACTGTGGTTTATATGGATTTCCAATAATTTTTTATGGAGAATCATGCGTTTTTTTTTCTTTGATGAGATCTTATGGGAATATTGGAAAAAAACGGGAAATTACTACCATCACTGGGAATATTTTCTGGGAATATCATGTAAATTTACTGATTTGATGGGATTCTTGATTGGAAATCGGAGAGAACCAATACCAGTGAGATATCAATGGATAGAAACTGATGGTAATGAACCCTCTGGTGTCATCATTGCAGTGGCTGGGAAATACCCGAACTAAATGCTGGAGGTCTATCTCTGGGAAGCACGGCATGTTTGATGACACAAAGGGGGGTATTTCTATGGAGTATCTAAGTGGATATTATATAGTGGATCTAAGTGGATATTACTGGGATATGAACGGATATATATCTGTAGGATATGAATGGGATACCTAGTAATCGTTTGTATGCTGCAATCAACTATAGTGGGATATTGATATAGAATTTGATGATGGATCTTTGTGGATAATCAAAACATCCTCCAGCCATATTTTTTTCACTCCTATTCGGAAAGGTCCCAAGTAAAAGGGTTTTCACCCTACTAAAGGGCCTGGGATAAGCCATTTGTGATGCTTAAGGATGGTTCCCCTCTGGTAAACTAACATAGCCATGGAAAATCACAATTTTAATGGGTAAATCCATGATGCAGTGGCAATGCACAAACTCAAAAAGGCACATGAAAAGTAGGGATTCAAGATTGAAGAATCAAGAGGAACTAGAGCATCAAGGTTTCAAGCAGAAAACCAGGGAGGCACCAGCAAGAAATTGGTGTTTCAAAGCAAGACACGTTGAGATTTGGATTGGGACGAGGATGTCAGCCTGTTTTAGCAATGGGTCATTGGTTGCTGTCCCTTACCTGGAAATTAGAGATGAACAAGCTGTTGGAGGATGAGATTATTCAGAATCCTTGGGTTTCCAGGTAAGATTAGTTGCTGTTGAAAGGTTTGCTGAATAAAGTGGCACACAGGTTATCATATATACAAATTATATACATGTACATATGTGGATCACAGAGCAAAAATGAGTCAGCAATGAAGAAATGAGGTCCCTCGCTGGAATGAGAGTGAGTGGCGACCTCGGGCTTACGTTCGCATGGTTCCATGGGCCGTGGTCACATCATGTGATTCCAATAGTCTATGTTTGACATGGCTATTTTCGTCTTTTGACGCACCCAAATGGGGCTACCAAGTCATAGCTGGTCTAGCTGGATGTGAATAAACCCCCAGTCATGTGGTGATTTTGATCCATCCGATGTCATTGGTTGACACATCTACGACCCAAACCCATGTCCCTGATATTGACATATGTTAAATACCCCCATGTTGACCCCAATGTATAGATCCAATACTAAACCAGGCTTCTGTTACCCTCTAAACAAACAGTTTGCGACATTGAAAATGGCCCATAGAAATATACAGTTGATTTACCAATTTACCTATTAAAAATGGTGATTTTCCATGGTTTTTTGTTGACCAGAGGGATCTTTTTTGGCTGATCCTGGAGGGGCCTAAGCGGGCGATTTTTTTCATCATGGCTAGTTCACAGGCTGAGTTTCTGGGACCGAAATGGGGATTTCTATGGGGTCAATAACCGGCTGGTTATTGACCAAGTACGGCAGGTTTTTAATGATTTTTAGGTCCCCAGTTATGTCAAAAGCGAAAAAAAGCTTCTGAATACTTCAAGATATATTGGGATGGGTTAAAACCTTGTACCCCTTCTGTTCACATCAAAATAGCTGGGATTTATGGATGTTCATCCCCCTAAACATGATATAATGATATTTATAGGTATTGATCCATGGCCATATCTATCTATTCATACCATGGTTACCATGGTTGCCATAGTAATTCACCAAGTGATGCCAACTTGGCGATTGTGGACTCCGCAGTTCAAGAAAAGAAACACCCGCACGACTTTGGGTGATCGGCGCCCAGCCATAGTTGAGGCTGGGGGGTTCCATTCTGGTGGGAGTTGAAAGTCCGGAGGTTTGCAAAACATGGATATCTTCTGTCATCAAACGTGGTTGCTGGAACATCCCCGAAGGAAAAAATCGAGGTGTTTTCATGGGAGAATCATCGAAGTGAATGGTATTCTAACATGTCAATGGTTCCTTCGCCATTTTCAATAGGCAAACGGGGGTGTTCCATTCCTAGATTAGAACAGACGATGGAGGTGACTTTGGAGTTACAACCTATGAAAATAGTGAGGTGACCAACAAGGCTATATGGAGGTTTCCCAAGTCATGGGGTACCCCCAAATCATCCAGTCGTCATGGATGACCATGACTTAGTATTGAAACCCATGGTGACTTGGGGTACCCGCATTTTAGGAAACCTCCATATGGATAAATCTGAAAATTGGGCAATTCCAGAATGCAAAGATTTGTCATTATTTTTCCGTATAGGCAAGTCGCAGCTGAAGCCCCCACTTTCAGACACACACCCAAATGTCCTTAAACGCACATGAAATCCCATTAAAAACCAATTCCATGACAATTTATGGGGTAAAACCACCAACATAATCGTGAGTAAATGGGTTTGGGTCCAAACTCGATCAAACATTGACCCACACTGGACCATAGGAAAATGTGGAAGTTCGCAGCCCTGTTTGTCTGCAAGATTTCCTGGAAGTATGATGTCTGACATTGTCTTGCCAGCAACGAAACGGTGCAGGCCTTAAAGACCTTGGTCTATTCCATGGCCAAAAGAACATCTTTCATGAGTCCCTTGGAGCAAGACTTCAAGCTTCCAGGTTGGATACGATGAGACCATGTGAGAAATTTGCTTTCGAACATCACCAAGATTGGGTGAAACCTATAGAAACTCGTTTTGGCAAGATCTTGTGGTAAAACTCTGGTAAACGTTTACAAAAAACTATGGAAAATCACCATGCTATTAATGGGTAAATCCAGTATTTCTATGCCCATTTTCAATAGCAAACTGTTAGTTTACCAGAGGGTAAAACTCTACTTACAGATCTTACAGGTGATGTTTAGTTTATTTTTTTTTCCGTGAGGTGGGTCACGTGTTTCAGGCGCAAGAAACAACACTGATGGTTCTGTAAGTCGCGTTGCTTTTCCATTATGGTTTCTTATACCCAATTAACATCTCCACTCTTGGTTCTTGGAATTCAATTTTCTTGGCGGGGTGAATTGCCTTTTTGTTCTGCTTCGATTCCCTTTTTTGGTAGGTGATCGTCACTTTGTTTGGATCTCCTCGACCATTCTTGTGGGAATTTCCCCATTGCTTGATTGCTTGTTGGTCAAAATCTTCAATGAGCTAGCTGAAGTATAACCACCTCACTCGGTGTCTGGAATGATTATTGATTATTAGTAAGGTGAATCAGCCCCAAATGTCTTTACTTCTGGGTGAATTAGAATTTATCCAGATAGTAGTTTCACACGAACCATCCCCAATATGAAATTGGTGAGCATCTGAATCATCTTCAAATTACACGAACATACACTAACATACACTAACTTCCAGTTATAAGTTGATGAAGTTGGTTTATAACCTCATCTAAATATAAGATAATATAAGTATTTGCATATCTTTCACTAACTTCTTGTAGTTATTTGCACCAACAGCACACGCGATTCCGATAACTGGGGCCCCACCCTGCCAGCCTCGAGGTCGCCGCCGTTCTCCTGTGAGCCTCTTGGCCCTGGCCCTTGCAACTTTGGCGTCGCTGGCCTCTTGTTTTGTGGGGCCACGGGGTGTTGGAAGAGGTGCCTTGGCTGCGAATGGCAGTGGCACAAAAAATCTGTGTGTGTATATATATATATATTATATGTATATATATATATAATAATCAATAATCAGAATTAGTAATGATAGTACTAATAACAGTATATAATAAGAAATAAGAACAATGATAATAGCAATATTAAAAGACATAACACTTATAATGATAATTAACAATAATAGAAATAATAATATGTATAACAATAACAATATGTACATACAATAAGATATAGTATATACACATATAATCATGTATATACTATACAATTTCATTTAGTTTATTTAGGGCATACACATATATTGTATGTATATACATATAGTGACAGTCTAAAAGGTCTGCCCGATCGGGACGCAGGAGGGGAGCTGATAGATGTTCGATAGGAGAAGAAACTGTGTTTTCATGTAGATTTTCCCATAGACTAAGGATCTCCTAAATCCATAATTTAATCAAAATTTAATCCGATGGTTTCAGATTCACTTCCCTCAAGCTTGCAATAAATTGAGGTATCCTCCAGTAGAGAAGCCAAGTTGTGTATCTGAAGAGATTCTCTGTTGACATTGTCTCCATCGACTCGAGTTTATCCAAGCCATGAAAATTACCCTGGTTAGTTGGTTGGTTCCTTTAGGGGGGTTATACTGTACACTTGGTAACCTTTACCAGGAATACATATTCCACATCGAGCAACCAGTAGAATGGGCTAGGCTATTTTTAACACATATTTTCATGTCTACCCTCTGGTAAACTAACATAACTATGGAAAATCACCATTTTTAATGGGAAAATCCACTATAAATTGCCATTTTCAATAGCTATTTTGACATAACCAGAGTAATTTCGACATATTTCGACGTATATGGATGGTCTGAAAATACGCAGCCCTAAATCCGCTGGTTCATCATATCATATCTAGCAACTCTGCAGTGCGATTTTTCGTATGACAACAAGCCCAGAAGTCCAAGAATTTTGTAGTCTCTTCATTGGGTCGATTGAATGTAAAACTGTAAAATCCACTGTTGAAGCTATAGGTTTTTAATATAATGTGGTTAAAACAATAATGATCCATCCCCAAAATCACCATAAATGGGTGGTATAAACCATCAAAAATGGCATCGTTTACAATTGTTTTACCCACGTTACTTGTTTTTTGTAAATGCATTTTGTGAGGGTTTTACCTGCAGAATTTCTGAGAAACAACTTCTGAGAGTGTTAGTTTCCAGCTGGTCACTAGTTGGATGGTCGCTATATCAGCAAATTGTTTTGCTTCAAGTCCAAAATTTCCAAGCGCAGATGATGCTTCGAATAGATATCGCTTTGCCGAGTGGAACACGGAAACGCCTTGAAGTTCCAGAGTCCTCCACAGTAGGAGATTCCAAAATTCTGGTCCAGAAGTCTTTCCGACAAGGCTTCCTGAAACTCATTACTGCAGAAAGCCGGGCTTCGTGAATGGAGACCAGCTCACTGCTGTTGCGCTTCAAGCCAATTTAGCGGCATCAAACGGAGCCTTTGCTCTGTGGTGCTCTGGAGGTGACAGTATCGTCACCTGGGGTAAGGCAGATCATGGTGGTGACAGCTCTGCTGTCCAGTCTCAGCTCAATAATGTGCAACAAGTTCGGGCCACAGGCTCTGCTTTTGCTGCGATCCCGGACAGTGGAGCAGTTGTTGCATGGGGTGCTTCAGAGTGTGGTGGTAACAGCTCTATTGTCCAAGATCGGCTCCAGAATGTGCAGCAGATTCAGGCCACAGCACGTGCATTTGCTGCCATGCCTGCAGATGGATCTGTTGTTGCATGGGGTCATCCGAAGGCTGGTGGGGACAGCTTTGACGTCCAAGATCTTCGGAATGTGCAGCAGGTCCGGAGTGCAGAGGGCGGTGCGTTTGCTGCCATCCTGGAAGATGGATCCGTGGTGACATGGGGCTCTCTCTTTTGTGGTGGTGACTGCTCTGCAATCCAAGATCAGCTCAGGAGTGTGCAGCAGGTTCAGGCCACACATTTTGCATTTGCTGCAATCCTGGAAGACGGATCAGTGGTTACTTGGGGCAATCCAGATTCTGGTGGGGATAGCTCAGCAGTCCAAGATCAGCTGAAGAGCGTCCGGCAGCTTGCAGGGGCCCAGTTTGCATTTGCTGCTGTCCTCGCTTAAATAGATCAGTTGTTACGTGGGGCCATCCACGTGCTGGTGGTGACTCCTCCGCAGTCCAAGATAAGCTCAAGGATGTGCAGGAAGTGTATTCCACATCAACTGCGTTTGCTGCGATCCTTGCAGATGGCTCTGTTGTGACATGGGGCAATCCACGCTTTGGCGGCGACAGCTCGGCAGTCCAAAGCCAACTCAGGAATGTGTAGGTGCAGGCCACATCGAGAGCATTCGCAGCAATCCTGGAAGATGGGTTGGTTGTGACATGGGGCGAATCATACTCTGGTGACAGCTCCACAGCCGCAAAACAGCTGAAGGATCATAGCTACAATCAGCTACAAGAGTTAATTTGCTCAAAGTTGCTGTGGTCAAAAAGGCTCCGTCAAATCTTAAAGATGACCCTAGATATGGGTTTGTTTCAAGGGGTGCCAGAATCCAATGGTGGATCCGCATTTTCCTACCGGCCATGACTTGGGGAGTCTCCGTGTAAATCTGCCATTTCCGGTCAACTCCACAGGGCAAGGGCACCCAAACTCTCGCTAGTGGATTCTCCAATTTTTTTGTGCCAAAAAGACGATTCAGCCGTTTTTTCATGGCTGAGATGTGGCGCAATGGTTCCACGGTTGGTCCTTTGGGTATCCGATTTCTGTACTGGGACCAGGAAAAGGATCGGAACCACAGATGGATCACTAATTTTTGAGTTTTTTTGGGATGAATGATGAATGTAGCCATCTTATTTCATCTTTGGATACTCAGTGACTTGAAATCTTATTTTAGACTTTTTTTCAGCGAGGATTGAGCCAACTTCCAGAAACTTCACAGTTCCTCCCGTGGTTATTCTCAAAAGAAGTTGCGTTTAAAATTTCCTCCAGATGCCATATCTTCATGTTTCCATTTCTTTCACCGTGAAACAGTTGGTCCAAGCGTTCTTCGAGAAAATCCCGCGAATCGAGACTGTTTCAAAAAACGCGGTTGTGGGATTATCCCATGTAATTACTAATTGTTTTGTCCAATTCCTTCATCAGTTCTTCCAGTAGTAGGTCAATTACTACTCATTTTCTCCAAATCTTTCATCAATTTTCAACCACACATTCAACAATTTTTCAGGTTCTTCACCATTTCTCACCATGGTTCCACCATTTTTTCCACCATTTTTTTGGTGGCGGCAGCTCCAGGTGCCACTTCGGTCATGCGGGCAGAGGCCACTGAGACGGAGACGAAGCCGGTGAAGAGTGGACCCTCAGAGGCGGAAAGGGGATGAAATGGAGAGGTGGGGATGATGCAAAACTGGATTTACATGGGAATTTCATGACATTTTCCATGGGAATTTTTGATGGGATTTTCATGGGAATGTCATTGGGCTTTAATGGGATTTCATGGGATTTTCATTGGATTTTCATAGGGCTTTAATGGGATTTCATGGGATTTTTGATGTAGATATATTGGATATAATGGGATATCATAGGATTCTATGCGGATATAATGGGATATCCAACCATTTTCAGGGTTCCAAGCAATCATAGACTAATGATGGCCACTATTGGAAGGATTTTTTGGTCATTTTGCCTCCCTATCTACCAATAAAAGCCCCCTTGTGTCTGGGGTGTTGGGAGCAACCCTGATAGGACTTTTTTTGGAACATGGGTTTTAATGTTTTTTTTGATATAACACAGATGAAATTGCCGTGGAAATTGGGTGGAAAAGGGTTTTAAGCATCCATTTTTGATGATATTGGGGATATAAGATTTATTGCTGAGATAATGGGATAGCTAAGCAACAGTCTTGGATAGTGGGTCTGACTGAGAATTGTTAGTATACTACCAAGCTTGTTACATTTTGATGATTAACCTGAATCTATAAATTGTTATCTTATTTCAGACAAACCCATGTGGTGATTTGTTTGGCAGCAATAGTCAGGGTGAATTTCGCCAAGTCACCCAACTGTTGCAGTTTTTTTCTTAAACATCTTTTCCGGGAAAATGTGGGTTACTGTAGTTGAGATTTAACCAGCAAAATTGGGGCTTAACATAGCGTGAGCAACAGAATGTGGTGGTTCTACTAGCAAGACTGGGGATTTCAGCAATTTCCATTTTTTTCCTAAGCAACACAGATTCCATTTTCCCTACGTAGCAGCCATCAATTTTCAGGCCATGGGGAATAATTGACTGCGCCGAAAATGGCTCAGTAAATAAACTGGAAACATTTATGAAGGATGGATTTCATGAAATTAATGAATCATTGTATCACATTGACTGCGCACATATATATATATATACATACATATACATATACATATGTTTATATATATATATGTATATATATACATATATTTATATATACACATATTTATATATACATATATTTATATATACATATATTTATATATACATATATTTATATATACATATATTTATATATACATATATTTATATATACATATATTTATATATACATATATTTATATA
>Ga0126342_10006377_pt1 | contig 20893 bp, 20 predicted proteins | sample Cyp1metagenome_FD_92528 | JGI IMG/M metagenome (GOLD analysis project Ga0126342, IMG submission 92528) | Coral microbial communities from Lord Howe Island, Old Settlement Bay, Australia - Cyphastrea 1 metagenome | ecosystem: Host-associated > Invertebrates > Cnidaria > Coral ...
CCACCACCACCACTAATTACACTGCAGTACGCTACAACTACAACTACACTACATGACACAACACTACACTACACTAATTATATTACATTACGCTACAACTACATCTGCAGCTGCAACTACAGCTACCACTACATTACACTACACTGCGCTACACTGCACTACACTGCACTGCACTAATCCCATTACACTACACCTACACCTACACCTACACCTACACCTACACCTACACCTACACCTACACCTACACCACACGACACTACACTACAACTACACTACTCTACGCTACTCTACACTACACTAGACTACATTACGCTATACCACGCTACAGTACACATCATTGCGGTACACTACACTAGACTACACTAATTACACTACGCCACAACCACAACTACAACTGCAACTGCACCTACACTACACTGATTATATACACTTTCACTACAACTACAACTCCATTACACTACAACTACAACTGCATTACACCACACTACATCCAGCAGTTGTGCTGAGGTGACCACTGCAATCACTGCAACCACTCCGAAAAACACACCTCCAACCACCTTTCGGTCCATCAGTGGATTCGCTCTGCCATCCGTGATTCACAACAACCAACCTCTCCTATAGGTTTCCTATTTTTGAAACTTCCGCCACAGTTTTGTGCGGTACTACTGGTCGTTGATTTATTCATCATGAAATATTAGATTAATACCAGGGGGCAACGCATATATTTTGCCGCGACTGGTCTGGATATTGGACTCCAACCTCAAATGGAGCTGGCCTGTCCAACGACGGGAACGAGCCAAGGATTTCAATGATATCGACTGGGAGCCTTGGTTGTTTCGGCTCTAAAGGGACCATGTCTTGTCATGGGCAATCTGGGATGCCCGGGAAAGCCATGACTACCAACCAACTGGTTTTCAATTTTTCCTATGTGGTTCAGATTTCGCTAACCATTTAAAGAACCACAGGGATCCGACTTCCTTATGATAGGAGGAACCAAGCAGGTATTGAGAGTTTCCCAACCACATTAAAGAGATGAAGAGTTGCCAAAAACTACTTGAGGATCATGCCGTTGTTTTGTTCATTCATTTTAATAATTTCAAGTGAGTATGGTTCAAATTCCTGATCTAGGGAATCAACATGTTGATACACGTTGGGTATATTTTTAGTGGTGCTGAGAATCCATGTTTCATTGGATGGTTTTTTCGGGAAACAAGTACAGGCAAACCCACCATTTGATCGTAAAAAGAATTGTTTCCTGTTAAAATTTCCCGACGAAATCAATCCTTTTTTGATCCCCCAGATCTTTACCCATGGTATCAGGTGGGTGTGGCCATGGACGATGAGCGACAGATGAGTACCTTGCATCCTAAGCAGAGAGGAGAACATGCAGGCGCCAGCTGTGACAGTTAGATAGGCAGTGGATATAGAAAACTGGTGATGGTAGCTGGTAAAGAAAAACAACACGGTGAATACACATGGGTAAAAAACCAGTTGTACTTGTTGTAACCATTGTAACCCAGTTATCCCATTAACGAGTCATTTCACTCCATTGCCCAGCTAAGCACAAGTCTCAGGTTTACGATTTTGTTGGCCAAAAATGAAAACCATCACCTGCGCATATCAGCGCATATTGAGGACTGGTGCTCGAATTTCTCAGAAATTCATCAGACATTTTGTTTCTTTGAAACCCTTTGGAGATCTTACATAACCAGGCATACACAAGTTGCACAAGTGGAGAATTCAATTTTTTAAAATACGTCTCCAAACAAATTGATACAGGATACTTAATTCAAACATGAGATATAATATACACCCTAGAAAAATGATGTATCACTATTTTGGAATCGGGTTTTCCAAACTTCTGCATCCCATCAAAAGTCGTCATGGGTTCATACTTAGATCATGTTAGATCCCAATAAGATGCCATTGAAATCCCAATAGAATGATTTTCCCACCCCACGGCACCCTTTGATACCCTTTGCAGGCGCCTTGGGCAGTGCCATCATCGCCCATTGGACCTTCTCAATTCAAGAGAAGGGCCTGCTGGGCAACACCACATTGCTAGAGCGTCTCCTGGGTGACAAATGTGGAGCTCAGCGCATGGGAGCGGTTGCGGTTCGCTGACACGACTGATTCATATCTGTGATATCTATTTTGTAGAGCCAAGAAGCTACTTGGAGTTTCCCAACCACATGATAGTAATTAATATATATATATATATGGTGGATATATAATATCAATTAATATCATACATTGGTTTAACATCTGGAAAAATTAGATAGATAGATAGATAGATAGATAGACCGATATAATGATTTTATCGTGCATCTTTTTGTTCTGGCTCTGTGGTCGGCTTTAGTTGAACATGCTGAGAAAGGGTACCATGAAACGGACCAAATTTTAAAAAGAGTGGAGTTGGTTGGGTCTTTCTCAGACCATGCCTTAGACTCCAGACAATGAGCATTGACTTTTCCTTTTTCCCTAAAGAACCCTCTCCCAACAGCCACTTCAGTAGCATAGTTTGTGATGTTTGTGTTCTTGTTCGTTGTCAGATGATATGGAGATATATACCCTCTGGTAAACTAACATAGCCATTGAAAATGGCCATCTATAGTGGATTTTCCCATCAATAGCATGGTGATTTTCCATAGTTATGTAGCAGTTTACCAGAGGGTACCACATTTGGGGGAATGAATATCCGTTCACAAGCTATTTTGGGGTGTATCAGGGGATTCCATGGGTTTGACATGGTTAAACCTCCTCTGGTTTTCTGCTTAGGTTACCGTGCCAGAGCTGAAGTGATCATGCAGGAGATGTGGCGTGAAAAAAAACGGGTCGCTCAGTAGACTGAAGATCACCCAAGGTTCATTGATATGTTTTCTGTCTGGAACACGGACCAATTGAGTCTTGTAAACGTTGTAAAGATATGTGTATATATATATAATGATATATAATCTAATAGTAAAAAAACAGAAAAAACAAAAACTCAGAAAATAAAAAGTGTTCGCTCTCTCATTTTTTTCTGAGTTTTTACTTTCTCTGAGTTTTTACCTTATGTCCCCACATACCCTGTGTCTTGAAGGAACCACAAGCTTGAGTCGCGTCGCTTCATGCCTCCCTTAACTCCAGATCCTAGCGTTGCAAACCTGTTGTCCTTGTTCCTGGTTCTATCATCTATATTTCTTTTGTTCAAATCCGGTCTTGGTGGCACAAAAGCCAGAAAAAAATCAACCATCAACCTAGTACCCCAAAGTAACTCGTATGTCTTTGCAAAGCACCTTTCTTTTTTTTCTCGCAAAAACAATGATACTAAGACTGACATATCATCGCAGGAGAATGCTGAGAAGTTCTACTTCGGTGAATTTCAGCCCAGGGGCCATCTGTGGGAGCGATGACGGCGCGAAAAAAAACATGGCCAGCTGGGACTTGCCTCGAACCTTCGAGCCGTGGAGGTTTAACGGTTTGGTTCGCGGAAAATCGTCGAACGAAAAAACTCAATGGGGGAATCTTAGGTTTATATATATATATATATGTATATATATTATATAATGGGATTATATGGTTATTATATGGATATAAATGATGGTTATAATTGATTATAATATATGGATGATGGTTATAATAGGATTATATGCTTATTACAATGTGGGGCCCCCCAGTGATGTGAATGTTGGTTTATATTCGCCCCAGCAACTATAGTTATAAGTACCATTTTTACCATAGTTATTGGAGTTTTAAACCAACTTAGCTATCTAGGGGGCCCCACTTTGTAGGGGTTTACCAGATCTACTAAAGTCTACATCCATTGTGTGGGGGAATTTCCCTTTGTCGATGGTAAACAGTAGTTTTTGTCGATGTTTTTTTTGAGTTGGGATGACTTTCCAGTTGTCATGTTTGATTACCAGAGGGTATTCCTTGGTTCCCACAGGATCACTGGAGGTATCACGACTGTCTCTGGTTGTTCAACCACTGATGGTCAAAGCGAAGGATTCGTTTTTTTTTCGGAAACCAAGGTCAGAGAAGAGCCCTTGTTCTCATCAAACATCACTTGAATTGGATTTCAATCAAAAGACAATTAATAGTTCAGAACTCTTTCAATCCTGGTTTCTACATTTTTTTCCGTAAGAAACAGTTCCATAAAAAAAAGACTACAGGCAATCAAAGAGTCGCAGCTGATTGCCATGGCCGGCTCCTCGCCAATTGAAAGTCATGACTATGTGGGTCTGGAGCCCAGTGGAATGAGGGATAGAAAACCGCACAGTGGTAGTGGTAGTACCCTCTGGTAATTTAACATAGCTATGGAAAATCACCTAATTTTTCATGGGAAAATCCACTATTTCTATGGCCATTTTCAATAGCTTTTTGTATGTTTACCAGAGGGTAGCATGAAACGTGGTGGTTCTTTTTATGAGGCTTTTGATTTAGAAATGGTGCATTTTAAGCCGAAAAATTGCGACCATGAAGATGTAGAAAGAGACAAGTTTCCACTTCAAACATCGTCAAAGGGGGTGTTGCTACGAGAAACACCCGAAGATTCTCTTGTTGGCAGGCAAGGTGCTCAAATACCTGAAGACTTTGAGGATCTTTGAGGTCCCAATGTTGAGAAACCTCCTTGATGCGTAACTAACCCCTGGCCATCCGCTAAGGTCCCGTGTTGGTGGCTTGTTGTGTCGAGGCGCGGCTGAATTTGGAGAAATTTTCTGTGGAGTCTTTTCCTTCAGATTTCCAGGTATTTCATAGCAATTCAATGTATTTCATATATCAATATTATAGTATATATAATATGTCCATTGTTTGTTAAACCATTTTTTTGACTATGACCTACTTATTTCATAGTATTTCGTAATTTCTTTTGAATCTGATCTTCCCAAATTTCTCCCAAGCCTATTCCGTTACGCGTTTGGAGAAAATTGGGCCCACAGGTGCCCCATCCTTCGCTCGGCGCCACACTCCAGACGTTGCTGTTGGGAGTGGGCCGCCGGGCTGCAGCTGTTGCGACATCCTGCGCCAAATGTTGCCAACTTGCAATAGGATGGAATAGGTAAATGATAAACTAGCAAATGTTAGCAACTTACTATATGATCTGGTTGGTGGTTTGGAACATTTTGTGTTTTTCCATATATTGGGAATAATCCTCCCAACTGACTAATATTTTTCAGAGGGGTTGAAACCACCAACCAGTGGTTAATATAGGTAAAAGTTAGGTAAGAACCTCCGAAATATCGTGATTCATCAGCACCTGGGATTTCTATTGGGATTCCTATGAAACATTGGTTAAAACATGTTGGCACAATAATGAACCACCCCATTTTTGATGGTTTATAGATGTTTATAGTTCATACTACCCATTTATAGTACACTCGGGGATGGTTTATTATTGTTTTAACCAAACTAATGGGAGAATGGGAGAACAAACTGGTGCAGCCTTTCGCAACCATCCACAGTATCAGTATGGATTGTAAGTTAAAGTTATAGTCATTTACAGTGTATAATTGTTATGTACATATAGGTCATTGTTTGGCATACGGATTATACATGGGTTATATACGGTAATGTATGAGTTATAGTTATATGTGGGCTATGAATCACCCACTGTTTGGACCATGGCCAGAGAGATTCCCTGCTCTCACCGGTCGTTGCGGATGAATCTGATGCTGTCAGCCGTTGGAGGAAATGTGGCTGCCCATCCGGGCTGTATGAAAGAAGAAGGGTGAAAACCAAGCCATCCAAAAGATGCGATGGGTCAAAACCAATGAAATTACCATATGACTGGGGGAACAGCTATCTATTAACCAGCAACTTTAGGGTACCTAACCATAAGCATGTTCCTTTTCTGGTTGGTGGTTTGGAACATTTTTTATTTTTCCATATATTATATTGGGAAGTTCAGAATCCCAACTGACGAATTCATACGTTTCAGAGGGGTTGGTATACCACCAAGCAGTTTTGTTTGGTGAAAGATCATGCCACTTAGTAAGGGAAAGCAGCAGCTCAGGCCCTGATTTGCATGCGCTCGGGCTCTCAGACCCGGAAAGGGGTAGGGGTGTGGGGATGGTCCACAGGTGATAACGTAGATTGATTGAGCTGCCGGGAGGTTAAATAATGGTGATTTAATGGTGATTTAATGGGGATCTGATAGGATATAATGGTGATTTGATGGGATATAATGGGGATTCAATGTGGATATCCCCTGGTAAACGTTAACAAAAAAACTATGGAAAGATCCACCATTTTTAATAGGGAAATTTTAACTATTTCGACTGGGCCATGTTCAATAGCGAACTGTAAACGTTTACCAGAGGGTACCCTGCATAGATTTGACCAGAACGGTTCTAGTTCCACTGCGAGCCCCTGACCAGTGCGTGGAATCAGGGACTCTCAAAGTTACTGAAAGGCTCCGCTGTTTGCCTTTCACAAGCCGTGCGCAGGTTAACAGACGTGGCAGGCGAAGGGGAAGTCTGAGGGATCTGCAGCCGAGGTGGAGGTTGATATCCCCCATCCCCAATCCCCAATCCATGACAGGAGGTTCCCTACTATTAAAGATGGATGGTATGGTTTACTAATTCCACTTCTCAAGATGATTGTAGAGAAATCTAGTTTATTAAAGAGAATTGATAGGAGGTTCTGACCTAGTAGCTTGAAAAGCGGTTTGGTGCTAGCAATTGTTGCTCATAAATTGCTCGACTTGACTGATGCTGACTCCAACTGGGTATGGGTGAAGAATGGTGAAGATAGAGCCTCGAAGCAGGTCTCGGTCATGTCAAGTCTGCTTTAAGGGATTGAACTCGGGACAGGAACTCAACTGTCATCTCTCGCAGTAAACCAGCTGCTTTTAGGTACAGGGGGGGTATGACGACTGTGGCTTTAAATCTGTCCAACAAGAATAACTGGTTGGTGGTTTGGAACATTTTTTTCCATTCAGTTGGGAATTTCATGATCCAAACTGACGAATTCATATTTTTCAGAGGGGTTGGTATACCACCAAGCAGATACAAAACTGTGGGATGATGATCCCGACCGATGACGTCCAGGCGACGGCTCCTGTGTGGCGCGGTCGGCCTTTTGGACAGAGATCAACAGGAGCTTGGAGATGGTGGTGTTTTTTCTGCAGGAAACACTCAAGTTGGGGCTAGAAACCATGGGATCCATGGGTTTCGGGATGTTTTGGGATGTTTCGGGATGTTTCACCCGGTTTCTCCCTCAAAACCAATCGGAAATCGAAAATTCACTTCTCCAAGGCCCGCCTTCGATTTCTGCTGCCCAACAGCAGCCAGTTGCACGGACTTGTTGCGGCTCCGGCAAGTGACATCAGTGCCAGTGGCACCTTGGCAACATGTCTTGCGGCCGGTGGCATCCTCCGGGTGAAATCCTGTGAAGTTTCGGACTTTTTCTGTTTCGGAGATATCAGGAGTCATCCGGAGATCATGATGTTTCCCAGCGAATATTTGATCATTTGGAGGTTCAGAGGTGTTAATCACGGTTCTTGCACCGGCAAGCAACATTCATTGTATATTTGATTTATTTGATGATTAAATAGTGATGCAGTACGCCTTCCCAGCGCTGATATTTCGATGTATCTTTTTTCATCATCTATATAATATGATATAATATTATATAATTATAACATGTCAAGTTGGTTTTGTCATATCTCATTTTCAGAGCATCCAACTGATAAATTTTGGACCAGCTTTCACATATGCCAAGAAAAAAATGCTGTTTGACGCTCTTTGATCATATTATCATTGGATTGTTGTTGGTTGACATCCCATGTTTGATATATTCCCTATATATACGTATATATATATATTTAATTGTGGGATTTTCACCAAGAATTTTCCCATAAATTGGTCTTGGGGCAGCTGCGACGAAACCAGGTTTTGTTGTTTTCATCAAGTCTTGGGCTGCAGAATCTGCAGATCTCAGGACGGCAGGTGGCAGCTTTCGGCCCCTACGGCCTGGCTCTCTGCCAGGTGACGACCGACTAAGCAACGAAGAAACATTGCACGGTAGGGAACATCAGCTATTAGTGACTATAGTGTATAAATCAGCTATAGTTAGCCTCTGGTAAAATAAACAGTTGGACCCTGAAAATAACCAATTTTTCATGGAAACTAATCTTCCAAGTCCTATTTGCCAGGGTCTATGTTAATTTACCGGAGAGTATCCCTAACCTTCCAGGCAAACCTCTGAGATAGGTAACTGGACGGTGATGAAAGACCGATTTTGGAGTTGGTTACCTATCTGATAGGTAAATGGAAGATGAGGGTATGTTAAAACATCTATAATAAATTGGCCATCGTCCATAGTTATTTTATAGGCTACTAGTGACTTCACCAAGATAAATCGTGGTATCTTAAGGGGATATCATGGGATTTTTGGGTATGTCCTAAAATGAGAGTTGGGGGCCTATGGAAAATGTGTCAAACTACCTTTTAACTACCTCAAATTTTCAAGATTCTCAGGGTCAAACTCTATGTTCGGGAGATTTTACCAATGACAATTCCTAAAATGATACCCTCTGGTTATTTAACATAGCCATGGAAAATCCCTCATAAATGGAGGTGTTAATGGGAAAATCATCTATAAATGGGCCATCTATACCATGGCTATGTTAAATAACCAGATGGTAAATTAGCACCAGGAATACATGTGGATTTAACCAGTAATACAGCGAGAGTTGTGGGGATTTAGGATAAGCTGGCCATCAACGGAACGAGAGGAGTTGAAGAAAATCCGTGATTTTCACACCATCCATACATGCAATATGTGGAGATTTTTTAACCAATACATAGGGATATTAAAACGCATGAACATTGTTTGGTGTCGGTGGATTGACCGATTGGCCGTGCAGTTTTGATCATTTTTCCAGTTTCTGTGGCCATTTTGGGGTATACCCTCTGCTAATTTGTTACAATGCGCTATTGAAAATGGCCCAGTCGAAATCGTGGATTTACCCGATTTACATCGATTTACCCATTGATAGCATGGTGGATCTTTCCATCGTTTTTTGTATGTTTACCAGGCCGGGTACCCGGTATGTTTCCCTGATGAAAATTCATCCCATCCAGGCAGAAAAGGACAGGAGACCAGCATGGGAAGGGATTGGATCGGCAGGTCAGTCTCGGGGATGACCTACAGCAGCAGTTGGAGGTGTGGCTTTTGGAGCTTACAGACACCATGGTGGACCCATCTTTTTGGGGTTCAATCATGTTCAATAGGGATCTAAGGTGAGATTGGTGAGATCATCATTTTGATAATTTTGATATGGAAATATATGGACATATACCTCGGCATATGTTTTACACATGGCTTTTCACTCTCTATGTGAGTTTTCGAAAAAATGCAAGCAGTATTTGATCCTGAATTCATAAATTGATATAAGATGTCTAACCCCAAAAAAGTGGTAGTGACACAGTGAGCCATTGCTGAGTCTATGATGTTTTGATCCCTCAGAGACAGCTCGTCCTGACGCAGTGTGACGGAGTGGTTTTGAAGACAGATGGACCGGGAGGATCTTTAGCCAAACGGAGAGGGTGGCACTGTGGAAAGGTACATAACCCTGTTGATTTTTTGTTGTTGGCGCAGTCTCCTTTAGGTGGATTATCCATTTACAACTGGCTTATAACTTGGAGCTATAGGTGGATTATCCATTTACAACTGGCTTATAACTTACAACTGGCTTATAACTTATAACTATATTTATAACTATTTATAACTTACTTAACGGATCCACCCCCAGTTACCCAACCACAAAAACGAACCGCGGATGACGATCCTCGTAGAGATCCCCATGAATTTTCAGCGAAGATCTCGATGGAAGGTCACGTCAGTGACTCGTCTACCAGACTGGCCATTGGACGTTGCATGGCTTCAGGAAAACACCTCGCTGCTAGTGGCGCAACTTGGCACGCAGATGGTATAAACCATGATAAAACATGGCAATGGTACCAGTAGGATCCAGTAGGTAATTGGCTACGCGGCTTCTGCGAAAAGTGCGGGAGTACAAGATACCCTCTGGTAAACTAACATAACTATGGAAAGTCACCATTTTTAATGGGTAAATCCACTATAAATGGTCATGTTCAATAGCTATGTCAAATTACCAGAGGATAACCAGCTAAGACTTAGTCCTTTGCATCGACGAATGATGGAAATCATCCCAAAACGATCCAACGACCATTTCCCAAGCTGGTTGGGTAAAGCTATCATGTGCCAAGGTTTCAGTTTTCTGAAAATATGATGGTTTACCCAAGAAACTTGGCGAATATTAGTGAGATGGGGAACCATACGCTGTAAAGTTGCGCACTTGGTCACAAGTTGTAGAAATAGGGATTGAGTTAGGAGTTGAAGCACTTTCTCAGGATATATATTCAGAGTTTGGCAAGGGTTCAAGGATCAAACTTCATAAAACCTGACCTTAACGATTTTTCCTCAGCTTAAACTAACATATTGTGGTGACACATGTTTTTTGTACTGTATCACGGCGGAATGCGGGAGTGGAACGGAGAAGTTTCCGCACAAGGATTGTTCTGGATGCCTCCTTCCACCGTGGTTTACATGAAACATATTGAAACATCATCATCCCGAAAAAAGGATAAACATGGCTGAAATGCTAGGCGAAGTATCTGTTGGCAACTTGCCCTAGCCCGGAAGAGAAAGTCGAAAATGATCGACATTCTGCAGCCGGATTTCGTTTAGAAGTGGGCATTTACCCTCCAATTTAAGACTCGCACGCAGACCTGGACCTGACCAGGTACGGTCGCAACTTCCTGGAGCAGTGGCGCGTTTCGAACCGCGGGGCTCTGGTGCAAGAAGCGCGCTGGCCTGGGCCTGCAGAGGTCGGGTCGAAGGTCGGAGTGTTTTTAAAGGGGGGCAAGGTAGAAGTGAGAGAAGGGGAAAATTGAGAATTGCAGCAAGAACATCAAATGTTGGGATTTAAATAATATACTATATATATATATATTCAAATGGGATTTGAGATGATCTGGTCATTTTAAAACATAGAATTTGCATGATCTGAACAACCAAAGGAGAGAATTGAACCGACCAAAAGTGGTGCGGTTGCCACATAGGTCCAGACCTTTGAGAGCCAAGTTTTGGTCCAAGAACTTCTCAACTTAAACCTTTGGAGCATACAATGCGGTGCCCCAGTTCGTTGACTCATGTTGGCTAAGTTTGTTTACAACTAGGCAAAGTAAGGTTTATGGATGTTTACTATAGATAAATCAAACTAGTTCATGGGGGTTATAAACCAACACACCGAACTGGGGGGCACCACATCCTCATTGGTCCATTGATCAATGGTTTTCAGCACAATCTGGAAGTTTCTGATCGGCCAAGTGTTGTGGGAATTAGGTAGGCCATGGCTATGGCTCATTGTTGGCTTAGTATGGCTTAGTATTTTTGTATAGCACCACCTCAAAAGATAGAACAGTAAAGTTATTTCACAACCTGGAATCTTTTGTAAATAATTTGGGAATACTATAGTAGATATACTAATACTGCAGGCAGATTAAGTAAAGTCTGCTGACTTTTTGAACTGTCAAGAACCATTAGAACCAATCCAAATTGAAGTGTGAGTACTATAGTATATCTGTTCACCTGATATTTCCACCTGGTAGAAGGCCTCAGAAATCCTCAACAACTCATGGAGCATTTCCCAACCAATTTATACTATAGATTACTATAGTACTAGTATAGTTTTGTGATATACTATAGTACAGATATTACTACTAGAGTATATCTGTTCACTACCAATCTATACCATCTGTCAGGTCTCGTTCCTCTACTCCGCCTCGCTGGTTTGTCCGGACAGCGCGAATGCGGCTAGCGCGTTCTGCGCTGCAGGCACCTTTGATGGCTTCGTAGTGCTGTGGCAGATTGCCAAGGCCATCCCTGAGCCATCTCTCGGAGCTGCGGACATGTCTTTGGAGATATGATGAGCAGGGCACCAGGGCCATCCCAGCGATTTTGGGTGTCTGGGGTACCAGGATTACCAGGATCTTCACCGAAAAAAACATCATGGCACGAGCAGAGATGGGTTGGAGTCATTTTTGGGAACATGATCGACCTTTAAAGTTGTCATGCCAGTTTTCTGTGCTCATAGTGAAAAATTGAAAAATCACAAAGGTGATTTCAGAGTCTGAACACAAACTCCAGCACCCAGTTGGACTGGTCGTTAACATTTTCATCATGCTTCATTTTCGGCGATTTCCACAGTTTTGCAGCTGGATCTTCTCTGCTAACCATCCTCACCTTTCCTAGATTCACCGTCACAGCCAGGCTTCAAAGCCAGAAGCACAACTCGTGGGCCATCAGGGAGCCATCTTTAATATTCGTCCCTTGCGTGCTGTCGTTGCCTAGGGGTTAACAGGGCATAGGGTAGGGTAGGTTGCTTCCTTTCTTGAAAAGCCTTTGACTTGCCCAAGAGCGATAGATTTTGACGAAGGAAATGTGCAAAAGTGAGATGTTCCATTGCAATGGTGCTGTTTAAAGATAGTCTCACTGAAGAAAGGAACAATCATCGTTGTCATGAATTTCATTAATTAATGAAGACTGGTTGGTGGTTTGGAACATTTTTTATTTTCCATAATATATGGGATAATCTGTCCCATTGACTAATTTTTTTCAGAGGGGTTGAAACCACCAACCAGAAGATTCCAGCTTTTCCAGATTCTGTCTGATCCCATGCCATTTTTAAGCCATTTTGTCATTTGATACTTCACTTGGCCTGTTACTTTGATCCACTGTCATACGGTCACACTATATCCGGTCCATCTGGCTATGAATTCAGCATTCTTGACCTCCTGAGTCTAAACTGCACAATTGTTTCGGTACTGGCTCGATAGGTGAAACTATTGTTGGCCACTTGCCCACTATTTGTCGGTATTAAGTATATTGAGTGTTTATTCTTGATTATATATCCTTACATACTGGCATTCCAATCCTAAGGATTCTAAGATTCTACTTGAAACTAAATTGGATTGAGATCGAAACTGTACCAACAGTATGTATAACTCGAAGCTTCCCACGGTGCAGAGGCACAGCAGCGCAGTGCCGTCGCACCAGGTCTGTGGTCACGCCGGTCTCGCCCAATCGCAGCTTCTGCGAAGGGCCCTCGCCGTGGTGAAACGTTGCAAAGCACTGCAACCCCGTTCAATGCAAGAGGGGTGCAGTCTGACAAAAATACCACAGGTTGGTCTGTGGACTCCTAAATGAACTTTGGCATGTCCATCAATAAGAACCTCACTGAAATCATCGCCAAACCGGAAGCAACAGAAAAAGCCTTCTTCGCACAACTCGCAAGATATGCCAAAGTGGGTCGCTCGAAACGATTGTCAAGGTGAAAAAGTTCAAAACATTGACTTGAGGCAACCCAGAAAGGACATGGAAAATCTCTTTCTGAAGCCAACAGCAAAGCACACTCTTCAACACTCAAATCATAAACGGGGGTAGCCTCATCAGAATGATCACTGAGCCATTGGAGCAGAGAGGAAACGAATTCATGGCTGATCTTGGGTTGACTTGATGGAGCCGAAAGCAACTCAAAAAGCTCTGACATGTACAAAGAAGTGAGCGAGAATGGCTGCGCTTCATCAAAATCATAAATGGGAACAAGAGCCAACAAGGCAGGTTTGGGTTCTTCAGCCACTTGAAAGAAAAAAGCTCGTAGCTGCTTGATTCGAGCAGCCACCTGCCGATGATATGACTGTGCTTCACTGCGCAACTTCAGTAGCACTTCAGGTCGATTCGCATTGACTTGGCCAGCCAGAGTGCCTGCGTGGTCATTCCATTTCTTGATCCAGTCTGGACACGTAAGAGCATTGGAGTCAAGATGACTGGGAATCCAATGCGGTCTCGTTTGCAATCCATGAAGTCCAGCAAGAATGTCGACTATCTCAATCCAGATATCTTGGTTCATCCAATGTCCTGCAACCCCATGCAGAAGCACAAAATCCAGACCTTGCGCCACATGCAGAGCATCTATCCAGATGTCCATGTCAACCTGAAACTTGTGTTGCCATTGGAGTGCTGACAACGCTGCCGTAAGTTCAGCTCGATCGTTCGTTTGGCTGAGCCCATGTAGAGGCGCAGCTGAAATCACCTGTCCAGCGGTTGCGTTTACACAGCTCCAAGCAGCTAAGTTGTAACCAATACTACCCTGTTCTGCGGTCATACAACGCGACCAGACCAAGAGGGAGGTCAGGTTGACAAATGATCACGGGGGTGGCATGAGGTACCCTGGATCCCATCTGAAGACCATCACATGACTTGGTGACTTGAATCACTCCAGTAAACCACGGGTCGCCATGGGTGGAACCAAACAGATGCTCCATGGCAAAGTAGAAACGGTGAACTCAACTTTCGGTTGCTAGCAGGTTAACCACTGGCAGGCGATGAGCCAAAACCTACCAACAGTATGTATAGACATGATATCTATCACATTTTTTTTGGATGCTTTTGGTACAGGTGGCTCAACCACCCAGCTAGATTTTTCCTTCATCCAACTCAATCCTCTCCCCTTTTTTCCCCTCCAAAGATCTCAAATTCTGGGAGAAAGTTAGGTGCTATATCCCAGTTGTTGCTTGATCATTGAAGTCTCAGGAAAACACACATGCACCAACCAGTTATAGCACCCTCCAGTAACTTAGCTTAGACCCTGCCAAATAGGGGTTCGGAAGATGAGTTTCCACATGTTTCCACGCAAAACTGGTCAATTTTCAAGGTCTATGGCTTACTGGAGGATCCCCCCCTACTAGACCGGGGTTGATTGATCCCGGGTGACCATGATGCCCACGGTTTTCCCCACGGTTTTTCCCACGGTTTTTCCGAGGTTTCCATCTGAACGGGACCACCTTGGTCACTGCCTCGGACGATCGCACCGTCAAACTCTGGGTGCGTGCGACTGAGAGCGACACGAGTGGCAGCTCGGGTGCCGACCGGCGAAGTGACCACTTGGATGACTAGCTGGAAAATCCTGTATAAAAATAGAATATTGTATATAAAAATGGAGGTTGAATATAGGGAAAACATGTTTTAATATGTTTTTAATTGATGGTGGAATTCCAATTGCTATGGATTACCGGAATGTATTTCAATGGATTCGAGGGACAATTTACAAAGACGTTTTCTTCAATTTTTTTTGTTCCATGAATTCAACCTTGAGTTGAAATGCTGAGTAGAAATGTTGGCAGTTGATGGTTTTTCACAACCAACTAAATCATGGTTTCCCGACAGAATCCTTACTTAGTGGTTCACCCCATTGAAGTGGGTTAGATCACCCCAGTTATGTTTCGACATTGCCCCTACTTACCCCACTTTAAATCCCCTACAATCCCAATTGATCCCACAGAATCCCACAGAATCCCCATTTTCTCACCACAACTGGAGCAGTGACCCAGCCCCCGTGCTTCGCAGCCGAGGTCCTTGGCTCTGCCGTGCCACCTGCAGAGGCCACGGCTGCCGTGTCTGGGACGCCCTGCTGGCGTCGGACACCATCGTTACCGCGTCGGAGGACTCGCTGGTGCGTGTCTTTTCGATGGAGGGAACGTTGCTGCGAGAACTACAAGGTGGGACCATGGGGACCGGTGACCACGGCTGTTGTGGGATGGCTTAAGGTGGTTCGGATGATGTTGGATGTTGGATGTTGAGTAGCACTAAAATGTTAAAGGCAACCAGTAAATGATGATTGATATCATTGAACTTTTGGGTTTCAAACATAAGATACGTTTTTCTTTGGAAGATTTGGAAGCAATATGAAGAGTTGTCTGGGTTCTACCACCCTACTATTTTGTGGCTTAGGACTAACCAGGGACCGGCGCATCGTCCATGATCCCAAGAGGTACCCTCTGGTGTCATCAAACATGGCTTGCCGGAAAATCGTCCATTCATGCATCATATTCCCAGCGAACTAAACTTCCATTTAGTTCGGGGGAAACTTCCCTTGCTTTGAGCAAACCGGAGGGTTGGCCGCCATCCCATAGGATCCATGTATGCTATATATGTAACATTTACCACCAATATATCCCAAATGTTTGCATATATACCATACATGGATCCTATGGCCATAGAAATGTCAGGTCATCAAACTCGTGGCGTTCGCTGCTTGGAACTTCTCCATGACTTTACTTGGCACGGCACTGCGCCGAAGCTTGCGGAGCGCCTGCCGCCGGTGGTGTCGGGGGGCGAAGACGGTGGGGTGAAGCTGTGGCCGCTGGTGGAGGTGGAACGGAAGCGATGCTTGGTGGAAGTTGAGCAGTGGTTTTCTTTTTTTCTAAGCCTTGGTTGAGGTTTAAAAAATGGAGATAGATGATGGATTTCACTGATTTCGCCTTGTTTTTTTGGGGGGTGTGGGGGTGTTGAATCATGAAAATTGGATAATACATATATATATATATATATATCATTTATATGATTATTTATACATATTAGATTTATATTTATATTTATATATACAGGATGGGCCCCCCCAATTATAAGTTGGTGTATAAACCATTATAACCCCCATCAACTATAGTTATATCTACCATAAACCATAGTTAAGCCACTTACAAGGCAACTTAGCTATCTCGGGGGCCCCATCCTGTATGGTACAATACATATATATATATAGAGTCTATATAATATTCAATTTTATTGATGATTTGGGGGGGAGTTATGCTACCCTATAGTCGCGATTATCAGAATCCATGAGCTTGGATTTCTTATTAACAGTAAGGTTTTTGACACTGCTCAAGGATATTAAAGTTGTGATGTTTTTCTGATGTTTTGTTGCTTTTTGGTGGTAGAACAGGCAAGATGAAGCTGGTCTAAAGTGTGTTTTCAAATGTCCATCCCTATTTGAAATGTTTTTCACATCATGTTATCATGTTTTCATTTTTCATAATTTCGAGGGCCCGGGGGGGTTTAACCCTCAGGATCTGAGACAAAGCTGTGGCATGTGCTGGAGCCCAACGCTCTCTGGCCGAGATTGGGGCAGTCAGGGAGCCAGGGGTGGTTGAAAGCCGTAGAAAAAATACAAAAACAAGGAGCAACCAATATGTTCAATGAGTAGATAAACTAAACATGGTTTTTGCTTCCATTTTGAATATGGGAATGTCAACTTTCCAGCTCTTTCTCTCGAAATGGGAAGGCTGGTCTCTTGAAGACTTTTTTCCATCATGTGCCTGGGAAGCGGAGAGCTCTGCAGGGTAAGAAACTTCAAGCAAATATTCTGAACGGCACCACCAGAAATCTAATGGCACCTTCGATAACAACTGGAGGTTCTAGCTGCAGACATGAATACCAAGTGCCTCAATAGCCTATGCCTATGCCTATTGAAAGCATTTCCTGTCCCAAAGGATCTGGGTTGATTTCCAAACTCTGCTACAGTAGTAACTCAATCTTCTTTCGCAGCTTTGGCTAGCATCAATGACTCTACAACTTGGCAACTGGGTCACTGTTCCACCAAGGATTGGATTCGCGAAGTGCTGCTATTGTCTCAGCTCTTAGCCTTGGTCGCCACCAACTTTGGCAATATCTACCGGCTGCCGTTGGCCGAAGCGGAAGGTGATCTGGCCATATCTGGCCGGTTTTCACGACAATTCGCGAGATCACTTCCAAGACTTGGGATGCCAAAGCTTGGGTTCAGGGTTTGTTTTGTTGGATCTGCTTTTACCATCTTTTACCTTGATACTGATATATGCCGCTGTACATAATATAGTCGTATGGTTGGTCCCCTTTTCTGTCAGAGCCATGCAAGTCCATAGCAGTGACTTGACATAGGACTTCACATTTTGACCAACTTGGAAGGCCTGTGTTGCAGCTGAGCCAGGACCATCTCAGATCAACATGTCATCCCGAAATGTTGGTGGTGAACGACGCACCTATACATTGTTTTGTTATGTTTTATTTCCAAGTTATCAATGTTATATATATATATATATAATACATATACATATGTACTTGTACCATTACAATTACTGTATAGTAATGACAGAAAAAGATAGAACAGTCATTTCTGATGATCGTTCTATTAACCTGTTGCTTTTCTATTTGTTCCGGCATTGCCATATGCGTGGTTGATTCCCGCTATATTGCTGCAACCATTTTAGGATACAGCCACCGTCATGGATGATGTGCGCCATGGTCAAAACATGATATATAGATGTATATAGGGTATGATCATCCCACAATCATTTGGGATTCCCGCGATCATGGGAATATGAATCCCTATGTTTCATGTTGCTAGTCGACCATCCCCTTAACTGGGTGAATCATCATCCACATGTTGAAGCTGAAAAACCATAGTTGCTTATCCCACGATACCCATCAATATCAAAAAAACTCCACTTCGAATGGTGAAAGATCATGAAAGATCTACCCTCTGGTTATGTCAAAATAGCTATTGAAAATCACCATTTTTAATAGGAAAATCCACTATTTCTATGGCCATTTTCAATAGAGGGTAACGAAATTCACCATTCCATGCTGACGCGAGGCGAGGAGATCGTCGCGTCGCTGTTGTTCCACGCCGACAACGCCCATTTCACGTCGATGGCGATGGGGGACGATGGAACGGCCACTGGCCCGTGAGAGATGGGTGCTCTTTGGAACCCGGCCCATGAAGAAATGGAAGATCTGTTGGAGATAGGATCGGATAGGTGCCTTAGATTGCCTTAGCATATAATTCTATGATGGTTTAATGATTAAAATGAATGGGGGTACCCCCATCCAAGTCATGGATGATATTGAAACCTAGGGTGACTTGGGGGCCAACCATTTTGAGAAACCCCGTATATCTAGACTCTGGTCGGTGGTTCTAATGGGCTCTTCGAGATATTTTTAAGATGATGAATTCCAACTGACGAGCAGATTTTTCAGAGTTGAAACCACCAACTAGTTATGGAATTGTATAGAAACCAGCCCCAAAATGGTTCAACATATATCTGGTGTGGGAATCATTACATGATTTTCCATTGTGCGGATCAAGACTGGGACTTGTTTAGAGCCGCAAATGGCCATGGGGAGAACCGAAAAAAATCTCACCAGTGGTGAGTTGTCATAGTATATAGTAACATATAGTAACCCCCAAAAAGATCTAAAAGAATAGAGCAGTGTTTCCAGAATGTTGCAGATGATACTTCAGATCTCCTAGGTTTCCAGCTTTTCTGTTTGGGGGCTGCTATACTCAAATGTGATATCCTTTGGAGCAGCGTCAGAGAATTGATGCCGATGGTCTGTTTCAGGAAATCATAAACCGTGGTTTAGCGCTTTAATTTGGTCATCCTTCTATTTCTTGAAACCCATCAAGAGCCAGTGAAGTAAAAGCAACTGAGTTTTGGTTGAATTGCATTGCCATAAATTCTCAGCATTTGGCTTTTACCCAAGACTGGACGAAACTGCAGTTTCATGCAGTTACGTGAGCAATTTTTCTGTTGTCATAGCCATACTGGATCTCTTTGCAGCCAGGTTAGTGGTCCAAATTTCCGGTTTTCCCATATTTTTGGTCATCTTTTTTGGAATGGAATGGTCACGTCCTCCTATTCACAGGGACTTCTAGTGACCATTACTGGATATTACTGGTTGGTGGTGACTGGAACCATGGATTCTTTTTGATGTTCCATTCAGTTGGGAATTTCATCATCCCATTTGACGAACTCCATCATTTTTCCGAGGGGTAGGTATACCACCAACCAGATTCATACGTATTCCGAGTATTTCCCATTCCCAGGATGGGATTGATGACCATACCCCATTCATCCCTAACTTGACGGCACGAGGCTATTTGGACCGGCTGCGCAGATGGCCATGGCATTTTTCTCCGGACCGCAGACGACACTGCGCTGCCCGTCGCTGCCTCGACGGTGGAGGCAGCGCTCGAATTCGAACGATGTCCAAGGTGTAGGTGCAGAAATTTAAGGGATCAACTGTTGATCAACTCACATATATCTTCACCAATTTATAGTTGAATCATGTTGCACCAGTGATATTTGAAGAGGATACCAGGGATGGATATGTGAAGATATAAATATCACTCATTTCGTCTCTGATTCCGGGAAATCATCCAACTGTTTGTATACTTGGTGGATCCCTTGGGCTTGGTTTTCCAGCAGGTGCGTTGGATGGGTATCCACAGCCTTGCCCCCCGAAAACTAGAACCTTTGGTCGGAAAAAACACCATTTTGGTTGCGAATCAGTCTTGCGCAACATGCCGTAGTTTTTTTGTTGGTCAAAGATTCATGGATCGACCCCCTCATAAGCAGAAACGGCAACATTTCCCGCAGCTGTGAGGTGTTTCGTCAGTGTCGCGTCAGTGCAGCTTTTGGTGGCCATGACGGTCATGGCCTTTTCTGTGATCACGCTGGAAGGTGCCTCTATTTGAAGCAAGAAAAAGCAGCACAGATGGCCAGAAACATGTTTTTCGTCACTCTGAGATTGATGCAGATAGGATGTGGTTTTGAAGATTGCTTCGTTGGCTATCTATTAAACATCTTTGACACCGATTCTGATAAACAATTCTAGGCTTGTATATAAAATGACAGATCCCAAGCCCGGCTTGAATATGCTTTATTTTCCAAAGTGCAAGATGAGAGATTTCGGCCCGTTTGGCCTTTTTCTGACCACTTGTTTGCAGCCAAGCCTTCAACCATCCATGCCATATTCTTACTTCTAGACGAAGTTCTCACTTTCGTGGTGAGTGTACAAGGTGGTGTCCCCCAGTTACTAGTTGGTCCGATAAACCAAACATATCCAAATATACTACGTAAGTAGTTCATACTAGTTCGATATGATATTTAAGGGCTGCCGCCCCTGCCGCCGACCCCGGAAGAATCGGCAAGGAAGCAAAGCAAATTGGCATAAAAACTCTTCGGTGTTTCGTAGCTTGAGGCTTTCGACCTTTTTCCTATGTATA
>Ga0126342_10006378_pt1 | contig 20892 bp, 21 predicted proteins | sample Cyp1metagenome_FD_92528 | JGI IMG/M metagenome (GOLD analysis project Ga0126342, IMG submission 92528) | Coral microbial communities from Lord Howe Island, Old Settlement Bay, Australia - Cyphastrea 1 metagenome | ecosystem: Host-associated > Invertebrates > Cnidaria > Coral ...
ATTAATAGTACTATAAACACACCCCAGAAACCATGGTTTATCATGGTTTAATAGGGAATGAAACCACACATTTGAGACCATATGGGGGGAATGTGATATTGGAGGATGAGATTACCCTCTGGTAAACGTTTACATAACGGAAAATCACCATTTTCAATAGGTAAATCCACTAATATCCACTATTTCTATGGCCATTTTCAATGGCTATGTAAGAACCAGAGGGTATTTGAAGCCACCCAGCATGGCCATTTTCCCAGCAACGGTCACCAAGATCGATCGTCCCGGCCCGGTTGCACGGGAATTCACGACACGCCCCAGTGGCCCAGGCAATGTGATGATGTCGGGCTACCTCATCGCGCGCATGGCCGACGTCTCTGCCCAGGACTCGACGGGGCTGTGGTGATGGGCTGTGATGGGCGTGGAAAAGCATGGCTGTAGGGATATCCCCGTGGCCTAGCCATGGAGATTTATGGTAAAATAACTGGGAAAAGTAATCTACAAAAAGCAGCAAATGAGATGACAGAAGAAGACTACTATCGGCAAATCGCTTTCACTGACCATAGCTGGAGGCTCGAGTACAATAGTTGAGGGTGGTGGAAATTCCCCGGGCGCCAGTGTAGCAGATGTCTCTTGGCTATGAAGAATCCTTTGATCCGGGTCATGTGTTTGACCGGTGAAGGGTTGCTGTTGAAGGTATCTCCAAAGATGCTGGGCCGGGATGTTGCAAAGCTCATTTCTATGAAACTTTCCAAGGCAGGCGCAAAGCTCGCACTGCACCATGGCACTTCACCGCTAGTGCTCAAAACAACACCTTGCAGCAGCAAGGCATTGTGAAAACTGCACAGATATCCTGAACACTTCTCCGTCGTTTTGGCAGATAGGAAATCCCAGTGGTTGTAGTTTGAGAGTTTCATCAACATCCTGTGTTCGTTTCTCTTGACCGAATCTGGAACGATGATCTCCATTATGCCATTGACTCCGATTTTTGAGATTGAAACTCACTTTAGGACTTTATCATGACTTTATCTAAAAAATCCATGATTTGTTTGTGTCTTTTGGAAACAAAACCCATGTAAAAGTTCCTGGAAAATCAGCTGAAGTCCTCATGGTCCCTGGTTCGCGAGGACAAATTGGGACGCACGCCTCTGCACAATGCCGTGGCTGCGGGGTGTGATGAGTTGGCCAAAGGTCTATTGGAGGAGAAGGCATGGAGATCCAGCGAGATTTCTGGTGCTTCATGACTTCAGCATGACTTGAATGCTGGATTTCTGATGGTTGACTTGGGTGAAATAGATAGTTATATTCTGCTTGGTGGTTTGGAACATGTTTTTTACCGTATGTTCCATAAATCATAATACCTTCCCATTGACGAACTCATATTTTTAAGAGGGGTAGGTCAACCACCAACCAGTATTTCACGACACTATGGAATAAAACTGGCTAAATAGTGTCTAGTTTCTAGAAGGGGATACCTCCCATCGCTATTCCACAACTGGGAATATTTGCTTTGTCAATGACACAGGCTCGCTGTGAGGCAGCAGTAAGGAATGGGTTACCATGGCCATATCTTTAGATCAACCGATATATTTGATTCGATCACTGGTTTCATCCACCATTTAGGTAACCAATGCGAATATGGGTTACCATGACCATTTCATAGACCTGAATGGGTTACCATATGGGTTACCATTTCATAGAAGTCTGTTAGCTCAACTTCAAATGCTGATTTTGTTGCTCAAGAGTTTCCTTTTCCATTCCCACACCATGACAGTAATTGTATTCAACGAGTGCATCAAAAATATGGAGCGGCAAAAAATCCATGTGGGCACGTTTTGTTTTTTTTTTTAATTCAGGTCAAGCTATTGGTTTGCCATGGTCAGGCTATTGGTTTAGCCACGTTTTCGCGCCACGATGAAATCACCATTTCTCCGTTAGCAGAGTGAAACCATTTGGGCTTCGTCGCCAGGCGGATGTGAATGCCCGCACCAAGGTGGAGGGGACGGAGATATGGAGCTGGCTGAGCTGGTTTAATGATGGTTTAATGTGAGTAATGGCAGTATAATATAGATTAATATAGTATAATCTATAATATAAGTAATATAAGCTACTATAGTATAAGATAGTATAATATAGATTTATCTAGCCAAACTAAGATTCTATCCATTTGGTTCAACACCATTGTTTGTGGTTAAGTTACATGTAGTATTAGCCGCCAACTAATGGAGTATATATATATAATGTGGTTTAACCAACCAGAACGGGTTTTGATTATGGGAGATGTGGATCAATGGGTTATATGGATATATTCAAGGTTGGCCATATGCGCCATAATCAAAACATGGTCTATGTTCCCATAAGAGGACATGGTCATCAATCCATTAACATCAACCATGAAAATCCCAATGGTAACTTGACCCAAACGCAGTTGCGCACAACACTGATGTAATGGGATTAATGGTGAGTTTGTTGGAGATTGGTTGGGATGATGGGAGATGTTAATGTGATATGGTCGGGATCTGAATGGGATATGAACCGGGATATTTAAACTGGTGGGCGTTTAGAGGCAGCTCTATGGGATGTAACAGCCCCCATCGAAAAGTTGGAAGTTTGGAAATTATGGTGGAAAGTGGGGAGAGACATCGAATCTCTTTCACGTCCTGGAAAAAAAAACACAAATAAACAAGCAAAATATCTTTTTGAAGACACCAAAAATGCTGATGGGCTATATTTCAATACCAACAATAATTTTGGATATGTTTGGTTATTCAGTATTTTTCCTCAGTGAGTTGTTTGACCTCAATGTCGGTATGATGCTGTGATGCCACATGGCTATTTCTTTGTTGAGATTGACTGAGTCGCCGCTTCAGCAAAAACAGAAACCATATGGAAAATCGGGTCATTGAAGGGAATGACCGATGTTTTGGACGATTCAGACGTACAATACCTCGGAAAATCGCATGGAAATCGCTCCGCACTTTGGAGTTTTTCAGGGCCCAGCAATGTTTGGGTTGTGAGTACGGGGTGCCCCATAGGCGACTGCGGAACTGGGGGCGGCCATGTTGGCCACGAACAATGATGGAACATCTTCTGTCAATTTTACTAGACATTATATACCTCTAGGGCATAGAAGCAACAATTTGGGTACCAAAATAAGGTGATAGAATCGGAACAGTAACAGCTAGCCTCTTGGCGGTGGTGTGCCACCAGCCGTCCCCCTTTCCGTTGGTGACCGTTACCTGGGATTTCAACCAACATTGGTCCCAAAAAGATCATTGGCATCTCATTGGAGTAAACACGTTTGTGTTTAACCAGTTTATTATCAACAATCAACATTTATATCATTATATATATATATATATATTTAAACAAAAAACGTAAACTGATGTCTATCAGCCCATATTATAGGAAGGCCCCCCAAGTCATAAGGTTGATCTCCAACATGCCTTGCTGAATTCCCATGTTGGCTTCAACAATCGACCTATCGATTGGGGGCCCTGACTCTGTGTGATTAAAAGATTTTGTATTTCCCTGCCCTCTTCCAACTTATTGCTGATAAATACGTTTGTTTATGTAAAATCCTTGATCAATTCCCGTTTTTGTTGACGGTTAATTAATATTAAATTCAACCATATGTTTGATGTTTTTGGATAAACTGTGCTACATTCACCATGTTTGATATTAAAATGGCTTTTCCCTTCATAGTGAACACCGCAGTGAACACGAAGAATGGTTTGGTTATAACCCCGTTCAATCCCATTCTATCCCATAACCCCTATAAACACCCATTTTTGATGGTATAATCACCATAATTATTCCCTTGTTTTTGGTGGGTGATGTTTATGTTTATGGTGATTAATTACCATAATATTCACCATTAATATGTTTGTTTGGTGGATTATTCCCACTGTTGGTGGTACAATTACCATAATTATTCCCAGTGATTATAATTTTGGTGATTATACCATCAACAATGTGATTATATACCATCAACCCATGGTATAACCTGCCAGTTTTTTTCTCAGTTTCACCGTGCGTTTCACCCCTTGCTCCGCAGGATGGCAAAACGGTCCTGTCCATCGAACTGGGGCGACCGAAACGTCAAAGTAAGGCATTCAGAACTGCCATGTGGATGGATTGATCTGCGGGTTCTTTGAACACATAAAAACACCGTAGGAAATGGTGCTTTAATGAAGGTTTCATGGGTTTTTATGGGTTTTTATGGTGATTTAATAATGGGATTTATCTATGAAAAGGGGGAGATGTTCCATAACTATGTTAGTTACCAGAGGGTAATGATCCCTTCACTCTACTAAATATTCACACCGCCAAGAAAGAACATGAATTTTCGCTTTTGGGATTGACATGGACACATAGGTAGGACCATGTATGTGGCGTTTAATACTCATGGAATTACCTAAAAAATGGTTGGTTGAGGGAATTTTAGTAGAGTGTTTTATTGTGGGGGTATAACCCATAAATAGGGATACCGTACGGGATACCAATTCACCATTTGGATTCAAACCGTGAAAAATCTGGATTTCGCCAACGGATTTGACATGATTTACTGTAACCTGTTCAACCTGGGCATGGTTCATCACCAAACAGTGTAATCTAATTGTCATCAACAGGGATGTGTAGCATGATTTAGCCATTGAAATTGGATTTCACAAATCAAACATGGGATTCAACCACCAAAAAAAGTGGTTTCAACCCGCGAGACCAACAATGATTCAACCACCGAACATTGTGATTTAATCATATTTAATCATCAAAAGAGGTGTGTTAGCATGCTTTGGCCATTAAAGAAATTGGATTTCACCAGGCTAATACAGATTTAGTTCATGATTTAAGCATCAAAAGTATTTGGATTACAGTACCCAGTAAGATGTTTTGTCAGAATGGGCATAAAAAAACCTTAAATAAAATGCTGATTTCACCAACAATCACCAAATATCACCAAGGTGATTTCACCATTTATAATGGGTACCATTTGTCAACGGTTTCATCAGTACTTTGAGAAGAAGATGCGATGATATATATATATATATATATATGGGTCAATTGGGGAATTCTCTTCATTTTGTTTACGAGATTAACCAACGAACATTGGACAATGAACCCGTCAAGTAAAATTAGGAGCTTAAAACTGCTATAGCTGCTAAGAATGAAACATTAGGAACTTATTATAGTATAGCTACTGTATGTTTAACTGATGAGTTAAGCAGCAATGACACATATATTGACCATCTGTTGAGCCCCAAAGAGGCCGGGGATTCAACCGAGGGTTTCCCAATCGTTCACCTGATCAAGAAATCAGTAAATCTGTTGGACTCTTGTCGATGATGAAACCTGCGCTTGAAATTCTTGGGATGGGTGGTTGAACAGTTGAACCACCCACCAGTCAAAAACTTCGATTTGACCGCCGTTTTTGCGCACCAGCCCTGCAGGGTTTCCATGGCTGGCAGTTGCTAAGACATATTCCCCAGATCATGTAGTCAGTTCGTGGTTCAACTTGAAATTCGATGACAGACCCTCAAAAGTGGCCCCAATCCCCCAATTATTAAATTGTTGTTGATTTCCAACTACATATATTCTCACACATGTTTTCCCAACTTCTATAGTGGTCGCAGAGGGTTCCAGAACAGAATGTTTAAGGTGCTGGATGGGTGAACCAGCTGTTGAAGTCTCAACTTTCACTGTTTGACATTCAATTTTTGCTGGTTGAAAATCCAATCTTTGTTTTAAACATCACCTAAACATCAACATATCTTTATTGGCCCGTTGTCAATATCAGCACTATCAACCATTGTCAAACATTATAACCAATATTAACCATGATTAACCATGATTAACCTTGTAACCCATTTAATCACCGTTATATCACCATGATATCCCCACATTCCCCGGTTTTTTAAACTAACAGCGCCCCTGACGTCGGCCCGGCAGGAGCTTGAGAATCTGTTGACGGAGAAGATGGGTTTGCCGTTTCCCAAGGGATACGTGAAGGCCCGGGCGCTGGGGGCCATTCCAAAAGGATGGGAATTTTGCCAACTGGGCCCATTTGAAAATGGTGCATTTTGATGCATTTTGCCCCTCCGAAATGGTGAATGATCAACGAACTAACCAGCCATGATGATGATATTTCACAGATACAGCAACAAAAACTTGCACAAGCACGTAGACGGTGTATGTTAAGGTGTTAGCTTGCAAGTTTGTAGCAAGATGTTTGGTCCAAAATTAAAACCCGAACCTACCTTTTGGGAAGGTGTTTTGGGCTCAAGATCAAAACTCGTACCCACCTTTTGGGTAGTTTTTTGGCTCAGGATAAAATCCTTGGGGCTCAAGCTGTGGAAACAAAGGCAGGTGTGGCACGTGAAAATATGAGCGTGTTTTGATGTTTTTTTTTGTGGCAGGCAAAGTCTTTAGTTTTGAAATTTAGAAGTTTTGTCCTCTCAAACTTGGATGGTCAAACATGGAAAACAATACCAATGGAATTACATTGTGTGACACCAAAAATCATTTGAACCAACTGATCTTTTGAAAAACAGGCGGTGATAATATACACATTTTTCTTCGGGTTAAAGTGATTTGGATTTTTTTCTAGTTTTGAAGGTATCAGTTTTCATGATTGAGAAGTACGAATGAAACAAGCAGATGTGTCGAGCCAAGTCATTTTTTGAACTCGAAAAATCTTGGATTTCAAAAACATTGGAACTTTTAAGTTTGGTTCAGTTTATCACAATTGAACATGTCATTTTGAGGTAAATTTCTGCAGCCAACCTTTTACTTGGTCGCGATTGAGGGGTTGGTTCGGCGAGCAATCCACCGTTCAAGCAGCATCGATTAACTTTCAACATCGGTTTGTGGACCTTTTTGTCAATGGGCAACAAACGACACGATCGTAAAAAATATCTAAAAAGATCAGTCAGGATGTGCTCGATCCTTCACTGTCCATGTGATTTTTTGTGTCGTGACTTCAACGGTGAATGCCTCGAAGATTCTCAGTTTGTTTGACATCCATTGTGCCAGAAAAAAAATCATGCCATGGATGTTCCAAAGCTGTGAAATCTGTGAAATCTGTGACCAAAAACCCCATGTATTTTAACCATGGATCGTACCAATGGGGGCCGCCATGGATCCCATGAAAAAAGCTGGATTCAACCGACCAGTGGGAGTCTGGCCATACTAATGGAATGTTTGATGGCGATTTAACCATATTTAACCAACAATAAGAGGGATAGAATGGGATATCATGGCGAAATTCACCAACAAAGGGGGATTCCATCATATTTCCGAATGCCCAATGAGTGTGAATGTGATGATGATATGATGGGACTACAGACAGAAGAATTCACATGGAACCAAAACATAGTGATATCCAATAGCAAAATGATTTCGCAAAGACCATGTTTAGTTGGCGTCGGCGTGTCAATGATTTTTCGTTTTGCGGAATGATTATGTTATCGGGGATTGCACAATTTCAAATTCGCATCAATTCAGCAGTAAATCTGTCTGCAAAGGGAGGGACCCAACAACAATGAGGATATCTTCCAACAATGATGTGGTGTGTTGACAAGGGGAAATTACCCAACAAAAGGGATTTATTGGGGATAGTGGATACATATAGTTGTACACAAATTATTAGATGGTCATGTTGATGATACCATGTATTACCCTATGGTAACATGTTAATTATTAATTATACCAGTATTATTATCCTAGATGGCATAGTTCATAATACAATACCACTATTATTATTCTATGACAAGATAATAATTATTAACTATCCTAATACATTTATCCATGGTATACATTATTATTATCCTATGATACCACTATTAACTACTAGATGTATTAGCTTTTGGACATTATATGACTTTGCCATGAACATGTTTGCCTCTGGTGCTCACCTTCTCCCAATGAAAATCCATGGCATATAATGATATGTTATCCATGTAAATAATATGTTGACTTCAGGCACGTGTATAGTATTTTGATGGATATCATGAATGTCTAACTATGATATACAAGTATCATATGAATATAACTATGAATGATATACTATATATATACATCATAGGTATACCATGTTATACATAATGATTATGTTATTGATGAATGTAACTTTCAACATGACCAGTAAACCTGTCGAAGTGGAGATGCCCAACAAGAATGACGACGTTTGCCAACAAGCCAACAAAAATTGAACAATGGGAATTTACCCAACAAAGGGAATGATGATTGAAGATCCAAGAAATTTCTTGGCTCAGCACACCACACATCCAAGACTTGGCCATGAAAAATGGTGGACTTTTCAGCCCAAACACAGTGAAAAATCATGTTTATATGTTGACGAAGCGGGAGCAAACTTTGATATCCCAACATTTTTTGATTGACTTCAACTTTCGTCTCTGTCCAATTTATCAAGGCCATCTACCAGGTGACGGATAGTGAGGAAACTTGCTGTTTTTTGTGGCCAACAAGTTGGAGATAGTGGGCCTATTCCCTCCGATAAGCAGTGGATGGTAAATGCCATATTGGATGTTATGCACATGTTTTAGTTTCATTGATATTCCAACATGATTTATTACATCCACCTTATCACATTCTTGTTGCTTCCAGCCCCAAAAAATGACGTTCGCTTAGTTCTGGCGTTTTGTTTGTTACTGTCAATGTGCCTCTTTTGGAATGCTTGATACTGCTGACTGTTCCCCAAATGATCACTGCAGAAAATCTGAATTTTGTATGTTCGAAGTGTCAGTCGGTATAGATCGGTATATAGTATGATTTCATCTGGTTGGTGGTTTCAAAAATGTTTTATTTTCCATTTCATATATGGGATGTCATCCTTCCCATTGACGAACTCATATTTTTCAGAGGGGTAGGCCAACCACCAACCAGTTATTAAACATGATCAGCCACGATCAACCATTATTAACCACTATTAACCACTATCTGGGGATGGGTCAAAACCTTGTACCCCTGGTGAACATCAAAATAGCTGGTAAATCGATGTTCATTCCCCTAAAAATGGTATTAATAGGTATTGATCCATACCCATCTCCCCAAATTCTCGGCCAGAACATGCTGCAAGATCTGCCGCCCTCCTTCGCGTCGCCTCGGCAAGATCCGGCGCAAGCGTCGTGGTTCGTCATGGAAACCAGGGGTTGTTTAAGGGAAAACCAACAGTTTGCTATGGAAAATGGATGAAAATGGCCCATAGAAATAGATGGTTTACCGGTTTAGCTATTAAACATGGTGATTTTCTAGTTCGCTATAGTGAATATGTTTTATTTTTGGTGATGTTTTAGTCAGTGATGTTTTTTTTTGGTGAATATTTTTGGTGCATATATCCTGGGTTTGTTTAGTCGGTGATGTGGCTTATTTTCCCAATGGAAAATTTCATTATTGGGGAATCTATAGAGAATATGTTTCTATTTTTGGGGAAGCCATCACGCAAGTATATCCTGGTGATATTGATATGGCTATAAGGCTATAATGGTATATTTATATCATTTATATACCTGGAGATGATATGTATTACAAGATGATAAGATGGGACATATAGTGAATGGGATAAATTTGGGGATTAGGGATTTGTTGGGATACTTGGATATAACTGGAGATATAATCGGGGATAATTGAGAATGCGGAATAGGCTCCAGCCACTTGCTGTCGACTTTCCAACGAAAAACAACTCCTACGATCCCACTGGACATCACGGCAGAACGCCTCTGTCATCCTTGGCCATCACGTCAGGCCTTGGCCCTTGGCACAGTGAACACCTGAGGCCTTGGCACACGCAGAACACCCAGGTGACCTGTGACATTTCAGGGATAGTCGATGCCGCCGTCCTAGCCAGCGCTGGAAACGATCTGAGCGTGACCTGGCTTTTGACATTCCAACGATTTGGCTGACATACCCTCTGGTTATTTAACATAGCCATGGAAAATCACCATGCTATTAATAGGTAAACCATCTATAAATGGGCCATTTTCTCTGGCTATGTTAAATAACCAGAGGGTAAATCATATTACTATATATTGTTTGGATGAAGTATAATGACTTCATGTTGCGACGTAGCTGGAATGACGGTCAGGATTGGGGAAACTATCCACAAATATGGGTAGACCCGTGTTTTATATAAAATATAGAACCCAATGGTTCAACAATGTGTGCTGCCTAAACATGATTCAACCGATTTAGGTATTCGCAGCATTATTGTGCGAGCCATATATATACACTGGTTGGTGGTTTGGAACATGACTTTTATGTTTCCATTCAGTTGGGAATGTCATCATCCCAACTGATGAACTCCATGATTTTTCAGAGGTGTAGGTCAACCACCAACCAGTACATTATTTATACACATATATATATATATATATATGGTACTTGAAACGGGGCTATGAACCATTAACTGAGATGCACATCCATGCAAGGTGGTGCCCCGCAGTTATGTTGCCTTATGTCCATCCTTTTTTAAGTGATATGTCTATGATAAACCCAACAGTTAGATCGGTTAGTGAACCAAACCAACTCAACTAACACAATACCAACTACAGTTATGGCCCTATATAGCAGTTATAAGTACTTAGAACATCTTATAACATCTTATAACCCCATTTACAGAATGTATAATCCCATAGAAATAACCAGTTATAGCGCAACTTAATGGCCATAACTGTACCCCTCCCATAATCAAACACCGTTGGAAACGTTGGAACATCCACCGAACTCAATGGATTTTCCCCATGACGAGCTCCATTGAGTTCGGAAAAGTTTCCAGCCACGTTGATGACCGGAAGGTCTTAACGTATCAAATCACCATATACATGGTTAATCACCATATAAATCACCATATAAACCATAATTCATTAACAAGTAAATCGCTAAATCACCATAGTAAATCACTATGATTAACTTATTTAACATCAAATCACCATATCAATCACTATATAAATCACCATGTTTTTTGGTACTTCACGGCATTTTTTACATGGCAAATTCCAACAACAAATCGCCAGGTTGCTGTTCCCGGGCCAGGGCTCCCAACGGCTTGGGATGCTGGGCTGGGCCGAAGGCGTGACACGGGGTGTGAAGTGGTGGGTTTCACCGATGGTGAAAAATGCCGGAAAAAATGGGGTTTTCACAGGGATTTTTTTTGAGTTTGTTTTTTTGGAATGTAATGAGATATGTTTATTATATATATAATTATATATATATATACACGCATTATTATTATTGTTGTTATTATTATTATTATGTACATTAATACATTATATTAATCTGGTTGGTGGTTTGGACCATTCTTTTATTTTCCACAATTAGTATGGGATGTCATCCCAACCCCATTGACAAAACCATCAGAGGAGGATTGGATTTTGAGGGATGGTTGCCATCATGGGACCTGGCTGGGCTTGGGCCAGGGCGGGGATATCATGGGAAGATGTGTGGCTTGGTGTTCAACAAATATTAAATCATGGTTAATCTATGATGGTTAATGATGGTTAATGGTGGTTAATGATGGTTGATAATGGTTGATATATGGGAGAACATATCTGTTTGGTGCTTTGGAACCATGGAATTTTATGACTGTCCCATTTTCGTTGGGATGATGATCCAATCTGACGAACTCCATCATTTTTCAGAGGGGTAGCTCAACCACCAACCAGATAAAGAACGGGATTAAATCAGGAAATGACCAAAAACTGTGGATATTATGGTGGTAACCCAAGAACGATGGCTTAAGAATGCTAGTTGACCAAGAAGATGTGGTTTGGCACTCAAGTGGGTTAACTCTCAAGTGGGTTACCACTCAAGTAGGTTATACTTTTACCAGCCAAGAAATGTGGACTTAAGCAACCAAAGCCTTGGTTTTATCAACCAACATGGGGTTATAGTGAGGGATACAAGCCACAATTGATATCAATTGATGTTATGTCATATATGATCATATATGGTATGTAAGGAGACGCAGCTATATGATACTTGAGTGTGTCTGAGCATTTTGGTATATCACCAATTTACGGCATTGCAGCAGGGACGATTCTGATTGACCAGTGGATTTTTATAGGTCCTAATCCCATTTTCAGACGTACACAACTTACCTTCCTTTGTGGTTAATCAATAAAAGATGAGACTTGCTGTGTTGCTATGTTGCTATGCCAGCTAACATTTGGATGCTATTTTTCTTGGATAACATGGGAATGTGGCAATAGGATATTAGCTGTTGCCATCGTTTGCTTGGGATAAGATTGGCATGTAACGTATGCAACATTGCGATTTAACAAGCAAGCCAGGTGGATTTTAAAGCTGGAATTTAAAATTCAGTTTCCCACACATGTTCGATATTCCAGCAAGTATGCCAGGCATTTTTCTGAACATATATTGCTGGCCATTATATTGATGGCCGCCGCAACGTGGATCGTGTTGCAGAAACGACTTCCGAAGTCTCCGGATCGTCCCCACAAGAACAAATGTGGTAATGCTGAAGGGATGAGACGATGAGACAGAGGGCACAGATGATGATGATGATTATTATTATTGTTATTGTTATAACTGGGTTATTTAACTGGGTTATTATTATTATAACTGGGTTATACAACGTAAATCTGCGTGCACTGCAGCAGTGGTCATTTTGTTCACTTCAACCTTCAACCATGTACCGAAACCAATTCAGAGCTGGATTTCATAGAAAAAAACTAGCGTCAAGGTAAACCCGTAATCACCCCTAAATCACTGCGAACCCGTAAGTTCGCGAAAAACAACAATTTGGAGAATTGAATCATAGCAAACTGCTGATCTACCCTCTGGAAATCAAATATGGCAGTGGAAAATATCCTATAAACGAAGGTTTTTATAGGATACCCTCTGGTAATTTGTTACATAGCTATTGAAAATGGCCATAGAAATAGTTGATTTACGCATTAAAAATGGTGATTTTCCAGTTCGCAAACTGTTAGTTTACCAAGGGGTAACCATCTATGAATGTGAGAGCCCAAGTGGGCCATGGGGCCGTCATTTTTGATGGGTCAATAAGATACCAACTTTCGATGGCATGGAAGTTGATTGGGTTGACCCCTTCATGATTCGTTTGGTTTCGCTTCCCATTCCTGATACAAACTTGGATCATACTGTATCACCAATGCACACTACAAGGGTTGTATTCTCATGCATTCATCATGTCGAACTTCAAATCGAGAAGTGGAATCAGAGGTTTACTACGTACCTCATGTGATTATCCCAAACATATTATTCAAATGGATTGTAGCCACCAACCAGTTTGATATTGGTGGTTTTATATGCCATTATATATATATACATATAAGTACGAATATATACATATACACATCATATGAAATATACTCATTTAATTTATAGATGATTTATCCCATTAAGTTCTCATGTTCCAACTGCTAAATCCATATATATATATACACATATACACACATGATTTCTTATGTTTTTCCCTTTCAATTCACCATATCATAGTTCCATGTGGCTACCATGTTTCTATATGTTTTTATCTTCCACCCCCCATGGGCACGCACATGGTTTTTGCAGATCACGAGATCGCTTGGCCGATGATCCAAAAGGTGGGCTTGGTGCTGATTGAAATCTATGCTGGGATGGGATTTAATGGGATTCAATGGGATCTGAAAAAGTGACTCAACGGGAATTTACCGTGATTTAATGGAAATTTATAGTGATTCAATGGGATCTGAAAAAGTGACTTAATGGGATATGAATGGGATCTACCGAAATGGTTATAGGACCAGATTTGGGCTTTACCCTCTTGTAGACTAACATATCTATATTGAAAATTACCATTAAAAGATTGGTAAAGCGTCGAACTAAATCGACAATTTCCCCTAACTGTGTTAATTACTGGAGGATAATGGGAATATGATGGGTATACATGGGTGTATTATTATACATATGTGGGATATTAATGACAACCGAAAGAGAATTTAAGTGGATCTTTCGGGTTCAACCAAGACCTTTGAAGAGTGTAGGCATACAGAAATGATCCATCATTGTTGAAACGGAACATAGTTGTGGAAGAAACACTTGGATACACTGGGGTCAATTAGAATTCGTGAGTTTGTTAGTCACTTATTTGTCGGAACTGCTTTAGTGTGTGAGCAACAGCTCATGGCGATTATAATATAGGCAATCAAGCTGGGAGGAACACCTTCTCGACCATGGTTACTATACGTTACGATGCTTTTCGGTCCTTGAGGAGTGCCCCTCCGCTTAGCAACCAAGGGTTACGAATCTCAGAGGTAACTGGAAGACCTCTTCTCTATTGGTTGGATAACCTGCTTAGTATGTTTTAGGATTTAGTTTCTACTACTGCACACACACACACACACACGCACAGAGGGCTTGGCTAGTAATATTTTTGTAGATTTTGTGTTAATTTCCTACCTGATAGTGGTTTGGTTTCCACCTGTGAACGCCTCGCGCTGAGCCGGCTCCTCCACGTATAGGCAGTACATACCAGGCTTTCCCTGCACGCCGTACAGCTTGCTCGGTCAGAGCTAGCTGTTGGATGACCCTAATTCGAAACAGTTGTCTCAATTGGTGCGGCACTTGAAGGCACCACCCAGAAGAAGTCAAGGTGCACCTTGCATCACCGATTGAAACTGCTGGCGAATCTTGCGGAGGATGCCAGTCCCACTTGATAATATGAATCACAATCTCAACGTTAATCCCGTAGATATTATAATTAGATACAAGTAGTGGATTGGTTAATCCCATAAAAACATTATTTAGAATCACGCATCACTTAATCCTTATTTGCTCTGTAGATGAAAAACATTCGTTCACCAACAACTATTGATAGGGTAAATGAATTAAAATCCTTTTTTTAGTTCATATTGTTAGTCCCAGCTAATCCATATTTGGGCTAAAAGAATGGATTCATTGTGGGGTTTAATATGGAATCACCAAAAATGTGGATACTCCCAGTTAATCTATAAATTCTGGTGAACCTATATAGTAGTCCCAGTTGATCACCAAAAATATATGGATTAATCCTTTTTTTCACCATATGAAAACTGGGACTATCTATAATGCTAGAGTAATCCATATTAATCCCAACTATCACCAACTATCTATCTATTTTCATCCAGATCGATCCCAATTCGCATGACAACCTCCCAACCGTTAAGTGACGACGAGGCCAACGAGATTTTGGGCTACGACCTCTTCGATCTCACCGAGATTGGCCCGGAGGAGACTTTCCCATGGGGGAAAATAGATATCATTTACCGAATCACCCATGGAAATCCAGTAAATCACCCATTTTCAAAGCTATAGGCTATAAATATCCATCGGATTTACCTATGAAAATGGAGGATTTATAGCTTTGAAAACAAAAACGCAATAGGTATTTCAGGGATTTCATGAACACTGGGATGTTTTTCTATGTTGAAAACAGCGGTTTATTCATATGTTTTGTTGAGTTCACCATGGTATTTTCCGTGGTGAACATGAAGAATGTCAAGCCTGGATTAATAAACCCCAAACGATTGTTTAATTGGGAGGGTACCATTTAAGTATCATATTATGACTATTGGAGGAGTACCCCCCCCAATTAATAAACCATGGTTTATTAATCCGGGGTTGAGATTATATGTGAAACATTGTGAAACACTTGGACTTGGTTTAGCATAGAACACGTGAAGACCTTGGAAAAATGCTGAAACATTGGGACGAAAAACCAGCCTATGGGGGATTTTTTGTGGACTGATGCCTGAAAATTTGGTATGACCATGGGGACAGAACCCCCAAAAGTTGGGATGGGAAAACCTCTGCAATTATGACCATAGATCCATGCTTTCACTTTCAATCGGGATGGCCGTTGTGTGAGTCAAAATCCTTAAGTTTTCCACATGTCCAACATGAACAAACTTCCAGCAGGCGATTGACCAGCAGAAGAAGTGGAGAGAAAACTCAAAAGAATATCGTGTCGAGCTGGCTGTAAGGGTTTCCATACAGGATGGATAAATACCAAACTTAACACAATTTATGATGGCTATCCCTAGCTTATTCCACAGGAAACTTACAAACAGCGACTGCTGTTTGTTTCAGTGGCGATTGTCGAGGATGGCGTGAACTGAAATGTTGGTAACCGTGGATGGTAACTATGAAACAGCTGGTAAATAATGGGCTGGATTAGATAGAAAATAAGGGGATAAACCAATAAAACCAACTGGTGCAGGATTTCGCAACCATCCACCGTAGGAGTTTAGTATCTTATGACTCTATCTATGATATAAAATAAGTTAAAATAATCATTTGGGTTAGTGGCGACACCACAATGTCACTACATGTTGTGTCACAAGATGTTTTAAGATCAATGTTTCCCACTGCTCCGCGCGCTCCGCGTGCGCATGGTATACCAAAGCATCATTTGGCCTCTAGTTTCATCGGCAACAAAGTGGACCCCATTGATATATCTGTAATCCAAGCCAACTTGCTCAAACTTATCATTTATAGACAGATACGTCGAATTTCATGAAGTTGTTGACTATTTTTATGTTTCATCCTAGTTTTTGATGGTTAAACCACGTGAAATCCCAAGCATTGCGGCCCGGGCCCCACAGTGCCCCACAGCCAGTGCCCATAGCCAGTGCAGGAGAAGTTGGACGAGTTGGAAATTTGCCAAGCGGCGATTTTTGTGGCCGCTATGTGTGGCCTGGAGTGGCTCAAAGATCAGGCGGTTCGAGTGGGGTGCGAGGGCAAGTTGGATAGATTTTCATAGTTACCATAGCTGGTGGCTTAATGATGGGTAATGATGGTTAATTATGGTTAATCAAGGTTAATAATGCTATATCAAACTTGTACATATATAATGTATGAACATATACATTCTGGTTTGGTGGTTTGGAACCATGGAATTTTATGACTTTCCATTCAGTTGGGGGAGAATTTCATAACCCCAACTGACGAACTCATATTTGTCAGAGGGGTAGGTCAACCACCAACCAGATATACCTAGGCCTTCCGCAGGCCGTTTTTTCAGCCCGAAGCTGTTCAGGCTGACATTTTAGCCCGACTGTTTTTTTTTTCGCCTGGGGTGGTTTTTTTCTGCCCGATTGTGTTTTTAGTGATTTTGATTATGTTTGGTTAAGATGCCCGCTCACACTATATATTGTTGATATATTGTTGATAACAGTGTTAAAGAAGTTTACTGTTTTACATGAAAATCTCATTTCGGGTCTGTTTCGTGGGTGTTTTCGCCCGTTTCGTGGGTGTTTCCGCCCGAAAAAAAAAATATAAAAATTAAAAACCAGAATAAAAGAACAGCGAACATCACCCACAGAGCATTTCTTTTCACCTGGATCGTCCACCAGGATCTTATCAGAATACCTCAAAATATGGATAAAATCACTGTCCGCCTGAGGTTTCATTTTCTGCCCGGAAAGTCCGCAGGCTGATATTTGAGAAAAGGCTGAAATTAAGGTCTTTTGGAAGATGCAGGTATATATATATAATATATATACACATATACACCCTCTGGTAAATTAACAGTTGGAGCCTGAAAATGTTAGAAATGTGTGAGTGGAAACTATTCCAAGCCCTGCAGGGTCGTCATGCTAATTTACTGGAGAGTATATATTCTCGTTATTTCTAGTCAATCATCACTCCCAACTCCTGATCTATGAGAAAATGTTCCTTTCAGGACCTCAGTAAGATCTATGCTAATCCTAAGTTGGGTTGAAAAGGGACCCAGCACTGCCTTCAGTTGGTTGGTGGCACAACTTCAGCTGAATAATCCACCTGTTTCCTATCCTGTTTCAATTGATGCCGATTGCTGCAAGCTGAATTCCCATGTGTTTATTGGGGGATATACTAGCCATCCTGGTTGGTGGTTTGGAAAATGTTTTTCTTTTTCCATATATTGGGAATTTCATATTCAGAGGGGTAGGTCAACCACCAACCAGCATTTATGGTCCATGGTTGCTCATTAGCCTCCAGTAAGCTAACAGTTTGCTATAGAAATCCCCATGTTGAATTGGTAAATCATCGAACTAAAGGGTCCATGTTCCATAAATCGGGGGGGTTCTCCTAAGTTTCCTGTAGAAACTAACAGTTTGCTATGGGAAATCACCATCTTTCATAGGTAAATCAACAATTTCTATGGCCATTTTCAATAGCTATATAACAAATTACCAGAGGGTAGGTACAATCCAATTATCCACAATTCATCCATTCTTGTTGGTGATTTTCCATAAAATAAACCATATAAAGCCTGGGGTAACCAGTTCAGGAGGGCAAGGACAAGGGCGATGCAGCCGCGGCCGCGGGCATGTCCTGTGGTGAATTGGCGGCCTTGTGTACGGCAGGTGACGCGGTGACCGGGTTGGGGCAAACGAACAGTTTGCGAACTGGAAAATCCACCATTTTTAATGGGTAAATTCAATAGTGATGTTAAATTACCAGAGGGTAATATGGGTTGGACATTTTTGGTTACTGTAGTATTATCGTTAATATTGGTTAATATTATCGATTCATATGGGTTAATGGTGGTTAGTATTGGTTAATGGTGGTTAACAATGGGAATATCATGGGTTGATAGTGGTTGATAATGGTTGATGTAACGGTTATAGCGGTCGTTGATAATGGGAAAGTATTGGCTAATAATGTTTAATAGTCGGAAAGTTTTAATTGATAGTAGTGTTAATAGTGGTCAATGGCAAATTACCTACTTCTGGTTGGTTGATAACTATGACATATTATGAAATACGAGTGGTGAATAGTGGGAAAACCATGGTCACTAATGCTTAATATTATACGGTCAATGTTGGTCGACTGCGGTTAATTAATCGTGGTTAATGACGGATTTGCTTGATAGTGGCTAAATATGCTCAGTAGTGGCTAGTTACACACGCGACCATTATCATCCATGACCTGTTCGGAAAACCACGACCATTTACCATACTTTTAGCACCGGAAGATCACAACGGGTGGATTTGCAAGCCAGCCGTGTCAAATTACCCTCTGGTAATCTGTTACAGCTATTGAACATGGCCATAAAAATAGTTGAATTTCCTACCAATAATGGTGATTTTCCATAGCAAACTGTTAGTTTACCAACTGGTACATGGAAAAACCCACTGTGCTGTGGCTTTGATTGAACATGTACCAACGATGGCAAGTGGAAAGTGATGATCAACCAAACGATTGCATTGAAGTGAACTGGGCGCAAATGTTTTCAGATCTCGCTCATGTGATACATTCTAGGGGATATCACACATATATCAATTAGAATCATTTATAATCTATATATATATAGTCGAATATGGTATATTTTTGGGGAACCATAATATCATAGAATTGGATGATGGGAAAATTTACAGGAAAGCCCTATATTTGATGGTAAAAACCATGGTTTCCTGTAGATTTTCCCTTAAACCAATCCATTGATAATATAGTAATATATCCCATACCATGCTCTACAAAACCTTTTTCAAACCTCAAACGGAATCCACGTCGGCCTTGGGGATGAGTTTGTCCGCCTGGCGGCAGCGCAGACAAAACTTGCAAGGGCTGCTTCAAGCCCCAAATCATCCAAATGAAACGATGTTTATGATTGAAACCCATGGTAAACCCATGGTAAACCCATGGTAAACCCATGGTAAAATGAGATTTGTTCATTTTAAGAAACCTGCTTCCCATTTTCACAAAACGGGGATGAACTTCACCAGCCGTCCAGTCCCAACGAAGTCCCAAGACGTTGTGGTTCGGTCCCAATCTCCGCAGGTTGCTTTAGCTTCGAGGCAGTCCCGGGATGGCACGGGTTGAATTGCATCCCCCCTAGTGGTTGATGGTGGTTGATACTGTCTAATGATGAGCAAAAAAGGGAGCAGCCTCCAGAAACATCCAGAAACCATGGTCTAGTAATGTCTAGTAGGTAAGAAAAACACACATATTTGGGACCATAGAATGGTGGCGTTTAGGGGATGATATTTATCAATGGAGGATAGTGACTGGGCCTTCCTGTACCAACCAATGTCTAGCCATATTGAACATGCATTTGTATATCCATTGAAACGTTGGCAATTATCAAAACAAGAACTCCGTGAAACGTGTGACATGATTGGTTAACAACCGTTTGCAATGTTTATTAACCAACAAAACCATACATACATACATATATAGATATATATAGGATGATCCTTGTAAGCGGGTGGGTGGAGACAGTGATCTCGTTTTTCCTTGGAGGGTAATTTAATTTGGGATTGTTTTTTATCCAGGAGTCCTGGCTCCTGGTGGCTCCTGGTGGCTTCTGCGGCTTCTGTGGCTTCTATGGCTTCTATGGCTCCTGGCTCCTATGGCTGATCTATATCATTCTATATCTATCTATATCTATCTAAATCTATCTATATCTATATCTATCTATATCTATCTATATCCATCTATATCTATCTATATCTATTTATATCTACGTATCTATATCTATCTATATCTCTATCTATATCTGTATCTATATCTATATCTATCTATATCTATCTATATCTATGTATCTATATCTATCTATATCTACGTATCTATATCTACCTATATCTATCTATATCTATCTATATCTACCTATATCTATCTATATCTATCTATATCTATCTATATCTATCTGTATCTATATCTACATCTATGGCTGTATCTATATATCTATATACCTATATATCTATATACCTTTAAATATATATATATATATATATATACATTTATATCTATATGCATTATCATCGGGATGAAATTCAAACCCCAAGCCAACCCTGAACCAAACCTTATATAAAGAGATCTTAAACCAACTCGATGATAACATCAAATGAAACTATTGTGCATCGTTGTGCCTTAACCTACATTCCACATGTTTCC
>Ga0126342_10006379_pt1 | contig 20890 bp, 12 predicted proteins | sample Cyp1metagenome_FD_92528 | JGI IMG/M metagenome (GOLD analysis project Ga0126342, IMG submission 92528) | Coral microbial communities from Lord Howe Island, Old Settlement Bay, Australia - Cyphastrea 1 metagenome | ecosystem: Host-associated > Invertebrates > Cnidaria > Coral ...
AATGGTTTCCTTATGGTTTCCTTATGGTTTCCTTATGGTTTCCTTATGGTTTCCTTATGGTTTCCTTATGGTTTCCTTATTATATATATATATATTTTTAAGTTGAAACCGCATGAACACCAGAACCGATCACCGTTGATCATTGAAAATTTGAAAAAAAAACTATTCCCCAAATGATCGATTTCTAATTAAATTCTTTATAAAAATCATCTGTTTGGATAGCTCCCAAAGGGTACCCCCCACGAGCCCATGTCCCCCATTAATAATAATCAGGGTTTGCCCCTGACTAATCAACCACCATGTTCCTAATGTTTTTTCTTTGGATTTGCCTATTCATTCCCAATGTCCCCCATAGCTTTCAGCCAATTGACGTAAACATATCCAAAACTTTATGGTTCAGGGTCCGTTTATTTAGGGGGGAACCAAAAAAGACCTTGCAAGGTCTACCCTGACCTTCTGGGGGGGTTATTAATCCGGTGTTGGCATGAACATCATAGACTCAAAAAAAATACGTATTTGAAATCACCAACCTATGCTAAGATGTCATGTTAAGCCAATGTTAAGCCAGTTATATCTTCACCAAAAAAGCACGGTACACCATACCGGTGTCCCCGCTGTTCCCGCCTGAAAAATGCCCCTATGTCATAGTCGATGGGCCGCGAACTAAAGCGAAGCATAGCTATTTCAGCGATTTTCCAGCGGTCCAGTTCAATAAATATACAATGTGTATATATATGTATATATATATATATATGTATATATATATATGTATATATATATGTATATATATATGTATATATGTACATATATAGATGTATATATATACATAATTATATATGTATATATATATATATATGTGTATGTATATATATATATATGTGTATGTATATATATGTATGTATCCAGTATATATCATTGTATTGTGATATTCTGACATTCCCATGGTTCATTGTTAAAATCACCATATATCGCAGTTGTTACACCCAAAAAATCCCACGCCGATCCCGCCGCACTTCTCGTTCTTGGTGTGCGCTTTGCGGCGCGAGGCTGCGTCACCGAACTGCAGGAACGCTTGCATTCCTCAGGCTTCGCGGATCGAAGGCTGGGATAGTGCAACCAAGGCTTTGGAAATATGTGAAATTCGCAAAAGTCACAGATGCTGCAGAGATGGAGAAGTTGTTTTTTTTCTCTATATATAGTTGCAAATTGCCGTTCTATATTTTTTATTGTGTTTCAACAACAAGAATCAAGCTTTGATCTGCTTTGGGTACTTGACCCGACTGACCATCGTTTATTGTGAGGTCGCTATAATAGCTGTAACTTGCCCAGAGGAATTGGAAGGATAGCAGAACAAACATATATAACTTAACCAAGATGCAACCAAGATGCAACCAAGATGCAACCAAGATTGTACCCATTTAGGCACATAATGTGTACATATTCTGACTGAATTATACTAATTCGCCAGCCTGAAATAAGGATAACTAATGACAAATAAGAGCATTTTAGGGATGAATGCTCTTACATCTCTTACTGACCATCATTCCAGTGACGTCTCAGTGAGATTCTTATAATTCAACCACATGTGTTTACATATATATATATGATTATATATGACTATATAGTATAGTTAAATATGATTTGTATACTGTATATATTATCCTATGTGGGTCCTTGTACATATCATTCTCACGGGAATACCCGTTGATTTTCTCCATCTTCATTCCACTTAAGTTTTTTTTCGTTTAACGGCAGCCAGGCTGCGCGTGGAACCGTCTGGCTTCGGAAAGTGCAGCTTCACCTGAACATGGGGGTCTACTTGGTGCCTCATCCCACGGCTCGTGGGTAACAAAACCCATTGGGATAAGTAGGGTTAATCCACTCAAAAAACTGGGGTGAACTAATCCATTTACGAGCCGTGGGACGAAAGCACCATACGTATCCATAAGTATGATTCAGTATGATTTAAGCAACAAATCATGATACATGGTTATATAATGTTATATACATGGTGGCTAATTTATACCCATAAGTGGGATTGTGATCATGATACCATGGTGATTTCACGGAAACAATGGACACAACTTGACCAACAATGAGAACGGTGATTTAACCAGCCGAAAAAAATGGGATCGATGGTTTGACCATGGTTTCACTGACCATGGGGATGGCTTGACCACGTTTGACCATGGTTCGATTCAGCAAACACCGTGGGATTTCAGCTGGAATAACAACCATCCCTCAAGAAATGATGGCCATAAAAGGGGATGAGTTCCCGCCATGATTCCAGGCTTCGAACAGGCTTTGGTCGTGATGAAATTGACCCAGAATGATGAAACATTGGTATTATCACCAGATATTATATCATCAGATATCACCAGATATATATCACCAGATTGGTATTTATAACGACAATTACCACCAGGTACTTGATTTTATCTATCCGAAATGACCTTGGTTTTTTTTTGGCAGCTTGAAAAATATGATCAGCTGAGATCGGTCCCGGAATCCTCCGGTCTCATCAGCAACGTACGCTGATCCAAAATATTTGGTGAGCCGAGCCGAAGAACCACACATTGATAGAACCGTTACGGGTGGTTCCAATCATTGCCGGATTATGACGTTGGTAAAATATGATCATTCAAGGAAAACCCCAAATCTGAAAAATTAACAAAGGTTTATCAATCACTGTTGACCGTGTCAACCCCAAACACACAATGGTGATATTTGCCTTTTTGGGTCTGACATGATTGGGTGTACAAAACACTCCACAGGGCAAAATCAAGTCAAAAACCATACATTGAACACCTTAGCTGGGCCTCTTGTGGATTGTGTATGTATGTATGTATGTATGTATGTATGTATGTATGTATGTATGTAACGTAATGTAATGTAATGTAATGTAATGTAATGTAATGTTATGTTATGTTATGTTATGTATGTATGTATGTATGTATATATATGTACACACATATTGTTCTATGTATATATATATAATTATGATATACAGCGTGCTTGTCACACATATAACTTGCCTACATGTATACACTTTTATACATCTGGAGTTACGACCATTTAGAGATGATTTCCCGTATGCTAGCCATTGTTTCGAGTGATGTCGCAGTGAGGCCTATGGAACTTGTCTAGAAGATCTGTATATATGGAGGTTTCCATAAATGGAGGTATCCAAAAATGGAGGTATCCAAAAATGGTTACTTTATGAAGGAAAATCCCATCAAAATGGATGGCTTGGGGGTACCCCTTTTTCAGGAAACCTCCATATATCTATCTATATATATATTGTACATATATGGTCATATATGTATACAAGGCAAATATATATAATATATAATATAATATATATATATATAATATATATAATATAATATATATATATTATATAATATTATAATATATAATATAATATAATAATATAATATATATATATAATATTATAATATATATATATATATAATATTATAATATATATATATATATATAATCCGCACATCCCAAGTCAAATTCCCAAGTCCATCAGAGACAGAGTGACAAGGTCAAATTCCTCAAAGGCTTCCAACAGATCCGGCGGTTGCACATTCTCGCGGGATGTGGCGGAAAAAACATCAAATCATTCCATATGAAAACGATAATGGTGATTTAATGAGGGAAAACCATAGGAAAACCATAGGAAAACCATAGGAAAACCATAGGAAAATGGTGATTTGATGAGAGTTTATGGTGGTTTAATGTAATTTAATGGGATTTACCCTCTGGTAAACATACAAAATACGATGGAAAATCACCATTTTATAGCTTGGTAAATCAACTATTTCTATGGCCATTTTCAATAGCTATGTTTGTTTACCAGAGGGTCATGTGGAAATGATATAGAAATGATCTTAGGTATGGTTTGCTCAAAACATGACCAGATACTTTTGGGAGGAATTTTTGACAATAAACAGCTGAAATTATCAATTTGTCCTACTATCATTTACCGCAATAGGCCGGAGCAACCCTGGAAGCAAATATACATAGTTGTAACCCTTCATCTGGACTGATATGTCCGGAAAAGGGAACCAAAAAATCACCGCAATTTCTTCAAACATTTTTTGATCAACGTGATTCGGGTACTTTCAAACAAACCCTTGTAATACTTACTGGTGCTAAACGTAGGGAATGGATGGCTTGCTGGGGGTTGCTGGGATTATTGTTGATAGTTAGCCAGTGGATCATTCCCGAAAGTTCCCTACGTTTAGCACCAGTAAGAATAGTTGTTTTACCCATATGATCCATGTATGGAATATTTACCAACATTTGCCCTAAAAGTCACCCAAATGTAGGTAAATATACCATTACATGGAGCATATGGGATAGTTGTTTTATTGTTTCTAGTGTTACAAAAAAGAACGCTTGGAATGGAGTCGTCCAAGATCACACAATAAGTCATGGAGAGAATCCTGTGTCATCATGAGAACCTGGCTTTCGCTTATATTTCGTGGACAGATCTATAGTTACTCTCCTTGGTAAACATACAAAAAAAACTATGGAAAATCACCATTTTATAGCGTAAATCATTGCAAGTATACATAGTGAAATAATGACCATGTTCAAGTTCGTAAACTGTAAACGTTTACCAGAATATCAATGGTTTCCCTAGAAAAAAAACATGAAATACCCATTAAATAGCCATTTTCCCTAGAAAAATCCATTAAATATCCATATCTCCATGGTTTCCCTAATGGGATCCCCAGTAGTCATAGCCATTCGTCAACCTCTGTGCTGGCTCGCACCGATGAGGAGACGGGGTTTACCGCGAATCGAGTCACGTCACAAGACATAGCTAAAATGGGTGCTACACATAATTGCTACATAGTATATATAGTATAATTATATAAAATCATATAGATAGATAATTAAGTATATATATATATCACATAATCATGGCATATCATGGCAAAATCTCAAGTTCTCAACGAAATCATATGGTCTTACAGCCAGTCGTCAACTACCCTTCACCAGTTGGTTTACCCGTTCACCCGTCTACCCGGCACGGAAGAAACTGCCCATTATTGTTCTCCAGTTTGACCAGTCCTGACTAATGCGACATTTCATGTAGAATTCTGTACCTATGGCTTCGGTGCTGCAAAAAGTCCGCGGAAATGTCTGGGATATTTCAGGGAAGTGTTTGAATTTGGACCAAACATCATCCAGGGATATCATAAAAAATAACGTTTTTAGGGGTCCACCATTCGGTGAGCAATATGACAAATCTGGCAATGTTTCGCTTTAAACTCCATCTATTTTCATCCATTCCAGCAATCTTGACCTGCACACCCCATATTTGGACCCTCACGGATAAGCAAGTCCAATATTTCTGAGAAATTCATAAATAAATATACCCTCCGTTTCCTCACATCTGCAAGATGTCAAAAAAACAACAGCAGAGACATGAGCCTTGCAGGTTTGCTGGTGAACATCGGTCACTATTGGGAGTCTGTTGGGTTGCCATAAGTTCGCACGGTAAATCTTGGTAGCAAAACGTAGCCACTGGGAAGGTCATCCGATGTCCCAGGTCTGGTGATCCCATTCTCGATGTTGAATTGATGTTGGGAAATTCATGGAACATTTGAAACGGAAACCCTTGGGTTTTACCATCCAAACATGAGGAGGTGGGAATTCTCCAACCAGATCTGGTGTTATCTACCAATCTACCAGGAAAGCAGCTCGATGCACCTCGAATCAAACGTGGCTGGAAAATCGCCCAGCAATAGTTCGATGATTTTCCCAGCTATAAACCTCCATTTGGTTCGGGATTTTTCGGCCATGCTTGATTATCAAATGGTATTTTGCCAGCAAAATCCCCGTGATATGCCCTGATCGTCTGTATCTAGTTGCTGACACAATCAACCGGTGGAAGATTGGTTTCCCTGTTTGTTGTTGATAATCGTCTATTTGTATATACATATATAATTATAATTAATTATATATACATATATGTATGCATACATATATGTATAAATAGATATATGTATATATCGGATCTAAGATTGTACTTCTTGCTGGTGCTGTTTTGATCATGATGAAACCTTATGGTTTCTCTCCACTTGCTTCGCTACAGTCTTGGTATCCAAGGCGCACCAGCGCACCAACGCAGTGTTTCGTTTGATTCAAACATTCCGCAGCTTTCAGTCCTCGTTGCATACCAACCTGTAGCTATATGTCAAACACAAACAACACAGTTTTGTTGGCTACATGTGTATATATATATATATATTGATTTATTGATTGATTGATTGATTGATTGGTTGGTTGGTTGGTTGATTGCTTGATTGATTGTTTGATTGATTGATTGATTGATTAAATGATTGTCATATCATAAACGTAGAATATATATATATATATATATAATATACATATATTTATAACCTTATAATTGCTTAAATACATAATAAATCATATTAAATCATAGTAATACATTTCAGTTCACATCACCATTCTTGATGGTTAGTCAAACCATTCCCTGGAGGCCTCCCATGGTGCCCGTTACCGCCTGGACTTTGAGGAAGACAGCTCGTATATTTTCCCGTCTGTTGCAGCCTCGGGCATGGGGCTCGGCGATCGCCGAAAAACGTGTGTCCGTTGACCGCAATCGAAATGGGGCGTTTCAGAGGAGTTCCATTTCGAGGAATCCTTTGAATTTCGCCAACCCAGATGCTCCATGGTGCTGGAATATTTACCTACATTTCCCCCAAAAATTGCCCAGTTTTGTAGGTAAATATTCCAGCACCATGGTTCGCATCTGGGCAAACATAGGGGCGTTTCCTCAACTTTGACCAGCAATTTTTGGTAATTTCTTTGGTATTATCGTCCCTAAGGAACCTCGCAACAAAAAACAGTCATGGGGGTACCCCTTTATCTCTGGATGGTTTATTTCATGGACAATCCTAAGATGATTTGGGGTAGCCCCATGACTTAGGAAACCTCCATATCATTACTAACCACTACTAGTCATTACTAATCACTATCAGACATGAATTATTAACAATTACTAATGGATACAAGAACCAATGGATATCACTAAGGTTTCGAAAGCACCAGATTTTCTCCAAGGGACACGAGGAGCGCATTCTTCATTTCGTCTAAGATGCGTTTCTTGCCGGCTCTGGTGCACTTCCCTGGAAAAGGCCCCCGGTCCCCCCCTGCGATACGTACGTTTGTAGCTGTATCTATACAGTACTATATATATATGATATAATAAACCATAATGTAATATATATAGTATACAATATATATATAGAGTGTATATATATATACATGTAATATATATCTAAATATAGTATATATATATAGAGTATATATAAATATATAGTATATATAAATATATAGTATATATATAAAATAATAATATAACAAACTATAATATAATAAAATAGATTATGACATGATAAAATATAGTAAAATCTAATAACATAAAATAAAGTATATCTTAACATATATAATACATAGATTATATACTATATATAATGAACATATTGAATATATCAATATATAGTATATAAAACATAGTATATACATATAATATATAATATATGAATATATAATATATAAAATATAGTATATACATACAATGAAAAATATGTACTATAAACATATATAGTAATAAATATATATATATATATATATCTATATATATATCTATATATAATAATAATAATAGTAACATATTTCAACCAGGGTCGATTTCAACCATAGTGAAATTTCAACCATTACCTAATTTATATGGGGAAATATGGACAAATATGGGTAACAAAAAAACTTACATGGGTTTTATTCATGGATATATTACCATATATGGGAATATGATATGGATCATACCCATTAAATAGCCATTTTCCCTAGAAAAAACCATTAAATATCCATATCTCCATGGTTTTATATATGGGTAAATATGGCTTGACCATTACCATGGGGGATTTTGTTTACCAAACCTAATGGTAAAAAGGTTGAAATCCCAATGGTAATGGTTGAGTTTGAAACCCCTCAACTACACCAAGATTGGACATGACAAACCACATCTATTGTCTCAATTGATATGATATAGATCTGATAATATAAATGAATATATGATATAGTTCATTACCACATCCAAGTCTCAAGTCACTTTCCTAACCAAGAAATAAGAACCATCCTCAGGCGCATCAAGATCCAAAATTTGATTGTAATATTGTAGTTCTACCGTAGAATACGCCGTACGCTGAGCGAAGTGTTTATGCGGAATGTGTCAACTTTCAGCTCGATCATAAATTCAGGCTCCACCCGTGTGGCTTGGTCATGAGGTGTCCTATTACAATGGCAATGAAACTGGGTATATTCTTGGACACACCCAGTTAAAAAATGCCTGTTTTGGATACGTGAAAAAAAACCTACTATCTAGTGAATACTTGAAGGAGGAAGCCACTTAGTCAGAAACTGCTTGGTAACTGGGGTCATAAGCCACATATTTCCATGGGATAACGCTCACTGAATGGGGACTCACCAGGGAAGTCGTCCCAAACCACTTGCGATCCGTGGGATGATCCTCCAGGGTAAAACCACATATCTGGTTGGTGGTTTTAACCATCTTGAAAAATAGTGGTTAATAGTGGTTAATCATGGTTAATCATGGCTGATAATGCTTAATTACTGGTTGGTGGTATACCTATCCCTCCGAAAAATGATGGAGTTCGTCAGTTGGGATGATGAAATTCCCAATATGATGGGAAAGTCATAAAATTCATGTTCCAAACCACCAACCAGATATTATACCTAATGACCCAACTACGGCAAAATATCTGTGCCAGAGTACCTTTCCAGACGCTTTCCGAGATCTCCTCATAGTTCGTTTTATTGTTGGCTACGGATATACTGCTATACCTCTATATTGCTGGTAGAACCCACCATACGCTCACCGATAAATCTTTCATGGCTCATATCGGTAGGTCAAACAGGTTCTTGAAATGCAGATTCCTGCAATGTGGGGCCCTCAAGATAGCTAAGTTGGGTTATAAATCCCAGTAGCTATAGTTATTTGTGTCATCAACCATAGTTATACCATGGTTGTTGGAGTATATGTATAGTTATAATATGTATCATGAACCATAGTTATGCCATGGCTATATGTATCATCAACCATGGTGATCCCATAGTTAAACCAGTAAAACCAGTTATATGTATAAACCAACGTAGCTATGACATGGGCTTTGACATCGTGGGATATCAACCCAACACTGCCCGCTGCCTGCGAGATTGTGTTTCAAATCAAAGGGATCTTCGACGTACCACTGGTCATCGTTGGCGGGAAGCACCCTGTTCACGAAGGACTCGTGGTCATCAAAGTTTAACGGAAATTATGTTCCGTGCATTAAAATCGTATATCTATATATATACACATAAATAATATATATATATATATATATATACACAAATATACTTAATTTTTATACATGCATACATACCGTGTGTATATTATTTATGTATATATATAATATATTATCGAGAGAGAGAGAGAGGGGCGGACATCTCTCCCTATGGGAGATGTATAATTGGAAAGGATTGGTTCACAAACCTGCCATGGTCAACCATTTTGGAGGCTGCATGCAGCTGGCGTTCAAATGGGGGAATCGGATGGCACTTCTTTGAATACACACAGGGTATCAGTGCGATTCATGTGGGTACTGCTGATATGCTTCAACATCTAAACATACATCATGAAAAAATAAAACGAAAAGTTGGGTGCTGTTTCAAAGGGTTTGCCACTCCAAGCATTACCAACAATGGTTCTGGTGGCTATATATGTGATGCACCAAATAGTGTTTTATATATGTTGAGGGCAGAGTAACCAGTGTGGCATTAGCGGAACTGTGGCATGGCACAGCAAAGGGAGGCACAAAAGAAGTATTCTTAGAAAAACAACATACAATGTGAGGCCCCCCAGTTATAAGTTGGTTTATAAGCCCCAGTAACTATAGTTATAAGTACCATAAACCATCGTTATTGGAGTTATAAACCAACTTAGCTATCTTGGGGGCCTCACATTGTACAAGTAGCAATCATAACCTGCATGTACTATTCCCATTTCAATTCCTTGATTTGCACCATGAAGTTGGTGAGATCTGCACGTAGACATTCCCCCATCGGGTAAGTTGCTGTTCTCGAACATGGGCCATGAAACACACCGCGATCATGGTTTTTTTCTGGAGAGTAACTATCCCTAGCCAACCTGAGATACTAAGTACAACAAATACAACAAAAACCATTGAGTTTTGAGCTGGATATAGGTCCGCGTACACAAAGATAGAGTACCACAACTGGATCCCATGGGTTTGTCGGATGAACTCAAGAATTCAGTCTAAAAACACGAAAAGAACATGTATCCCTGGGTTATAACACCAGTTACAAGTGGCATAACATGGCATAAGCAGACTTAATCCACTCAAGAATAAATTACTGAAATATTGAGAAAATAAACCGTTTATCATCGACACTGACGCGCGGATGCCAAGAAACAAGGAGTTTTTGTCCACTGTCTTGCCCGTTTCTTGCCTTCCGATGCCGCGGGGGCGGAGGATTTGTTGCTGGTGAACAACCAAAATGCGTTTTGGAAAAGAGGAACGAACAACACCGTGAGGGAATTTCCGTGGAATTATTTCATTTTGGGGGATGACAACATATGTATGGATATATTCTTGTATAATGTTGTATATAGATGTACATGTACATCACAACCTTTAGCGAGAAGGATATGTGAGCCATTGGCTACGGCTACATGATTGGTTAGTAACACATCAACAGGGTTCTAGGGTCACTAAGGCTTGTGATCACCATTGCAAAAAAATCAAAACATGGGAAATAAATGGAAATAACCATTGAAAACAATATTGTGCGGAACCATATTATCCCCAATTCCACTGGTAATTACTGTAATAAGTGACAAACAATGGTTCAATGCGGCTATGTTTTTCCTGAGAAAAAATGAAAATCTACAGCATCATTGTCTATGTGTAAGCACAAACACAAGAAAAGGAATATCACTAGAGAAAAATGGTCGATTGAGAAGTAGCTGGGAGACAATTTCCTATGCATCAAAACCCAGGCACTCTTCTGTTCTCCTCTTTTAGTAGGTGGCATTGATGTTCAACCCCCAAAATATGGTACCAGGTAGTGCCTGGCACGCACCGGGGCGGAAGTTTCGAAAATAGAACACGGCTAAAGGAACCAGTTTGCTTATAGGAAAGAAGTGAAATGACGTGAAATGAAAGGAAACGCAATGAGATGCAATGAGTGAATGAGTGAATGAATGAATGAATGAATGAATGAATGAACGCATGAATGCATGAATGCATGAATGCATGAATGCATGAATGCATGAATGCATGAATGCATGAATGAATAAATGAATGGATGGATGGATGGAATGAAGGAATGAAGGAATGAAGGAAAGGAATGAAGGAATGAAGGAATGAAGGAAGGAAGGAAGGAAGGAATGAATGGATGGATGGATGAATGAGTGAATAATGAATGAATGACTGACTGCAAGAATACAAAAACGCAAGAATGCGAGAATGAATGAATGAATGAATAAATAAATGAATAAATGAATCTCGTGCACATTTTTCCGACCTCATCTTCCAAAAGTGCTCCGACCGTGACAGTTTTTTGCGTTTTTATATTTTTATGTGAAATCGAGCTCTCGCTACAGGCTTGTGCACTTTTTGTCGATCTCATCTTGCAAAAGCGCTGCAACCTTCACAGTTTCTTATAACATTTTCCAAGTAGAAATTGAGCTCTCGCTACAGTCCTGTGCACTTTTTGTCGACAACTTTGACCGATCGAGCCGCGAAACCGCGCAAACAGAGACCTTCGGCGACCACGGATGGCCATTTTACTCGAAAAAACACGGGGCTTCGTGCCCGAGAGTGTTTTCAAGCCTGAGTTCACGCGTTCCCGATCTCTTAAACACGTCCCAACTACTTGATGATGATGTGGTCGACATGATGATTGAGATGATGATGTGGTTGCCATGATAGTGCGACAGCTAGCCATGACATATGAAATCGAGCTCTATAGCTACAGTCTCGTTCACCTTTTGCCGACCAGCCCAAAAGGCAAAAAACAGAGACCAGTTCGAACCACTAAAGCTAGAGTACCACTAACTCGCATTCTTGGATCGGCTCCTTTTTTTTCTTCTAGTGGTCCTTCACAAGGAAGCAAACTTATGATATATCTGTACAACAATGATCTTCCAAAAGCGCTCTGGTCCCCTCAGTTTTTTGCCATTTGTATGTGAAATCGAGCTGTCGCTACAGTCTCGTGCACCTTTTTCCGACCTCATCTTCCAAAAGTGCTCTGACCGTGACAGTTTTTTGCGATTTTTATGTGAAATCGAGCTCTTGCGACAGTCTAGTGCACATTTTGTCGACCTCATCTTGCAAAAGTGCTCTGACCGTGACAGTTTTTTGCGATTTTTATGTGAAATCGAGCTCTTGCGACAGTCTTGTGCACATTTTGTCGACCTCATCTTGCAAAAGTGCTGCGACCTTGACAATTTCTTAACATTTTCTGATCGAGCTGCGAAACCGCGGAAACAAAGACCCTAGTTCGGCGACCACGGATGGCCATTTTACTCGAAAAAACACGGGGCTTCGCGCCCGAGAGTCTTTTCAAGACTGAATTCACGCGTTCCGGATCTCTTACACTTCCCAACTACGTGATGATATTATGATGTGGTTGCCATGATGATGTGGTTGACATGATGATTGAGATGATGATGTGGTTGCCATGATGGTGAGAAAGCTAGCCATGACAATCGTCCGTAACTCGGAAGTTTCCTAACTAAACTTCCTTTGACCATAAGTTTTCACGAATCCAAGCAATCCCCAATTGATCAAATGTATCTCACGCATCAAGTTTGAACGTTCCAACCTCCTTGTGTTCAACCCTTTTCTTTAGAGGCAGCCTTTGTCCAACATAGCCCAGAGGTGGGACAGGTAGTTCTGCATCCAACATCCCACTCGTCCCGTGCGCACCGGCGCATGCTCACGGCATGACGTCGCCAATCAAAGTCACGCGCGTAGAACTGAAAGAAATTGATCAGCAATTCACCTGAGCGGTCGATTCCTCCCATGACCGGGCCCCCTGATGAATTGATCCACATTCAAGCAGGGTTTCAGTTCGGGTTGTTTAATATCAGGGGGAAGGAATTCATGTGGACCCAATAATGAGCTGAGCATGAAGAAATAAACCATTCTCAGTCTAGGGATAAAGAAAAGGTGCAGAATATTAGATCAGGGATGGTGTGTTATGTTTGATCAAATACTCTTAAATCATCTGGAGTTTTCTTTGGGTTGCCATACTACATTGATTTTAGAAAAAGGTTTCACAAGCCTCTTCAAAGCCATTGAGATTCATGGGATCTCGGTGATGTGCAAACCTGAGGCCCCGGACCAATGCTCATTTTGTTGGATGAGGGTGGAAGATCATCCACGTTCATCTTGAACTTCGTCTCCCAATAATCTTCCCCTCCCCACTTTCCTCAGCAACCGGTGACAAATTTTCAAATCCATCGCTAATTGTCCCATAGTTTTTGGATGATCAAAGCCAATTTAAGTGGTTAACCCAGCGGATCATGTGGTAAAGCAATCGAATCCACCACCCCCAAATTTACCATTTTCATGGGGATTCCAACCACCAATAGATATGGCTGGTTTATGACGGAGCTAAGTGGAGAGCGGTAACTGCGGTACCCGCCGTGTTTCCATGGGTCAAAAACATAAAGGGTGCTTGGATGTGCATCCCAGGATGTGGTTAACCCATTACTGGTGATATCCAATGTATATAATATTTTAAATATATATATGTACATAACTGGGGTATAATATGATGTAATGATGGTTATAATATATATATATACATATTCACTTTTAAACGGAACTGCACTCCCAAGTACTTGGTGGCCTACAACATTGGTCATGAACATGTAGGAAAACCATGGAAAACCTCCATTTTCTGCGGCTCATTTTAACGAATATCAGCCTGGGTAGTCTGGATGACGAGCAAATCATACACCAAGACACGGCAAGTTGAAACAAATTATAACATGCATGTTGCAACCACCTACCACCATAAATAGGATCATATTGCTGTATAGATATATATAATTATATAATTATATAGATGGATCCATTCAGTGATTTTTTTCCACCAGACCGCACACTCATCTGTGGATTTGCAAAGCATCTGTCAGGAACCAGGAACGACTCCTGCTCCAACATCTGCAAGTTGGGGACCTCAAAGGGGCAGGGGGATCCCCAATGTTTGTCCAACCGGGATCCCCATGGTCCCATGGCTTATCCCCTATTTTTCAAGGCTAGTGTAATTATTACAGTAACCATAATGACAGTTGGTTGGACCCCAACCGTCATCTGTTATTCTATCCTCATATGTGTGTTTTTTTCAATCCCCCAGTCAATTATGGTGGTAGTGAGTTACATGGCCAATCAGTCTTGGATACATTAGACAAACAAAAATACATTAAAAACCATATCCACCAACTAGGCCTTTTGAAACTGTGATAAACTACGATCCTCCAGAAAGGTAGGTTTTTCTGGCCTTGTCAGCACTCAAAAGTTTGAAGCCCAACGACCATCCAATGGTCTCGAAAATCAAAAGTGGCCCATGACCAAGAAAAACACAGCATTTCCACTCAAAAACATCCCACTAACCTCCATTTCCACAAGGTGATGATCGAAAATCCGGCGATTTTAAAGACAACGAAGGGTTGCTTTTCAGAAAAAAAGTCCCACAAGACAAAGGCGTGAAAACATATCAGAAATCTTATGATATTCATAGTGTCATGAGTGTGGGGTAAATTATAATAATTCACTACCTGTCACTAACCTGCAAAGTTCGGCTATATTGGGATTACACCCAACCAATTCCCATCATTCCAGGCTTCGGTCGCCAGTGACTCCGGCGAATGTCGATACCAAGGGACGACAGGTGGTTGGACGCTTTGAAGAAAGAATACCACCAGGAGCATGTAGGCATAGCCTTGCAGAATACGCCAAGATACAACACACACAAAAAATATCGGGAGTTGTCACACATGTGAAAAGTGCGGATAAAAAAAATCAAACGCATATAACATATATATATATTATAGTGCATAGTGTATAGTAGTGTATATATAATATTTGGATATGGGTAATATCCATAGTATTATATTATAATATTGGTTTAGTGTATGTGTATACTAGTACTATATAAATATTGTGTGTTAAATAGTGTAATATGTATAGAACCTTGGAGGATTTGCGCACTGGCATCCCTCTGAAGATCATGGCGCTGGTCAAGGTGGAGCCATACGTCAAAAATCCCCACCCACGGGTAGAGCTCGAGATATCTTGAGATTAAACCCACATATATGTATAATATACATATTATATATATATATATATTTGTATTTATTTATTTATTTATCTATCTATTTATTTATTTAGTTAGTTATATATATATATATAGCCATCCAAAGAAAATTGGATGAGTTCAAATCATTTCAAATCCCAGTTCCTCAGTGCCTTTTGCAGGTCTTAGTAGCCCAAAATTCTTCGCTACTGCCAAGGCTTTTCGGCCGAGGAACTGTTCAGGCAACCATCTGTGCTACTCGCAAGTTCATGCTTCTTGGCCCATTCTTTCACCTTGAAGTCAACGATGCAACGATGCAACGAAGGCGAAGGGAAAACAACGGGGAATTTCCTGTACTTAGCCAACAAATTAATGGATTTTTTAACCAACAAACATGGTGTTTTTTAAGCAAATCACCAAGATGGGCCGTGGTTGGTTAGTTAACTATGGCTGGTACATAGATTATCATTGGGGTTTTACCAGCAGTAAACGAACCAGCTGGATCATAGATTACCATGGTGGTGTACAACCGATTCTGGGAGAGGAGATAAGCTGCCCATATCAGCTGAATGCTCCTGTGGAACTCTCAACAACCGAAAAAAGAGGGATGTATATAATGTCAACCCTGGATTCATAAACCCCTAGGCTGCTTAATTGGGAAGGTACCATTTCAGTATCAAATCATAACCATGGTTTACTAATCCGGGGTTGACATTATAGTTCAGGAGCATTCATATATATATATATATATATCTGGTTGGTGCCTTTAACCATCTTGAAAAATATGAAAGTCAATGGGAATAATTATCCCATATATGAAATGGAAAATAAAAAATGTTCCAAACCACCAACAAGATATATTTCACTAACTATCTTTACTGAACTATCAACTGTCAACAGTCAGATTAGTGTACCTGAAAAAAATGATAGTTGATAGTTCAGTAAATATCTATTGATAGTTACTAAATATCTATTAGTGTACCCCAATTCCAAACCCAAATGTTTCTCTTGTTCTTGATCCCCCAATGGCGCCACCGAATGGCGCCACCAAAAAAACGCCCACAAGTCGCCCCAATGGCGCGACGAGGTCTGCGTGATCTAGAAATGGTGGACTGTTCACACCATCATTTTCTACACATGGAATGTGGGGATAATAGTAGGATAACCATGTTTAACCATCATTAGTAGGGGAAAATAGTGGATAATAGTGGATAATAACTATCATCAACTGCAAAAAGGGGATAAACATGTAGGATAATCATGGTATAATAATGGCATAATCATGGAATATCTAACTAATGTGGGTTAAACAATGCCATACACCACCAATTTGGAAATGGTAAACCTACCACCTAATTATGTATGGTGATGACTGGGGGATGGGTTATGAAATTGGTTTACCCACATTACTCCCAATGAACTTCCTGGACAATCCCAAGAAATCCGAGGCGACGTGATGTTTACCATTTATGATTGAATGGGGTTATGATTTATTACCCATGCTTTTAAAACATAATAAACATCTGTGCTGTTTGCGAGTCTTAGACGTTAACCCATTCCCCCCAACAAAAATGTGGGAAAACAATCGAGATATGATTAATTATGATTATGTACTCGACAAGTACAGTATATCTAGCCACGAAAAGTGCTTCATGCAACGAGAAAGCAATGACAATGGCAACTGGTTTGCGTCTCTGGACGTTCAAACTATCTTACCGGCTACCACGATACAAAATATGCATATTATATAAGGTATTATTAGGGGGACGGGGGTCACATTCGCCCCTACCCCAGGGGTCACATTCGCCCCTACCCCAAAAGGGGTCACATTCGCCCCTACCCCACTATCCTTCCCATTGACTGTGTCATTCAACCTTTTAGAGTAAGACCTGGGGACAAGGGACTTTTAGGGGGGACTGGGGAACATTTAGGGACGGCTTGGGGACGTAGCTGAAGTCACTTCCCTCACTATTCAATATGTCACTTAACCTTTTAGGGTAAAACCTGGGGACACGGGACTTTTTGGGGGGACTGGGGAACATTTAGGGGGGACTTGGGAACATTTAGGGGGGACTTGGGGACATAGCTTAAGTCACGTCCCTCACTATTGAATTGAATATGTCACTCAACCTTTTAGGGTAAAACCCGGGGACACGGGACTTTTAGGGGGGACTGGGGAACATTTAGGGGGGACATGGGGACATAGTTTGAGTCACTGCCCTCACTATTAAATAGGACATTCAACCTTTTAGGGTAAGACCTGGGGACACGGGATGTTATGTTGAAATGGATGTTACAACGTAGCATCCACAGCGTCTTGGAGGTGCTTGAAAGCAATTTTCCAACATAACACGTGAAAATGACTCTCTGAGGTGGAAAAGATCATTTCGAGGCTCTGAAACTATCGCGCCTGCCACACAAAAGCAGGGGTCACATTCACCCCTACCCTAGGGTCACATTTGCCCCTACCCCCGACTGAGGTAAGGGCAAATGCGACCCCACATGAGGTAGGGGCAAATGCGACCCCGTGCCTATTATACGTATATATATATATTTATTTATTTATTTATTTATTTATTTTTTATTATTTATTTATTTATACATATTGCAATTAGGTTTTTCCTCAGTAACTTCAGGAATCATAAGGGCAAAACAAAAGGGTCCATTGAATATCTCGCAGGCTTTGTATTTCTACTTCCGAAGTGATCATGTGCAGAGTTGGTAGAATGTTGGTGATACATGGTGATACGATGTGATACAATTCCAGACATAGGCATGTTTCATTTCAGGATACACATGACTATACACGTGATCTAACCTACCATGGATGTGATGTATCCAAGTTGTCTGTTGACTTGTCATCGCATGTAGATGTTGCACATATAATGTACTACAAGTCATGTGTTCACACTTATCAATCTATATTTTTTTTTTACAAGTCATACCAAGAAATCGAACAACATATAGTAAATCACAGATCGCATCTAATAGGCCTTTAATGGTATTGCCATCTAATCAACCATCGCAATTACGATAAAGTTGTTTGTCGCTTAAAGCACTTGGGGATGTGTTAAAACCCAGACCTAGCAAAGGGTATATGGGGTCTAACCCACAAAAATGATTGGTTATCTATGAAGATATAGTGAGATTTGATGCCAATCACTTGTGGATAATGGGGTTTGCTTAAAACCTGTGACACACCATATTTGGAGGGATTAACATCCATACATCCAAGTTGCTTTGATGTTCACCAAAAAAATATCATAATTCCTTTTTTTTGACCAACTACACCCTTGTTTCGAATTGATGATGCTCTTATGTTATGGCTCCGATCCTGCTATCATGATCAACAGGCGTTGGATGTCCAACGTCGTGAATCTACAGCTGGGACCATGAACCACTAGGGCCACTAGGGTGTTTAATATTGGAGAGGTGGGATTAATAGGTATCAAAAGTTGGTTTGTTACAAACCATGACATCCCCATGAATATCCCATTTACTTCCCATTTTATATATGACTATAAATAGAATAATATATATAGTTACATACATATATGGAGGTGTCTTTTTTTTCAATAGGTGGTATCCCGAAATCATCCAAAATTGATCCATTTCGCTTTTGAAACCTCTGGTTTTGTATGGTTTTGTGGGCCCCCCAAGTTTAAGAAACCACCATCGAGACATATCCCCATGCCCCCATTCCGTTCCTTAGGGGTTATAAACCCATGGTGACCTGTAGCCCGAGGAGCCAATCGTCCCAAATGCAGCACGCGACGATCGTACTTGCAGTACCTGCTCTACATCACCGAGGCTACATCTTCATGAAACATGAGATATGTGTAGACCAACCAAAGTTGATATCTGGACACATACAGATGATGTACACAATATCATCTATACAATCTTAATCAAATAAATATCATTACACATTACATATCGTATGTGTATATATATATAGAGAGAGAGAGACTTGTCTTTGTTCATGTCATATCGTGGAAGCTTGGTATCAACAAAAAAAAGCTTCTGTGGTATCCCCAACAGCCGCAACGTTTTATTTTTTGAAGTGTGCTGCGAAGCTAAGCGCTGGAAACCCTGTTGAACCTGTTGCACCTGACCTGGCCTTGCACCAAAGATTCTCAAAACCTTCTCTGGGACCTTCTCTGCAACTTTCTCCGGAACCCGTTGAACCTGGCTTGGCTTTACACCAAGGCTTCTTGGAACCATCTCTGGAACCTTCTCCGGAACCTGTTGAACCTGACCTGGCTCTGCACCAAAGCCTCCCAGACCTTCTCCGGAACCTTTGGAACCTTCTCCGGAACCTCGTTGAACCTGAACCGGCGCCTGCACCAGTGCACACCGGAGCTGGGCTGAAGAGCCCATGAGCTTACGCTGGGAAATAACAGAAACAGCATGGGAAAGCAGCGATGTGTCTGAAAATAGGGCATTGATGGTAGAAAATGAAGTTTTCAAAGTCCTGGGATTTCGTGCCCACTGAACTTTCATGAATATTTCCTTACAGTATAGATTAGAATGTATTGAAATCATGATCCTGACCAAAAAAGAACAACCCTGTGCAAAAAGCAGTGTCATGCAGCAAGAAGGTTGGTCAAGCAACGGTAAACCAGCCCCAATTTTACCACAATCGTTTGGTATAAACCATCAAAATAGTGGCAAATTATTATTGTTTGCTAACATTACTGGATCTTAAAAACATCAACATTGAACCCTTTCTGAGTCCCTCAGGGACTCCCGTGCCACCCCTTGCCACCCGTCTCCGTGGCACGTGTTGAGCAACAGTGAGTTCCGAACGCCCAGCTCATTGTTCACGCAAAGATCGACCTGGTTTGTACCGCGCTCGGAAAGTCGTGGTCTGTTTCCAATGGTGAGGCTCGTCTTCAAGAAGCATTGATAGCTACAGAAACTGCAGATTTGACTCCAGTTTTTGAGCAAACAAAACGAGGCATGAACTGGCGCTGGCTGGTGCTTCTGCTGCTCTCTTGTGAATGTGTGTATATAAATAAATATAAGTGCATGTATGTATATTATGTATATATCAAGCGTGCTCGGATGCTTTGTCATGATTCCTCAACACCGTTGCATCATGGTCCACAATACATGTCTACAGAGTCTATATGTGGTACAGGCCTGCAGCCCCCCCGTCATGGTCATGGTTTCAGTCCCGGTCATGGACTTCTCTCCCAGCCCCCCTGTGGGAATGGGGGGGCCTCTTGGTCATCATCTCTGTCTCTCTGTCTCTCTGTCTCTCTGTCTCTCTGTCTGTCTGTCTCTGTCTGTCTCTGTCTGTCTCTGTCTCTGTCTCTGTCTCTGTCTCTGTCTGTGTCTCTGTCTGTGTCTCTGTCTGTGTCTCTGTCTGTGTCTCTGTCTGTGTCTCTGTCTGTGTCTCTGTCTGTGTCTCTGTCTGTGTCTCTGTCTGTGTCTCTGTCTGTGT
>Ga0126342_10006380_pt1 | contig 20889 bp, 23 predicted proteins | sample Cyp1metagenome_FD_92528 | JGI IMG/M metagenome (GOLD analysis project Ga0126342, IMG submission 92528) | Coral microbial communities from Lord Howe Island, Old Settlement Bay, Australia - Cyphastrea 1 metagenome | ecosystem: Host-associated > Invertebrates > Cnidaria > Coral ...
CCAGATAGAATGCCAGATCGAATGCCAGAAAATATGTCAGATAGAATGCCAGAAGATTTGCCAGTAACAAAATGTATAAATGTCATGGTGGGGATCACACGAAGTAAAGTAATTTTTTTTTTGTATGTGTCACCTCCAATATCTCCAATCTTCAAACAAGCTGCAGCATCACTCTGCCCAGGTGGCGTGGGCAATGCATGGTCAAGCTCAGAGGCGAGGCCTACCAAAAGAGAGCTTCATCAAAAATGCTCGCCACATCATGTCTTATTGCCACACCTTACCATGCAATGCAATGCTTATTTCCACTACTTACTTCTTCCTTGAAACTTTAGGAGCCGATAAACATCACAGAACCTGAATCGGGCCATGCAGTTATTGTGGCGTTGCCCACTGCTACAAGAGCTGGTGACACTTCCACACACTGCAACAAGCAACAAGCTGTCTGGCCAACATCCCGCAACACCCTGGCAATGTCTGCACTCATCCACACTGCAAAGACTTGTTGGATCTTGTTGGGCTGAGTTACTTCGAAACTCTGAAGTGCTCAGCAAATCTTTGCGGAGCTTTTCCAGCAGGGAGAGCCTCCAAATGCGAAGGCATGAGAAATATAGGTAAGGCTGCAAAGCCATGGTAAGGCCGGAACGATGGATGCGATAAAGATTTCCAAATCAGCAAGATCAAATCAACTACCAAAATGACTCCACATCTCAACTGTGATACGTCAGGGAGACAGTGCATCCTTCCTCCTTCAAACGCTGGAGCAGCAGATTTTCTTCAGGTATTGTCCCATATTGTCCCTATGTGCTCAGACTTCGTGCATCGTGTTGGTGCAACGTGTTGGTACAACGTGGTGCAACAGTTAGCACTGCGCTTCGTGGCACAACGGTGCTTCTGTGTTCACGGAGCACGGCATTGCACGGTGCCTCTCAGAATCCGCCCCTGCCATCGCAACTCGTTCGAGGCGCCGCAAATCGGCCACACGTGCCCACAGCCTTGACCTGGAGAAACACATCACGTTCCATCACGTGCTTCAGTGGCATCTTCAGTGGTCCGAGAAAGGGAAACTGGCATAAACTGACATAAACTGGCAATCAATTGGACTTTCACTTGCAATCAGCAACCTGTTTGGTGTCAAATATGTGGTATGGGGCTGGAAACCAAGTCCCTGGGCTCCGAGCACGGCAGCGGCACGCTCCTGGAAGGTGGGGCACATGATGCAAATGAAAGTTATTGATACAAGTATTACCTATACCAACTAATCATGAGGGAAACGCGAAGAACTGATGAATAATATGAATATAGACATTTGAAGAGATTGTGCTACTGAGTAGTTGGTGGACCTTGGAGTACGTGCGACCCGAATGCAAATGCGTGCACTTCGCAGCCCCTAATTACCCACGTCTCTGGCCTTTAGGGAAGCATTTCATTTCTTTTCCCAAAACATCTAAGGCTCTAAGGACTCCTACCTGGCAGGTCCTGTTGAGTCCTATTGAGTACTTCTGCCTATCGCGGGCCCGTATGGGTCGTAACAGTACGCATACTATACGTACTATACACCTTACAATCTCAATCTTTCCATTCTTTCCATTCTTTCCATTCTTTCCATTCTTTCCATTCTTTCCATTCTTTCCATGGCTCATCTCCGGCTCCTGGCATTCCTGTTCCAGCTGCTGGAGCTCGGTGAGCTCACTGAGCTCGCTGAGCTCGCAGCCTCCGTCGCCTCCGTGGCCTACTTCGCCATCGCTTCCCACTGGCAGCGCTGCTCCAGGCGCAGCGCTGTGTTGGGCTCTTTGGCCCTCGACCGACAGAGCGACGTCCACGGACATCGAGCTGTAAAACTTTGTAAAACCTTAAAAACATCTTTAAGTGTTGAGATGTGTTGAGTTTGGTTGACCTCCTTTCACCTCGACCTTGATGCAATGATGTGACTCTGCACTCTTTAACACTGGCAATCTGAAGAGATGTCGAAAGTCCACATCAAGCCTTAAGCCTTGATTATCAACCCTCTCTATATTACACATATATATATATATGACTATGTGTGTGTGTCTCTCTCTCTCTCTCTGTTTTTGCTCTTTGTCCCCGTGGATTGTTGGTGCAAAGTCCGCCTTACAGCTGGCCACTTCCTGTCTTCCAAAAACAGGAAACACTGACGAAACAAACCTCCCTGTGTCGGTTTTAGACAGTGACGGCTGCTTGGATCAATAGTCCGGACATCTTTACCAAGTGACACCATATGGATCTGACTTCAGCATGTCGGTGTGATGTCGGTATGTCATTTACTGCATCTAATTTACTTGGGAGCTGCTTCACGGCTGCACGCGATGGCAATGCAACTCTGTCCGCACATGCCAAGCAGTTCTGCTCATTCAAAAGGCACTCGCTCTGTCAGGTCAGTGATCAAACACCCGAAGTTGTTGGCATTGAAAACCGACATGATCTTATGTAACGTGATTGTCTGTTTGCAATTTTTCCTTGATTTGCACGGCTCAACTCCACTCTCAGCTTGCATGTCCATGACGTCCATGATGCTCACGACATTGCAGAAGTTCAGCCATTTGAGCCATTCGAGGCCGACACCACGATTGATGTGAATCGATGCAAATCGCCGAGAGGAACTTTCTGGAACTTTGCTCGTTCGCTGAGTCGAAAGACTCGAAGGAGCACAAGGCATCGCGACTTCGATGATCTGAAAACGGTGAACACTGTGAACATTGCCCTGTTGACACCAACTTCCTGTGGTTTTCACAATTGTCCCTTCACGTGAAAGCCACACATGAGAATCACAGTCATCTTCCGAGACAAAGCCATTGGTCGGCATGAGATGCATGATTTTGTCACTGCTCCGGATCCACCGCACCTATCCGCACCTGCCTTTGGAAGCGTCTTGCCGTCTTGCCTCTCTCAGGAAGTTTGATGCATCTCAGATGTCAAGGAACCTTCACTGGAAACAGGGCTTCCCAGCTGTCCAGACAGCTGATTCAGACCTTCCATCATTGGAGGCGCACTGGCAGCACGGAGCATTCCTCAGATATCATTTCAAGTTTTCCCCTGTCTTTCCAACACCTGCATCCACGTAAAGCATGGACTAGAATCGATCGTGTATATCCACCCATCCACCCATCCACCCATCCATCCATCCATCCATCGGTGTGTGTGTGTGTCGTGCTATTTTTGTATTAGTGATGACTGTCACTACTGTTGCACTTTCGTACACTTTCTATGGTAGTGGTTCCAGTGCTGGCCAAGGAGCTCTGGCGAGGGGACAGGAAAGGTCTGAAAAGATCTTCTGAAGCATGTCTCCGACCCATGCCACCCATGCCCATGCCATTTCCGCCCTGGGACTGGGCAATACTGGACAATTTTGGCAAACAAACAGGGCCAATACCCAGCTGTGCACAATGCCATCACATGCCACCCACTCATTGAACAGCACATAACATCATTTTTAACCATATTTAACCCATCATTGCCCATCATGCTGAAATCATATGAATGTATTGACATATTGGCAATGGAATTGGGCCAATTCTGGCATAACATGTGGCTTCATGAATTCAGCCAAGTTGCTTCAAGAACGATGCCTCGGCAGATTTGAGTCTGAGACACATCAGACACCGCATCATCTGCATCTTTCTGTCCCGGAAATCTCGAAATTCAAACGTCGGCGCCTCGACCGCCAAAGCACAATGCACTTTTCTGAATCTCTGCGAGCATGAACAGATCGGCCTCGGCGCGTGAACATCTCACAATATCACGGAAAAGGAAAAGATAGGAGAACACACCGCAAAGGAAGTGTGAGCCCGACACGCCTAATTGGCCCAAGGGAAATCAGTTGAGAAGTTTTGAGGACCCATGAGGACCCTCTTTACCAAACGGTTGGAGCGAGTCACTTCTCTACACATGTGGCATCTCTGATCATCTCGGTGCGCACTCTGACATTGATAGACTTTGGTCTGCTTCCTTTTGCACAATTCAAATCCCGTCACTACAACGTTCATCATTTGAGACAGGAGGAGGGTACCCTTGTGCAGGAAATGCGGGTTGGTTGACATCAAAGGTCGTCTCCAGCAAACAAACTCCCAGCTTCAACGGCGTCAAGCCGACAAAATCGAAACCGACAAATATCGAATGATCAAAGAAACATGAAAACAATGAGACAAACTTTACAAACCAAAAGAAATGTATCACCATGTGTCTCCAATGTTTCACAAAGGTGTCTTCAGCACACGGCGGATGAGATGGAGCCACTGTTTCGCTGCAATCGGCCTGGCGTGGCGCGCGCTTTCAGCAATGGCTTTCAAGGCCATGGGGACGGCAAAGGGCGAAACGGAATTCTGAGGAAAAACACTCTGCAAAATAAGCAAAGTGTTCCTAGAGTTTAACAGACAAGGGATGTCCGTAGGTATTAGCAGCATGTGCCTACGGTCACGTGACTGTATGTCTGAAAACATTTCGGTCACGTCTCAGCTTTCGGCACTGGATTCACTGGAATGTTACATGAAACAGTGAGGATGTTATCACATCAAGCACTTCCTCCCGCTCAGCACCTGATGTGATGATGGCCTCGGCTGTGCCAGAACGGTCCAAAAAATGATTAAAAAATGGTAGCTGAATTCTGATGATTTCGTTTCACTTCTGGGGTACTGGGGTCTAGAAGCTAATGTTTTTATGTTGATATTCAAGGTTTGCTCCTTGCAGCTGTCATTTTTCATAGTGTTTCTGGGGAAGATGTTGTGCTTCACTCGGTATAGTTTGATTGGCTGAGCCTGCTCATTGATTCGATGGCGTTGTTGTGATTGTGTGTTTGGGGGGGCTGAGGAGCATGATATATCCTTATGGCCTTAGGAAAATATCATGATGGATTTTTTTTTATTCAAAAACTTATGTCTTATGCTTTCCTGTTTCCTGTTCCATCCCACCAGTGTTCACTAACTTTGATTTGCGTGAAGCAAGCCTGTTTTTATATCCAACGCTACTTGTGGAAAAGTTGATCTCTCTCTGTCTCTCTGTCGTGTGTGACTGTCTGTAGCCATCCCATGAAAAAGTTAATAGTTGGTAATCATTCAATGAATTCTCCATCATGGTTAGGCTGTTAAGCTCCTTGCCAATGGCCTTTTTATCCAGAAGGTCTCCATACACTTTTTTCACAATGTCAAACCTTACGAACAAAGGGATTGTCATAGTCATACGATTACTTACTCCTTCCGCTTCTTTCACCATGTTGAATGTTTATTATGCCCAAAGTCGTGACACAATCTCTTCATCTTCTTTTCCTTTGTTCTCTCACCGGTCCTCATCCTCACTATTGCGTGCAAAGTCAGCGATGACCGATGACCCAAACATTTTCGGGATTCAGATTCACATTGTCTACCCCCAAGCTTTCAGTTGCTGAAGTCTTTTAGCAACCCATTTTCCGTTACTGTATGCAGGCACTCTTTCTGTCCTGATCGGGTGGCAGATATTTCTTTGACTCTGTTCAATCAACTATGTGTATTCCTCTTCGCTATCTTTTTCCATTACTACCCATTGTCATCCCCGATTGTCATATGTTCGTTCATTGCATTTGCATCTCCGTAAGCGTCTTTTTCAGATATGCTTATTTCATCTGGACCCAGTGGGATTGGTTTGTGTGCTCAAGCTGTTGCATTTACCTTCACAAATGGTACAAGGGGGGATTCTGGGAGTATATGTTCAATGTTCGGTTGTTACGTTCTTATGCTCGGGTTCAATGTTTGATGCTTGCTGTTGATTCGTTGATGTTTTTTGTGTGGGGGGTTCTGTGGATTATTCTGTGCTAACTTTCACTTGATGTTTGGTTTAGATGAGGGGGTTGATTGCTTAGGTTGATTGAGTTTTCACGGGTGTTTGTTCAAGGAGTAATTCATAGCGCTGTGTCAACATGTTCCCGAGTTCAGCCATCCTATGAGCCACGCACTTCTCTGCAGTGAGTCTTTCGGGCTTGCTCTGGTTACTGGATGCGGTTATGTGTCCACCTCAAAGTCAAAGGACCGTAATGGTCAATGCGATCATGAGCTTTGAAAGCCCGTTGAAGCTCTGACGGAAACATAGACTTCGAGAAACCAATTCTCTGCGGGAGCTTGGCGTTACCGCATTACTTGGTCACACTTGGTCTGAATGGTGTGACTTGGAGCGCCGCAACGGACACATCCTGACACATCGGTACGACACTCGGTACGACTTGGTGCGCACTGAGTGGACCGCTTTAGAGCCTGGCAGCTCGCCAACCTTCGAAGGCGGCGCTTCATACATGTCATACATGTCATACATGTCATACATGTCATACATGTCATACATGTCATACATGTCATACATGTCATACATGTCATGTCAGCTGGTTCACAGCTGGCACTGGACAGGTCAGAATTCTTCCCAAAAAGTTCCCAAACATTCCGGATGACTATGGTAGAATATGGTAGACTATGGACTATGGACTGATGACTACTACGACGTAGTATGACTCAGTATGACGTTGTAGCTACTTCTGATTGGAGAACTGTTCTGCGCTGGGGGGAAATCGAAGTCGCACACTGCCTCGATCAAATCCTTGTCCACCTCCACATCTTTCACCTCCTCCACGCTTTGAGTTGCCATGCTAGTGACTACCTCGGCAGATTTCGGCAATGAGGCAATCATAAGCAATCATAATATGAGGCTTCACCCACAGCGTCCAACATGGCTCTACCAGGTGGTAACAACATGTAACAACATAAAACATAAAACAAAATGAATCAACTATTGGAAATCAGCTATTTCCAAGACTGTGCCAAATAGTTAATTCTATCATCATACCATCCAAAAGCTGTGAACATCCTGAATCAACTATTGCCAATCCTCAACTTCTCATCACCTGATGCACTACAAAATCTGCGGGACTAAGCGAGCTGCCAGACCAAGCATCACGAAGATGAAACCACAACTGAAGAAGACCTGCTGTCGGGCATTTTGAAGCTTGCTTGACGGGCTTAGCTGGCTTAGCTAGCTTAGCTGCGTAGCGTCGTGAGTTGGGATCATGGACCGAACTTGTCTGAATAAGCGCAGCACATTGAACGCCTGACTGGGAGATCAAATCAGGCTGACCAACTGAGACATAGGCCTGCTGACTTCCATCTAAGCTGCCAAACTCATTGAAGAAGGTGCCGCAAACGACCACCTCCAGAATTCATCGGAATTCATGGTAGGACCATGGTAAGATGCCAGATTTGTGCCATAGGGCCATACCGATCAGATCCGACCAGACTGTCGAAGCAACGAAGATGCACCCCTCTCCAATCTGTAGAGGAAATACAACGAAACACGTAGGCTGAGGCCACAAATCAGCTGGATGCTGGATGTAATGGACATGTAAGGAGGCATTCAAGGGATCTGATCGGGATCGATCGGGGATCGGGTCTGGTGCAAAATGAATGACATTCCGTGACATTTTTCTGATCTTTGTGGCTTTGTGGCTCCCAGGTCAGACCTGCATGAGAGCACCGCTGCCAAGGAACAAAGGCAGGCTTTGAAGCGCCTGTCACCCAGTTCAAAAAAATATCAACCTGAAACCAATCTCAACCACTTTCGCAACCATTTTCAACATCTCTATACCTCTCTCTCTCTCTCTCTTTTTTTCTACATTGTCTGTGTTTCATCGCATGTGAAGTCCATTGAAACGTCTCAACCAAAAAGGACACGTAGATCTTTTGGTTTGAAGTTTGACTGTCTTACATTGCCATTTTACTCCCGGTGCATTCCCCGGTCAGCATTCCATCCATATCGTACTTGACTAATTCATGACTATCACAAACTCTCTCATGTTCAATCCTTTCCAAGTCCAGCACTTGCCAAAGTCATCCAAAGTCATCCAAAGTCTGCATAAAGTGGCATTCTGGAAAGATGAGTTCCCTCAAATCGTCATGAGAGCGGCCCACTGTCTACGCTAGGACCAAAGCCTTCTTGTAGTATGCAGCCACCACCTGCATGGAACCCCGAATTGAAAAACAAAAAGAACATCCACACAGTGCCCAAGTCTATCCAGCCAATCTCTCGATACCCCGCAAAATCCCAATGTTCCAATGTCCAAAATTCAAAATGTTCCAAGAACATCCAAGAACAGAGCATTGACAGATACTGCCAGAAATTATCAGGAAAGGGCCTGACAGACAAAAACCAATATGTGGAGTGTGATCATGGCCGCCACGCACGCGGAGACAAAGCCTGGTCAAAGGCCGAGGCAGTGCAAAGCACTGCAAGCCACTGCGAAGCACAATCAAAGCAATCAGCATCAATCGCAACCATCACAGCAATCACAGCAATCAAATCAGGCGCGTTCCTTTCCCTGGCAGCAGCTCCTGACGAATGGCATGGTGCAGTTGCAATTTGACTCTTTCAGGCACATTGAACGGACAAAGACCCAAGTCACACAAGTCTTAGAAATGGAGACACAAGAGTGAAGCAAGTTCCGAGCCCTTCTACTCTGAAAACGATCAAGAGGACATCTAGAGCTGCACGTCGACACGTTGCAAACTTGTACGAGGAAAACTGTGTGTCTTGAGGCCAGCCTGTCACGTTAACACTTTGCATAGCTTGTAGCATAGCTTGTAGCATAGCTAAAGATATAGCATAGCTTCTCGCATAGGTGGCCCATGGTGGCCCTTGTGGCATGTTTTTGGCAGGTTTTTGGCACCTCTGCCTCTGATCACCTTTGGTTCGATGCGAGAAGTCGGAGTTCCAGTCCTTTGGCCCCGCCACGACCAAAAGGCGCAGAAGTTGAAGCGTGAACTTCGTCACCTGGCAGCGCATCAAATGGCACACAGCTGGCGACAGAAAATGCCACCCCCGCACACCCGGTCCCTTCAACATCAAATCATGGCAAGATATGGCAAGTCACGAGGAGATCAATGGCTCCCACCACCGCAAAGAGATATGCAAAACTCCACCTCGAAATCAGATCCGATGATTCTGATGTGGCTTCGAGGTGAACTGTCTTGAACATTTTTGAATTTAGAAGTCACCGCCTTTGCTGAAAGCTGGAGGAGGGAAAATAGGATGCAAAATAACAGAGTGATGTTTGGCAAAATGGGCTGACCACGTGAGGAGGAAAAAAAAACATCGTGACATATCAGGACGCGGGCTGCACAGCATGTGTTGGACACTTCGACCCTGAAGTGACATTGAAAAATGCCTACAGGTTCCTCCAATCAGCTAGGAAAAATGCAAAAAAAATATGTAGCAATGTAATGCAATGTAATGCAATGTAGCCAACACCGATCTGCGCCAGGAAGCAACTCCAGAAAGCGAATGCAGCAGGCCCGTACCGCCAAGACAGCCGTCAGCGCAGCCATACAACCCGCGCAGATCAAGAAATGCGGTTGATCATCGAGACTCTCCAGCTGCAGCAAAGTGTACTCCTCACGTGAGATGATGGCGATGTTGGCGATGTCTATTGAGATGACTTGAGATGCAGATAGATGATCGATGATGATAAATGATATTGAGAATTATTGAGATGTCGTATAACATGATGCAGGGAATGCATTGGAGTGGAAAAATATGTCAACAAACGGTATCGTCTGTATCATCTGTCAACATTGGTGACCTCATTCGTGTTGGTGTCCTGCGTTGCATGGCTGGAGAAGGACGTGACCAACAAACCACCCATCACCAGCAGAAAAATGCTCAGCCCGTGCATCCGTGTAAGCCTTTCAGCTGCACGCCATGCACCACCAGATACCACCGGCATAAGTGCTGAAGTTCGTTTATGCTGATGGGCTGCTGTGACTCTGATTTTGAATGATTTTGATATGTTTTCAACTCAAGAACCATTTTTGCGTTTTGGGCCTGACACAACATGTGGTACAATCTGGTACAGTCTGGTACTATCTGTTGAGCCGCCTTTCTCGAAGCAACAGCGGTGCCAGCAATGCATTGCCTCAAATGCAAAGTCGCACAGAAAAATGTCGGAACAAAGCTTTCAAAGTAAACACCTGCAAGTTGAAAACTCAAGTCTGGTTTAAAGATGGTTTAAGCATGCTTAACCGTTGGTTTAACATTGTTTAACCTCCCAGTGAACTTTCAAGTTCACCAAGCTATATCGATGTTCCAGTGGCTGAGCAGCGACCCACCGAAGGTCACAGAGGCCGCCAGCGATGCTGGAGCCCACAGAATCGCCACCTGGACCCGCTGGACCGAAGCCAAATGTGGCGAAATGTGGCGAAATTAACAAATGACATAGAAATCACATAGAAATGACATAAAAATATGATATTATGATAATAATATTATGTTTTAGTGAAATGTCATTACTGAGTCATTCACATTATGATATTCATTGTGTAGAAGGCATGGGTGTATATTAGAAAAAGATAATAATAGTGCAGATGGCAACATCTGTGTTCCCGCATCTTGAACTTCATCAAATGTTCAACGATTGCCTAGGAGCCGAGCCGAGCAAACACATCTTTGACACAACTCGAACGACACGGACGACACAAACCGACACAGATTACACGGAGCGGCATCGAAGCCACGACGAAAGTCCATAGTAAGGAACATAAGTAAGTCCATAGTAAGCCACGAGAGTCCGGAGTCTACGATGGTCTAAGTTCCTCGCCTGACCCAAGGCCTGGCCCAGCAGCCAAAAGCTCCAGCCCAAGCACTGCAAGAGCAACGCCTTGCGCGAGGCCACGTCCTGGCAACAACGACGCAACGAACGCAGTTGCAACCCTTGGAACCTCCTTGGAATCTCGTTGAACCTGCTGAAAGTATCTCAAACTATCTTAAACCATCTTAAACCTGTGAAATCCAACATGATTCTGAGAAGAATCTTAACTTGATCAAAAACACGCTTTAAAATGGTTTAAAATGTTCTAAATTGATCAAATCGTTTGTTCCACGACTCTTAGAGCTCTTTGGAGCCTGAGAATCTGAGAACATCTGAGAACTGTGGAACTGTCACCGCCGTCACCGCCGTCACCGCCGTCACCTGCCTCCGTCAGGGACCACATGCGCAACTGCACTCCCAGCCTCGGGCGCAGCCATGCGCAGCCATGCTCAGCCCAACAAAATCCAACAAAATCCAACAAAACATACAAAGCTCGGCATAGCTCGGTATAGAAAGTTGACCAAATATGTCAAGGCTCAGAAAGCCAAAGGCATCCAAAGGCTCTTACTTGACACTCATACAGACTCTGGATTAACTGTCGATTTACTAAATGTGATTAGGTGTTACTTATTAAACATGATAACAGTAACAGCAACTTCTTATGAACGCTATCCCTTTATCAGCAGGTTTGGCAACCCATGGTTCAAACATGTTATACAAAACATGCCAAGCAACGTGCCACTGAAGGATCCCAGCAACGAGGCAGCCACACCACCTGACAGTGACATGTGACCCAAAGGAGGCGTCAAAATCCTCAAAGACATATACAGAAATATATCCCAAATACATCCCAAATACATCCCAACATATCCCAACTCTCCCATACTCAAGCAGCACCTTGAAAGCCGTTCTTTAGATCCAAAAGGTCTAGGTCAGGGCCCGAGAGGAGTCTCCAACAGAACTTGCACTTTGAGTTCAATGTGCCCAAAACATCCCAAAACTGCCAAAAAACGGCTATAATAGGTAGATAGATAGATAGATAGATCGATAGATCGATAGATCGATAGATCGATAGATCGATAGATCGATAGATCGATAGAGCGATAGAGCGATAGAGCGATAGAGATAGATAGATCGATAGATCGATAGATCGATAGATAGATAGATGGATAGATGGATAGATGGATAGATGGATGGATGGATGGATAGATTGATATGTATAAACATTTTTTAAAAAAAAAAACATATTATAAACAAACAACACTATGAATCGCATTAATGTTGCAGCTAAGCAGGTCACCAGGGCCTTGCCAGCCCATGGTTTGCACCTCGCGGGTAGTGCAGCACATTCCCCGCGGAAGCAATCAAAGACTCTCCAAAGTTGTCCAAAATGTCAAAAAGTGTCAAACAATTCAAAAAGACAACAAAAATCAAGAAAATGTCGTCCAATATTTGTCAAAATCTGTACCAATCTCATTGTATGTCGTCTTGTGATATCTTGTGTCTACAACTCTGGACGACTCCAAAGCCTTCAGGCCACGCAAGCCACGCAAGCCACGACCACTTCAGTCCACTATGATCTGAAGGCCATGGCTCAAGGCTGGACTCAAGGCTGGCTAAATCAAACGTTGGTCAGGTGGAAGCATTTCAGCCAGGCGATAGTAAGGCTGTAGGGGAGTGAACACGACTGAGCCCCATCAAATTCACAATGCGTGGGTGACCCACAACGAATAAACCTAATAGAACTAGCCATGTCGAATTAGTCTCGCAATGTCCCGCACCTTTTTTTCAGTGGACTGGCGTACATGACGTCCTGGTTGAGGGAAAAAAGTCTTCAGCAAGCGTCGAAAAGCAACACCCTTCCAGGGCAGATTTCAGAAAATGATCAAAGAGCATAAAAACTGGTTTTCCTGGCAGAGGACAGAACTTGCTGAGCCAGATTTCGTAATTACATCAGATGATTCATCATGATTCATGGTGATTCATCATAAAATCTAAGTAAAACGTCGGTTGGATCTCTGATCTATGAAAAGGCCCGGACGCCAGGAAAGTGGCTGCCAAATGGACAGAACAAAATTAGGTGCTCCGACCGGGAGCCGACTTACAAATATAACATATGACTCATATATGCATCAAGTAAAATTAATTAAAGTTAATTAGAATGGATTGGAATTCCAAGGTTTACACTTCTATATCTTCTATCATATGATTTTCTCTGTTGCAAGGCGCAGAACTTACCTGGAAACCAGTTCTTTTCCGCCATTCGCCAGAATGCAGTCACCTTCAACCTCTTTGGATTGCATCTCGGCGAGCAACTTGCAAAATCTTGCACCTAGGGCATGGGAATGTGACCTCGGCTCAAACATCTGGACATGGAAGCCATGGAAGCCATGGAAGACCTAAGCTTGAGACTATCTTAAGACATCTAAAGACCTACAGATGACTACAGTAGCCTGCCCTGGCTTGGTTTCCAGTGTGTAATCCCGTGTCTTTCGTCTAGGAATTACCCAAAGATTCGTTTCGGACTAAAATGACTAAAACCTGTAAGACTTTGGAACAGAAACATTGAAAGATCTCTGGAAATCTCTGGAACAGAAACAGGCTGTAACAGGCTCGAATAGGTGCAGCTTTGGGGCGCATGGACTTGACCCTGTGCTTGTCCCAAATGACGATTTCGTTTCCATCACCAGGGTTGAAGACAATGGAGTCGTACCCCTGACACACCGGCCGGCACCACATGGCACCACATTACCACCACAGCTTCGCAACCCAGAGACACCATGTAAATATGTAAGATAATTGTAAGAACACAACCGTGTGGACAAATGTGAACAACCAACGACTCTGGACATCTCTAGACCAAGCTTTCAAAGGGCTGGACGTGCTGTGCATAGGCCGGGTCGCTCAGCGGAAATGCTGAACCAAAGTAAATGAATCGGAGGTAAGCATGCAAAAGCGATCAAAAACTTGTCTAGGAGCCACATTGAACACGTGGCTTTCAGAGTTTAGAATGTGCAAACCATCAAATTTCAAACACCTTGGGACTCACATTTGAAGAGGAAGTTTGACATGGCCTCTGATATGGGCCTAAGAATGATGAAGTGATATGAAGTGGAAATCGAAATGATCAGTCCGGAACAGTCCGGATCTGGAAGGCATGAGCTTTCAGAAGATTTTGTATAGCAACATATAGCAACGGCATGCAGCAGCTATTTGTGTAGCCTCATGTCGCAAGGTGTTTCCATAGTAGTGCCGAGACAAACAACCAACGTGGCCCTGAAGACCAGGATGCGTCTCGATGCATTTGGTGCTGGTGTAACCTGGGCAACAACGAGGGCGAAGAAAAATGAAGAAACATAAAGAAACAACTAGATGTAACTAGATGTACCTAGTCGATTATTGAGTCTATTGTTGAATCTATTGAAAGTCTGTTGAAGTCTCTTGCGTCGATTGGTTGAGTCCCACAGAGTCCAGAGTCCACTTCTTAGTGTTCAACGTCAAGGTCTTGAGATGTCTTGAGATGTTTTCAAATTCTTTCATGGTTTCTTCAAGTTTCTTCTGTATCCTCGAAATGTTTGATCCTGTCCACGATATCGGAGTCTGGGGCCATGGCAGTTCCAGGGCATTTTCTTCACGTGCCCTACATCCACCATGGCTTCAATCAGATAGCCCTGGTGAGAGTCCTGGCCAACCTCAGACCATGAGATACCTGCGGTCCACCATGAGGCTGAGATCTTTTTCTGATGGATCCCGTGGACCGCAAGCTTTCCGGACTCGACTCTCACTGCATCCGGCTCCATGAAAAATGTCGGTGGGAAAAAAAAAAAAACGAATTGCGCCATCTGCGCCATGTGTTTTTCCAAGAGACGGCCTTCCACTTTGTCTCCTGTGACAACCAGATTGTTGATATTGCGTAGCTCACGGGAAGAAAATACAGCCGCCAATGGGAAAGATTGACCGCGCATGACCGCAGCAGTCACAAACATGAACAAATGCAAGAGGCTGGAAATGGAAATGCTCAAAAAAGACTGCTGAAATTTAAAATGAACATCAAAGTTGCCCCAGTTGGCCAATGTTTTCCCGCAGGTTTCGACTTACTCTTGTTTGGTGCAGGTTTGACGCATTGTCTGTTCAGTCCTGCGCGGTGTTTCCAAAGTAGATGGCCCCTCCACACCAGCCGGCATGGCCTGAGTCGGAATGAGAGGCCCGAATGAGGACGTGCCCCATGTGGTCACATATGGCAATATATGGGTCATATGACGTTCCCTAATTCCCTGAAAACAACTCCATGGGTGGTCCATGGCGAGCGAAGAGGTCGGAGACACGTCTGTCACGTGGAAAGCTGACGCGATGAAGCGTGATGGTTTCAAAAGACGGAGTTTTCAGCTCACCAAGAGAGGGACTTGACAGGACTTGACATTTGAAATGTTTAGATACCTAGCTAGATATCTTTTACATCTTTTACATATTTTACATTACCTCGTAACGGGCATAATTTTTAACATTTTTATATTGAATGTAAAGTTAAATATAAAGTTACTTTCAATTACCATTTACCATGAAAATTACCATTAAAATTAGCATTAAATGGCAAATTGCCATTTACAAAAACATCATTGTTTTTTTTACAGATGTTGACTTCGTCGAAAAGCGCCTGCTTTGAAGCCGTTCTGCAGGATGCGTGGCCCGATGGCTGGGCTCGTGACCTTGGAGCGCAAAGGTGTCTTTTGGCTCTCCAGTTACACGGTAAGATCTCTGGAAGAGAACCGTGAAATGATGGAGATTGAAACGAGGGGAGTAAAATGATGCAAACACATGATGCAAACATTGGGAGATTGGAAGCAAATTATATAAAAATTGGGAATTCTCCAAACCTGGCCCGTTTCGCCAAGCATCTCAAGCATCTTGCTTTCTCTTTCTTTCTGTTTCTGTTTCTGTTTCTCGTGGTATCCATTTTGCACCTCTCTGTCACCGAGGCACGTGGTACAGCCTCCACAGGCCGCGGCTCTGGTTCAGCTCCGATGCCAGCTGTGCTGTCTCGTTCTTGGCGCCAAAAAAAAAACTACAAGAAGATTCAAAATAGCAATCCATAGCCAATCTATAGCCAATCTATAGCAGCTAAGGCCGAGTCAAGAAGATTCAAGAAGATTCAAGAAGGTGCAAGAAGACAAATTTGAAGTCAAAATTATATTATCAATTCATAGGTATTTGAGTTTGAATCATGTGAGCCGAGTCAGGGGATGTTGCGGTCGCGTGTTAAAAGCAAGAAGTCAATTCCAACCCCTCTTTTGGCGGGGCAAAGGGGCAAAGGGGCAAAGTGGCAAAGTGGCAAAGTGATGGAGAGCAAGAAGGTATCAAATGCACATCTCAAACAAGTGAATTCAAGACATGAGGAATGCTCTGCAAACAGGGGCCTGCAGCATGGCAAACCGCAAACCAATCGGATCTCATGTTGCGGATTGATGCGGATCGCATAGTTATCATAGTTTTGCATATCTCTATCAAACTATGTGCTGCATAGCTTTGCTCAATCATTTTCGATCGGCAAGTGCTGCAAAGCTTCCGAGAATGATGCAAGGTCTTCGCCTCGTGCAAATCCCACTCACTCTGCTTGGTGTTGCTTAATCAAGAAGATACCCATAGTGCCATGCTTACCATGTTGCAAGTCTTATGTTCTGAGTAGGTAGCATGCGATCACCCAGTGTCTACAGGGCATGAAAGGCCCATCAGGCCCTACAGTCGCTGCACAGTTTTCTGCCTGCTGCAGCTCGAAGTTGAAGTGCATTCAGCGCACAGCTGGAAGCATCGTTGCATTCATCGTCCAACTCAACCTGCTCGACCTGACGCAACAAGCACGCAACAAACACAAGTTTCCTGGAAGTTTCATGTCAGCACCATCCATGGAACATCATGGAACCATCCAACGATCCAACGATGCAAAAGCAAATTTGATCTAAGTCTAAGTGATCTGAATCATCCTCCGAGCAACCTTAATGTGTTCATAATCTGTCATAATCTGTCATATCTTCTCATCATCTCTCTCCTTTCTCCACATGCACGTCGCAATACGTCGCAGACACCATGACACATTTCAGCTGAGGCCTTACCTGAGCTAGTGCAGTCAAGGCCGGCAGTGCCAATCCGAGAGAAAGCCTCAGGGCAGAGTCGGCAGAGGGTGCAAAGCACAGAAAACTCAGAGGGTGCAAAAACAGATCTAAGTCATTCTAAGTCAGTCAGCACAGTCAGCCCTTTAATACACTTTGATCTTTTCTAAACCAAAATCAGATTCCCGAAATTACCGAAACTCCACAAATCCCGAACTGATTTTCACCCAAGTCTCGCTTTCAGCATCGCTCTGAGTGTAGTTTTTCTCTCAGAACAAAATGGCTGAATCAAGGTGAGTGTGACGCCTTGCATCACATGTTCATGGTTTCCATTGATACACTACACTATGCCTCATGCTCACCTGCATCGTGACATTCTTATTCTGGCCATGCAGATGCAGACGCTGCATGATGCTGCTAAATCCTATATGCATCTATATGATATATGCATTCTCTGGCAGCATCGCACTTCAAGCTCAAGGGCTCAAGCCGCGAGAAAGACTTTTCCAGGAAAACTCTGTCCACCGCGGAGTTAAGGTTCAACGGTGAGTGAAGCCATACGAAGCTGGCCGCCGAGAAAACACATGAACTCAATGGACGCTGTTATATATTTGCAGTCTAGTCTACATAGTCTACATAGTCTACATATGTCTACATATTCTACATATTCTACATTTTCTACATTTTCTACATTTTCTACATTTTCTACATTTTCATACATGTCAACATCTAGTCAATTGGAGTCACCTGTCATTTTGGACCTGCTTCGTTGCATCGAATGAGCTGAGCTCTGGAAGAGTCTGGTGAGACGCATTGAGACGCTCTTGGCTCACTTGTACTAGCCACTACTAAGTCACTACTAGCCAGCACAAACCTCAATGTGAAATAATGTGAATACGTTTATTATCTTTATTTCAGTAGCCTCCCTAGGCTCCAACGGAATTCGATATTCGAAGCTTCACCACCACATCTCCTTTCCTTTTCGGCCTAGGTCCCGCCGCTGGGCGTACCGTCTGAAGGACGGGGCATCGAGGCATATTAGAGACCGGATGAGACCGGTAATGATACGAGAGCATGTGAAATGATGTGAAATGATGTGAAATGATGTGAAATGAGACCACAGTCGAGCAATGCCATCAATATCATCAAGAGTTTCTGTAGATTTGTCGTGAGCATTCGTCTTGCAAAATCTGAAACTACTTCCTGATCTTCCTGCAAATGCAAAAATTGCTGCAAAAACTGGTCATCGTGCCCAACCGGATGGTATTGGCAACCACGCTCACCTCTCTCAAAGTGTCCACAAGGCCCGAGACCAAAGCAGTTTTCTCACTTCGTGCTTTTGGAGAATTGGGGCCCCTGGGGACATAGCTTCCGTGGGACTTTCCTTTCTGATACCCATAGTCGCCATAGTCAGAGTAATCCTCAGCAAAAAGTCGGAATATGTCGGAATGCAAAACCTCCAGTAGTTCGGAACAGAAACGAGCGGAAGCATCCGGTCTTGCAGCCCCGTATGGAAATGGGGCCATCGGAAACCGTTCTGAAATATGAGGAACATTGAGGAATTGTATGGAATTGTGCAATTGCGTCAAGTGAAACGAGTTCAGCTCTCAGTGTCTCCGTGAGTGTCTCAGGCTCTGAGCTCAAAACATACGGGGAACCTCAGCTTCTGCTTCCCCCAACATCCCCAATGTCCATGGCCAAGTCAGCTCTGATTTTTTGATAAGTCGGGATCTGGTGATGTTTCGTGTTCCAGAGTCATCTCGGACATCTGGTCAACTAATACATGTCGAGATGCCATAGTCCCAATAGTTGTCCATATAGGCCCACGGTTCCTGAGTTGCCAGATACGTCATCTGGATGTATGATAAGCGTGGATTCCATAGCCTATCCGATATCCAGAGGATATCTAAGATGGACGATATTGATATCATATGATATTATGATATCATGATATGAATCATGATTTATATACATACAGGTTACATACATATGTGTTCATCAATTTTCATCAATTTTCATCCTTATCTCATGATATGATCCTTACCGACACGGCAGCACGGCGGCTTCTGCGGCTTCTGCGCCTGCCAGGGCCATTGCGCCCAACCTTTGTAGCTCGAGCCGTGTGCCTCGCCTCGGAGCGTGCGGATCCGAGTTGCCAGCGCGGATCCAACCTGTGGAGCCTACGATGCCTACGGACCCAAAGATCCCAACGCCGGGACTTCAAAAACGTCACATCTCTGATATATTCTGATGTTTTGCATTATGTTGCATATTTTTGAATGATATGAAATGATATGTTTAATGGCAAAACATTTCGTGTCATGTCCACACTCTTCACGCCTCCTTTGTAGCCATAGCCCTTCTTCCCCTTTGGTGCTGGCCTCGGCACAAATTCAAAATCTGAAGTGAACTGAGTGGACCTGTATGAAATCAAGAGCACAAGAGCAAAGACAACTGAAAAATTGCGGTTGCTTCTCCCATCTCCCACATTCTTGCCAAGGCTCTCAGACCATTCAGCGCTTTCTTTCCCTCTATCTTTGCCGCCTTTGCCTTTTCCTTCGCCATCTTTTCTTTTTCCTTTGCCATCTTTGCTTTTTCCTTTGCCATCTTTGCCATCTTTGCCTTTACCTTTGCCACCGCCTTTTGAGGGTTTCGCCTGCCGCATTGCACAAATCGCACAAACTGCACAAGGCAAAAGTCAAAAATCATCAAAAATGCAAGAGCATCACGAACTCCGGTGAATACATCACTCAGGATAATCTAGACTCAGGAAAATGGCTTCGGGTGCTAGTCTGTCATAGTCTGTCAGGCTGAGTGGCAACTTGCTCTTGACGTTGGTGGTCCGGATTTTCTGCTAAAGTCTTCGCTTCTTCAGCCCATGACCACGTCTCAAAGGGCACCCCATCCACAACACTGCCTTGAATCAACAGAAATTGCGAAACAGAAAGGTAAAAAACACCTCAGCAGGACGTAATTAAAGGGATGTAAAAGGTACTTGAAATCAACATGAACGCCCAATCAAACACGAGTTTGCCAGGAAATTCCACGCCTACGTTGATACTTCTGCCTCCGTCCAGAGTGCGAAACTTCCGAATTTCTCGCAAACGACGCTCCTGGCTCAAGGCAGCAAAACTACCCAAAATACCGAAAATACCCAGACTGCACATCTATCTGTCACAGCATGGTTACATTTGCGTGTTCTTGAAACGTCTGCCACTACCCAATTCGATACTGTCACGTTTGATGTGCTACACATCGGTCACTCTGGTTTCAACATTAAAATGGATAAGTTGCCAAATGCATCGTGTGCCTTCCGAATCTCTGCAATCGTGTCCACAGTACATCCTGGCACCCACAAATCTAAGCAGCGAATCCTAAAGAGATTGGAAAACATACTTCGGGTGAAGGAAGGACACCACTTGCGATGGACGGTTGGACCAGCAAGCTCCCCAAACCAAGGCTTGTCTAGAAAGCAATGATGCCAAATAAACCTGAATAAATAAATAAATTCATATTAATGCAGCCAAGGCGTCTTTCTGGGAGAAGGTTAACGGCAATCCGTTGCAAGCAATAGAGTCGTCGATTGTCCAAGGTAAACCAACTCTCCTGATGGCCATGGCACAAAGTCTGACCACTCTAACCAGTCTGATCGCAGTGCTAAACGATTTCATAGTAACCTCAGAGGGGCCATATATATATATATATATATTTATTTATTTATTTGTTTATTTATTTATATAAATATAGTTATTTATTTAATTTTATTTATTGAAATTTATATATTTATTTAAATGTATTTATTTTCATTTATTTATTTAAAATTAATTATTTATTTATTTAAATACATTTATTTAAATTTATTTATTTAAATTTATTTATGTATTTATTTAATTTATTTATTATATATTTTTATATTATATACTAAATATTTTATATTATATATCATATTTTATATATTATATATTATATATAATATATTATATATTATATATTACATATTTTATATTTTATATATTTATATTATATATTTTATATTTTATATATTTATAATATATATTTATGTGTTGCATTGGCTCAGCAGCTAATAGCGCCACACCTTTTTTACTTGTGGGGCGCACCTGGAACTGTTGTTGGCCTGGGAATCAGGCCTACTTGGATTGACAGCTATGGCTGTGCCGGCAA
>Ga0126342_10006381_pt1:0-5000 | contig 20889 bp, 22 predicted proteins | sample Cyp1metagenome_FD_92528 | JGI IMG/M metagenome (GOLD analysis project Ga0126342, IMG submission 92528) | Coral microbial communities from Lord Howe Island, Old Settlement Bay, Australia - Cyphastrea 1 metagenome | ecosystem: Host-associated > Invertebrates > Cnidaria > Coral ...
ACAACCCCCAACGCGTCAGTAACACCACACCAACAGCAACCACCAACACAACAACCACAACCACGACATACTACCCTGCCGCGATTGCGACCCAGAACATGGACATGGATGACACCCAACGCACACCTTCCACGGGTCTGCTTTGGCCGGCGCCCGGCTGTCAGGCGTAAGCCTCATAAATATATATATTATGATTTTTAAATTTAAATATCGATATGTTGTGATTAAACATGTCAAACATGCTACATATATATACATATATATATATATATTGAACTGGCGTTATAATATCCAAGTAATGGCCTTATATAATAATTATCTTATACATGTTAAACATGTTATAAATCTTATGGCTTTAAAATGTTTGATGAGAACAATATATGTATATAGCGACCGACTGAGACTTAGAAACATGTATTTTTCCAAAATTGTGCGACAAACGCTTAGAAACTCCAAAATTTATCAAAAAAACAGTTTCTGAGTGTTGATTTAAAAAAAAAAAAAAAACACACTTAGAAATGCCCTCAACACTTAGAAACCTCCTTTGGGGTTATGTTTGTTCCAAAATGTAGGTCGGTCACTATATCTGAACAAACATATATATCTGAACAAAAATGAGAAAAACATGATACTTTTCTAGGAAATTGATTAACAAAAAAAAACATGATAAAACATGATACTTTTGGTGCCCAAAAAGTACGTTAATTTCCAAACGAAAAAATATGATAATTTGTTTCTAAGTGTTAATGGAAAAAATGATGTTAAAATTAGGGTAGTTTCTAAGTGTTAGTGACAAATATAATAATTGTGTTTCTAAGTGTTGACTTGTTTGGTTTCTAAGTGTACACTTGGTATGTACCATTTTGCCTCTATTTTTTTAACTTTTTCCAAAATTGTTTCTAACTGTAAGTCGGTCGCTATAACTGATATTAAGCCAATTGTATGTTTAGGGATAAGTTTAGAAAAAGAATAGCCTTGGCCTTATCCACCGAATTGTATATTCAACCATGGGTGTTTTTTTTTGTCGCCTGTTGTTGGGAAAAATGTCATCTGATGGTCAAGAATTGGGAGTTGATCCAACAAAACATTCCCTCCGTGGGGATGGGGACCCTGGGGATGGCATCAGGAGCAATTTTCGGAAAATTGGGACTAAAGATGCCGATTTTTTTTGAAGTCCAAGGATTACATCTGTCCAATGGCTGATTGTAGGTGAGTTGTGATGATTTACCTGGAATTTACCTATTACATAACAATGTTCCATAACTATTTTGCAAAAATACAAACTAAAATACCATAAAGTGTTTATCTCTATTGTGGATGAGTTATTAATTGCTAAAGGGATAAGATAATCATCATTTTCTCATAATATCTTATTATACCCTCTAAAATACCAAAAAATCCATCCGCCGTGCCTCGTGGATCTTCTTGATGGCGTTGAAGGTCTCCTCATCCTCCAGGTCGAACAGTGGGAAGTCATCTTTGAAACAACATGAAACAACATAGAGCCCCAAGTTGAGACAAGTAGAATCATGGTAAATTCATGGTAAAATCATGGTAAACACATGAACTTGGTAAAATCATGGTAAAAATCCCACTCAAAAATTGATAAGTCACTTTTCGGTATCCTTTAAGGCTTACTGTATGATCTGTAGCTGGAGACCTTCCACTTAAGTTCGATTGCAAGAGGTAAACTGTTTGATATCCTCGCCACTGGCCAAATCATTGGTGCCCAACATGATGAACGCCAGGTCGAAGGTCTTCTCAGACAACAAGCGTTCCTTAGAGCCACACCCCTGAGATCTCTTCGGAGATGTGACGGACTTCAACTTCCGTCCAAAAATCCAAAAATGATCCAGAAATTCATGGAGGCCACCCATCAACCTCTCCCAAAATATCAACCCCAAAAAATCACTGGGATTGGTTGGGTTCCCAAACGAACCGTTGACCCCATCCCAACGCATCGGGCGGCGATGCCGGGCCCCGTGCGACGCACGGCGTCGCGGATCTGGGCCGAGTTCTTCTTCTTCTGCCAGGGAAGTGGCCAAATCCCAAGGCGCCAAAACCCCTTGGAACTCTGCAAACTCCAAGTTTAGAAAAAAAACAGAAACAGAAACAAAGATCATTGAGTTGCAAACATCAGCTAGTTAGTTGTTTCATGTTGTTTCTAGCAGGTTTAGCATGTTGCCATAGGTAAAATCACCATATTTCACAGGTAAAATCCATGGCAAATCCGGAAGGCGCGCGCCAGCAGCTCGGTGGCTTCCAAGCCGCTGAGACCGCAGACCCACCTGGGGAAGAAATGGATAGGTTTCACCAGGGCCCAGCCACTGGAGAAGTGGAGTTTAACAAAGTTTAACCATGAAAAATGGTGGTTGAACAGGAACTGAATATGATATAAATGGACAATTGGAATACTGTTTGAATATGGAAAATGGATGAAAATGGGCCATAGAAATAGACGGTTTATGAATTAAGAACCTGAGAGGGGGGAACGAAAGCCATAGTTTTGCAGTGCTATTTTCTTGCTGGAAACCATACATCGATGAGCGAGCGCGTCATCACGACGTGCGAGGCAGTGGTTGCTTCGTACGGCCTAGTTGCAATGGATAGTTGGGAAGCTACTGACGTGTGCCGCCCAGAACACTATAGATGAAAGACCTTTGTACGCCTAATCCAAAAACCTGAAATGTCACCCACCCCAAAAGAATGCAAAAAAACCCAGCAGCATGACCGTTTTTGGCATTCCCCGGCCTGCCCGCCCCCCCGCGACCCCCCCTTAACTCTCTTCGCTTGTAGCAGGAACTGAAGCCAAACCCATTGAGTTCGTGGATTTCCCATGTTGCCTGTGTTTGATGACACCGGAGGATAACTATGATGACCAATGACTCACTATGATGATAGCTTATGTAATTGGTATTACCAGTAAGTTGTTAGGACTTATAACTTATGATAACTAGTTGATAGCAGCCATAAATTAGTCAGACTTAGTCAAAACTAGTCATAATTCACTCGGCCGAGTGTGATAATTCCAGTAGTCGGAACTTCGTAATGATATGTCATAAAGAAAAATCTATCAGGAATATCAGTACTGCTAACAGGGATTCTCAGTACTGCTCCAGATGGGTCACAATTCGTAGTGATTTATATCTGGAGCACAACTCATGGGGCACTTCTCTCGACACCAATCTGGTCTCCACCTGGCTTCGTCAATTGTGGTACCCCAAAATGTCGTGCTTCATATCTTCAAACATGTCACAAAATAGTGGGGTGTTTTCATTCACAATTTTTGGAAATATACGGAATAATATAGACTGGATCATGGCTGCACTCTACCCCAAAATTGCCAAGAATGCTATTAGGCTCTTTCAATTTATTCCAGTATGGTGGAAATTTTGGTAATTTCCCCAGTCATAGGTCCCACATCTGGTGAAATTTCACCCATCAAAAATGGCATCCCCACAGCTCGTGGGGCTCCGCAAGCCGCAGCTCCTCCCCCAGCGTGGCGGCGTAGGGGGCGAAGAGCCGGCCGCAGGCATGGAAACCGGCCGTGAGACTGTCCTGAAAAGGGGCTGGAGCTGGGCTGGGAGGAATTTTGATTCCTGAGATCTGTTTTTTGAGATTTTTGTTGGTGAGTTTGTGATATTTTGGGGAAATACTACGAATAAGGTGTGGAGATTTAAGGATGGTGCTCAAATTGGGGGATGCGGTGAGGGATCGAGTTGGCGTTGAAGTGCAGAGTCTATGGAAAATGTCATAAAATTCGTGATAAGGCGGCAAGAAAAATCTGGGGAAAGATGATAGGAGATTTAAGGGACTGAGAATCGCCAATGTGTTTCATCTTTGGGAATCGTAGGTTGGTGGTATCAATTTTCACCCCAAGGCCCCATGGCCCCTTTGCGATACCACCAGGTAGGGCTATCTGACGCTACCCAAGTAGGGGCGCCGAATTCCAGGCTTGTGAGGAAGATGTTGGCACAACCCATTTGAGGTTCAAAATCTCTATCCAAATCAGGTTGGTTAGTATAATCCCCTATAATCATTGAGATATACTAACCCATATATATTGGGATTAACCAAATGATCCCAATATATTGGTTAGTATAATCCCCTATAATCATCAACCAACAGGGGTATTGAACACTGCCCGAGATGCCCCGTAGAACAGCCACTTCACTGGCTCCATGGGCGCCGACACCGCTGCCGACTGACGGAAAGGACAAAAAGGGGTCAGGACACCAGCAAAAACAACGGGACACCGGAAGAGGAAAAACGGAAAGGACAACCAAAAAGAAGTACGCTTTTTTTAACAAGGGAAAGATCGTCCATTCATTTCTTTTCATAACAGAATGTTTATTCTTCAACTATCTTCAGCTCAACTTGGGTATGGTAGATTCATAACAGTGGTCAAGTTCTTTGACCCGAAAAATCAGATGTTTTACCGTTCCAAGGATGTTATTTTAATAAGGTGTGTGTCATCTTTCTCCATCCATATCGCCAAAAACCATCAAAAAAAACTACCCCATTGATCCTATTGACCTATATGCCATTCACCACTTCTTCACCCAAATTTCAGGAAAGTCTCCTTCCAAAAAAAATAGGATGCCCAAAAAATGTGATGATCAATCATCATTTCCCCGATAAAGATTGCAATAGATCTGTGCAAATCCCCAAAAATATCATCTTGCTGGTTGGTTATATCCCATTATATCCCACTATATCTTCCCATGATCTATTCCTCTTGAATCCCCATATAATATATCCTACTCAATATCATAATAAGTTGGTTAAGTTATCTCATTAGAAACCTATTCATATCCCATGAAATCCCTATTTGGTGGGTGTCTTAAAATTGGAGATCCCCAAGTCACCATAGGTTTCAATACTCAAATGGTCTAATAACTTGGATGATTTGGGGGTACCCTCCGATATGTATTGTTGATATGTTGCTGTTGCTGATACTTATTTCTATCTCAGCAGCCCATTCATATCCCATGAAACCT
>Ga0126342_10006381_pt1:10000-20889 | contig 20889 bp, 22 predicted proteins | sample Cyp1metagenome_FD_92528 | JGI IMG/M metagenome (GOLD analysis project Ga0126342, IMG submission 92528) | Coral microbial communities from Lord Howe Island, Old Settlement Bay, Australia - Cyphastrea 1 metagenome | ecosystem: Host-associated > Invertebrates > Cnidaria > Coral ...
AATCAATTAATTCAAAGTGGATATGTAATCAACAAAAACTTAGGGACTGGGTTGCAGCTGGGAACTCGGAGACCCAAACAATTTCGATGCGCACTATGACCGCCCAAATGAACCTGGAGGGGGAAGGGCATCCTGAAAAGAAGTTCCAGGCCCTTGACAGCTATCTCAAATTCTTGATGCACTTGAAACATTCCCATCGTTATTCTATAGCTTTCACTTGCTCTCTTAATTAAGAACGCCTGTTTTGCTTGTCGACTAAATCAAAAACACAATAATTCAGTTGGGTGGACTTGGTCTTGTGTTGGTGAAATATCGCAGAATTTCATAACTAATTAAAATCATCTGGTTCAATGAAGAAATAAGGTACTTTGGGGGCCACATTCTCCATATCTCTTCGGTAAATTCGCCAATCTCCACTTGCCCAAAAACTGCGATATAGCAACTTGTTTGCAAATGTGTTTTCATCCTCTACATCCACCACAGTGTCTAGGGGGTATATATCATATGAATGTGGGATTATGGTTACACTATATTGTTGGTTAGATACTATACTTATCTTGTTGGTTTTAACTCCCTCTAATTAATCTCAAAATCACTATTGATATATTCCCATTCATATCCTCTGAAATCACCATTTTTCAAGGCTAAACCTCCTTAAACCTGCTTCAATCGGGAGATGGGATTAAGGTGCTTACACCCGTTGACACCAAGCATCGCCAAAGAGCAGCACCTTGGTCCTTTCCCCAGCCGCCTTTGGGCCGTGGAAGCAGCGCAAGGCGCTGTTGTCGTCGCTGTTGTCGTCCACGTCCATTGGAAGAACGGGTGGTTGGTGGTGGGATTAGATGAACTGGGGATGGATTTTGTTGGATATCATATGATATCATCTAACCATCCAGAACTTATCACCAAATGATGGTTATTCTTAAGATATTGTTGGTGCTGCATCCATTCTTGGAAATTCTTGATCACCTTTACAGGGCGGTTTGACTTGGGGTACCAGCCTTTAGCTGGATCCATAGTTGGATGTTTGCATTGTAACATGGTCCGACGTGACTCTCGTTTGGAAAACTTCTGGCTTGGAAATTTCCGACTTATGGTTTTTGGATTTTGGGCTACCCATGACATCCCATGACTGTAAAACACCTATTTCTCCACGGGTTCTTTTCATTTTCTACGCATTTCAAGGAGCAGATGAACATGCCCCTGTGAGCCAAAGCGGTACGTATCGTTGCGGCGCCTTCCCCGGGCTTCAACATGGGAGTTGTATGGCTTTACGATACAAAAAAAGACTGACCGAATCCACGAAAGTGGATCTTATCATCACCCTGCCCACTCACCATAGGTTAGTACTGTTGGGATACCATCAACAGTTTCTCATGGCAGATCCCGTGGGGCACCTCCCATTCACGCTTGGTGATGAAGCCACGCGGCCTCGTCTGTATGAGTCCATTTTTATGTTTTTTTTTCGTGGTCGTGGTCGCAAGCAAGCTAACCAATGGGAATGTAAGGATATGTAAATATAAAATAATGGAAAGAAAACAAACAAAAATGACATATACCAAACATAAATTCTTCATAAACTAGGGGAATTAAAAAAGATATGAACATGAAATCAACTAATCTGACGATGTAACCTACAAATTTCATGAAAAATAAATATGTGTTTTCTCATCTTCCCTTCGACAAAGTCTTCGTCTTTGACGCCAAGACGCGGCGATGCTTCACATTGCCTTGGGAAGCCGATAAAAAGTACCCATCATTTGGTAACCGGTTTTTACTGGGGTTACCCTCTGGTAATTTAACGTAGCTATTGAAAATGACCATTAATAGTGGATTTTCCAATTAAAAATGGTGACTTTCAATAGCTATGTTAAATTACCAGAGGGTAAGTAGTAAAACTATGGTGGGTGATCATGTGATCACCTACAGTACTCTTGAGAGGGAAAAAAACCGTAGCTGGGGGGTCCATCAGGGGATTTAAAACTTTGTCTCATCCCTACAGCTAGGTCACCTGCGCCAGGATGGGTCAAGGAGTAGCTACCCCACCCAAATCTGATTCTATTTCCTAAAACCCATTACACTCAAAATCCAACTTGAAAACTAGATGCGTCAAAAATGTCAAACAAAACAAACGAATCTCCTTGAAATCTCCTTGAATCTCAACTGAACAGTTCATCTTTGATCTGCTGACATAGAAAAAGGAAACATATGCCAAATATTCCCATGATCAGCTGGTCAATCATCTGTTTCTGTCAATAAAATTCCGGATTGAATCCATACCAAAATTAGGGATTCCCTTCTGAAATTTATTCCGAAATTTGCTACTCCCGTTCCAATATATATATATACACACATATATATATACATATATATATATATATTGACCATATATATATATATAGGTAGGGGGGTCACTTGTGAATCCCAACTTCTTTTTGCTCATCCCAAAGTCCGCATCTGAGGCACTCCCAAAAGGCGAAGAGCTCCGCTTTCTTCTCCACCACCCACCTCGACGCGTGATGAAAGACCTCGCCCCGTCGATGCTGTGGAGAATGATTGGTGAATGGGAAATGGTTGGTGATTGGGCTAGATTACAAATTGCAAATGGAAAATGATAAAAAACTATTTATTATGAATTGAAGCAACCAATAGTTGAAGAATGGTTGGTACATGGTTTACATGTTTTACTTGAAATTATCATTTATTCATCTGGTGTTTGAAGATTCATAAGCAATTGGTGAGTAATCGTTCATCCATCTTTGTTGCTCATAATTAATGGTAAAGGGGGAATGGTTGGTCAATGGTTGGTTTTCATTGGGGATCCTCAGTTCATAGATTCCTTGGTGATGTTTTTCCAAGATTTCCTCCAAGTAAATTGCAAAATTGAGACATAGAGAATGGTGTTTCACAATTTGAACAAATGAACATTGAAAACCACTCAGTTGACACGAAAGAGTTTCTATTGTTTCATTGAATCCCCTCCTATTGCGTTTCAAACATTCTGTACGCCACACATGTCATAACATGTTCTTCGTTGAAGCCCACATGACTCTACCATCGACACCACTGCATGATTTGCCTAAAAATCTGAATCAGGTGAAAAGAAATAAATCATTTTGAGGCTTTGGATCTTTCTATTGCTTTAGTGGTTTCAGTGACTCCAGGTGTCATCCAACGTGGCTGGAAAATCCGGTCACAAAAAATTTGGAGCTTTTCATTAGGGATGTTCCATTGCCCGGCCTTGATGAGACTTTACGCATATGTGTAGCATGGGACATGTTCCAACACCACGGACATGATTCTAAACATGGTGAATCCCATATTGATATGATATGCGCATTCCAGTTGGTGCTATTCCCATTGACTCAAATCCAAATCTCACTCTTGCCACAGCCATATTTGCATTTCAGCTGCTATGACCCTAAAAAAAGCTGCTGCTACTCCAATCACTATTGATGCGCTTCAAATCATGGGCTGAAACTAACCACATCCAGCCATAGTCCATCCCTGTTTTTGGACCCCATCACAGCATGTTTTCATTGTGGTATCACAGCAAAGGTAGAAAGGCAACATCCGAGACATCCTACTCAAGTTTAGTGGTAAAAAAATATTTTAAAAAAAACTGTTCTGCATCTTGTTCAGGTGCTTCATAAGCGCCAATAAGAGTTGATGGCGATGAATAATCCAAAAGATCAACCAAACAGTCAAATAGTTGGCAAAAAAAAAGTAATAAAATGATCATCCGGGATCATCCAACATCCTAATTTGTTGCTGGTTTGTACCACTTATACCACCTTTTTTTCGTGAACCCGGCAGCCCAGCGACCTCTTGGTACATCTTCTGCGCACGCTCCTCGTCCTTCAGCGAGGCTTGAGCTTCGCGCAGCTCCACTTGTCCGGCCTCGGTGATGGCGAACAAAGATAAGCCATGGATCTGGCTGAGTCAATATGGCGATTAACAGTTCATAGATGCCTATGTTATATTATATATGATTATCATTACATACATATGGAATGTTTATGTATATATATATATATGATTATCACTACATACATATGGAATGTTTATGTATATTTATATCAATATATATATATATATGTATATGACTTTGCACAGAAAGGCTGACTGGCTTCTCACCGCGAATTCAGATGCTTGGCCGCCGCTTAGATGCACCTGTGTGCCAGAGCCAAAAAATAGTATTTATATATATATATATATACATATATTTTTACATACGTATAGTACTATATGTGTGATATGTATATAATAAGTGTGTGTGTGTGGGATATCTATGATATTTACATTACATCCCAGTCGTGGTTGGATTTCATCATGAGTCACCAGCCTGCGGTAACAGCGTTTTCAGGTCGTTGTGATTCACGAGATGTATGGTATGTATTCAACTGGATGGGGAAAAAAGCTAGAGATCGTCTGGGAGTTTTTGGATCCCAGAATTGAAAAATGTGGATTCCCCAAATGGTGGAACCAATGGATATTTAATGGAAATCACCTTCATGTAGAAACATGAGCTCTCAGGAAAAAGAGACTGTCCATACCTCCTGACAGATTTCGGTCCAGCCGTTCTACCTTCACCTCGCCTGAGCTTCTAGAGTGTCTTTTCAGTTGTAGAGCTATATGGCGATGGATCAATACCTATCAATAGCATTTTGAGGGGGATGAACATCCATTCAGCTATGTTGATGTGAACAAAAGGGCTACAAGGTTTTGAGGTTTTGACCCATCCCATATGGTTTCCGAAAATGGGGGTACCCCCAAATCATCCATGTTCATGGGATTTTCCATGAAATAAACCATCCATTTCAGCGAAGGAAACCCCTTCGTAAGGGTCTGTGCCTCAACGCTGGGCAGCCAACGGTGGATTGACGTTGCAGTTGCCGCGTGCGGCGTACGGCCGCAGGTGTTTCCTGGGCCGGAAAGTCCGGGTCACCTTGAAGTGAGGCCTTTAAGATGAAACCCCCATTTAGGGGGACCTGCAGAAGTGGATATAACATGGTATAAATGGGTTATTTTGTGTGTAAATCACAAAAAAAACAAGATATACTAATACCTATGATATCTACATAATTCTACATATAACCCAATATAAAATCTATGACAAATGTAGTCATCATCAAGTTGATTCGCCTTCCCATGTCAAAAATTGTCCTCAATGATGAAAATTCATCACCGACCCCCCGCCTCCGCAACCTCTGGGGCCTGGCGTGATGTCAAGTGGGTGACAAGTGGAGGATGTTCAGATGTTTTTCAAGATGATTTTAAGGTGTTGAAGATGATTTAGAAGATGATTTGGAAGATGATTTAGAAGATTATGTCAAGATGACTTTGAAAATGAGGACTGTTGAAGAGAAACCAAGATGATTTCAGCTGATTTGTGGTCAACTCCTTATCTTTTGCTTGCAATCTGGATCGTCCGATTCATCATTTATATAACCCCCAGTATAAATGGGGAGAATCAACCCACAAGCACTCACCATCCGTTCGAATCTTCTAGATGAGCAGGGCTCGAACTGAACGTCCGGAAGAGATGCGCCGGAAAAGTAAATCTACCAGCACCATGGTCCAGGTATCAACAGTTGATGCTCAATACCAATTTTCTGTCTGACATATTCCAACATTTAAAGAATCTAAAGCCTTCAAGGTGCTGGTAGAAATCTAGAATTCGTAAAATTATACTAGCCCTGAATTTTGTTCTCAAAATGATACATCGAGAAACAATGAAATATTGGGAGATGCACGTCGCTTGCTCATATCCAAATCCGTGGAGTTTTGAGAAAAAACATGTGTGCAATCCTCAATTGTCAATTGTCGGTGCTCAAAATAGTATTTGAAATGATATCTTCGAAAAGAAAATCTGTGATGGTAACATTGAAACAAAAGATTATGTAACAATCTCCTGCTTGGTCCTTCAAATCATCCATGTTTTGCTATCTAAATCCCCCTATGTTCTTGGAAAATCTCAGATCTTTGGCCAACCATTTTCCAACGAATCCACAAACGTTTGCCAAAAATCGCCCGAAATCATCCCAAGCTCCCAGAAGAAACAGAAGAAAAAGCACTTCAGTATCCCAATACATTCAACAATAACAACATGGTTTGATAGCAATAGTAATAGGAAAACATACAACAATAACAATCATAACAAATTCATTCATTTTTTAAAAAAATGGGATCATACACAACTGTTATCCCATTGTATATTATGGTGTATTATCCCATGGTATATTATGGCGTAATAAATGGTGTATTCAATGGGAAAAACACTGGATTTCTATACGATACCACCAGGCCGGAAAACCATGGCCAGACCTCGATCACCACCTCCTGTAGGCGCTCGAAGGCTGGTGCCATGTGCCGAACCGCCTCGATGCTACCTCGACAGATTCGATAGGCTCGGAGGACATCGGTGGGGAAAAGGTGAAAAGTTCACCAAAATGGGAAAGATTGCCATCCAGAAATCTGGGGTTGATAGGTTTAGGATGGAAAAAGGCGATAGCACTTTAGCCGACAAAGAAGGAAGAAAAACCTACAAAGAAATGGATTTGACCAGCGAAAATGGGCTGATTTACCCAACAAAACCGGAATCAAACTAACCAAAATTGGAACTTGACCAAATAAAGATGGGAAGTCTAAGCAACAAAGATAAGAATTCATGTCATCAAAATGGGAATTTGATAAACAAACATGTGGATTTAACCAAGCAAAAGTCGGAAGTTATGCAACAATGATGAGGAATCAACCAACAAAAAATGGGAATGTGGCCAACCAACAAGTGGAGTTCTCAACGTCAGAATGTGGATGTAACTGATGTAACCATTCAGCCAAAAATGGGAAGTTGCTCATGGGGAGGTTATGCCACAAACCAAAGGGGTGATTCAAAGGCCAAGAAATGGGGTCATTGGATTGATTTACCCAACCTGGTTATGACTAACAGTTTGCCATGGGATAGATGGCCCATAGAAATAGTTGATTTGCCCATGAAAAATGGTATTTTTCCATGGCGATGTTAGTCATAACCACATGGTAAGCGGGAAAAATGCTGGAAAATCATGGGATCTACCACAGACTTGCCCCACGTCTCACCTGCCCTCTTCGCTGAAGTTTTATCAGATGTTCTTGCAATTGACAAAACGTCAAGGACATGACTCCAATGGTGAATTGATACTCTCCAAATTCACCAGTTAACAGCGCCAGTTAAAACGGTTGCAGCTTGATGTGTTCATCGCCGAAACTTCCAGGTCTCCCGGCTGTCTTTCTTCAAGATCAACACGGCTCCTTGGTTGCCTGGCCCAACTTGGAGAGTACCCAGGGGCTCCCCCAGGGGGAGACCCCATTCACCCGCCACCGGCTCCACCACCTGTGAGTCCGCAGTAGTTCGAAGCACTAAACACTGTGAAGAGTTTTCCTTGGTCGCAGAAACAAAGCGAGCAGCTGCGTAGGGCAAAGCCAACAAGGTCTTTATGATCCATTTCTGGGTCAAAAAAAAATCTGGAGTGTCCACAAATTTCGTCATCTCGAGTCTGAAGCTTGCTCTTTTCAGGAGCAATGTTGTCAGCTCGATGCTCTTATTCTCCCCGCCCCCTCCGATACTTCCATCCCATCCACGTCCCAGGAACGGTTGTGGTGGACATAGAAGCCATCGTTGTTCGGAGGCACCTTTCAGCAACAAAAATGCTGACATAAGTCTTTTTTTGTAGCCTAGAGATGCTTCTGGACCCAAGCTGATGTCTCTCGTGCTGTTAAAAGTGTTACTGATGCATTTCATGTATTCATGTGTCATTTGAATGTTTGTTCCAAAGCTTACTGTAAATCTATATATATATACGTACATATGTATATATATATATGTATATATGTATGTATATATTTATAAGTGTATATATATATATATGTGATTGTATATGTTCAATATATATACTTATCTATATATATATATATATTAACATATAGTAATATCTGATAATAGCTGAACATGCTGCCAGAAACCACCGAAAAGCAAGCCTGGTGCGATCGCACCACCAAGGCATATCTGGTCTCTTGCAGGAACCGTTCCGTGACATCGGGACCAAACCTGGCAAAGCGGCGGAAAAATGGAGAGCCAGCAGGTGGATAACATAGTGGATAATAGTGGATAATAGTGGATAATGATAGTGGATTCTAGTGGATAATAGTGGATAATAGTGGATAGGTGGATAATCACAGTGGATAATCTAGTGGATTCTAGTGCACAATAATGCAACATAAGAACAGTGGATAATGATAGATACACAAACTCACAAGGTCACAACTGGCAGAAATTTGCTGGAGAGTTTTCTGATAATCCCAGTATGCCAGTGAAAAATGCATGCGTATTCGAAAAATACCAACCATTAATGTCCAGTCATTAATAAAGTCATATAATACAATACCAGTATTTCATGTGTATTTCCAGTACCCTCTGGTAAACTAACATAGCTATTAAAAATGGCCATAGAAATAGATGATTTACCCAGCTATAAAATGGTGGATCTTTCCATAGTTTTTTGTAAACGTTTACCAGGTCGGGTATATCTTCTGGAAAATCTGTAGCCCAACCATCACCAGAAAAAAAATCGATTTGGGCGTCCGCGCGCCGAAAGACCCGGCCCCCGAGGATTCTGAGAGGAGCCAGGGTACTCCTGGAAAAGCAGATCCCCCCGTTTCGGGGAGTGGTGAGGTTCAAACAACGGGAGGAGACAAGTTTATAAAACTTAATAAAACTTAATAAAACTGGGTTCATAAGTGATGTAGGTCCATTTCAAACTTCTAGTATAGGTTTTTTGTGCATCAGTTGTTTTCTTTTGTCCAAAGTCATCAAGGGCTCCAATGACGCACAAGACATACTAGTTTCTAGGCAAGGTTAAGACATCTCCTGCATTTACAAGTCTCTGATCATTTGCCGGATCCTTTGTGCTACAGCCAAAAAAAATGCCTTTCACCGTTCACCTTCAAATGTTCCTCCCGGAGGGGTTGTTAAATCTGCCACAACGTGGGGTTAAGCAGTTCAATTTGTGTATGTTTGCTGGTTGAGATCCACTTTTTTGATGATTGATATCTCAAAATCTTGCTATTAATATGGTACATATATGGTACATATCCCCATTGTTTCTGTAATTTGAGTCCTTGTGGACAACAATCCTGGTTACTGGCTCTATGTTTTTCCTGGTTCATCCTCCCGAATCCTCCATTTTTGCTGCTTCATCTCCTTCAGATCCCATCCAAATTGTCGAAATATCCTAAGAATATCCCAGGACCCAGGATATATTTGTTGATTCTTTGGATGGGATTTCTTGTTTACAACAGACCAACAAGTCTATATATAGTTCTTGTTTACCATCTGGTTATTTCACAGTTTGCCATGGAAAATCACCCATTTATAGATGGTTTACCTATTAAAAATGGTGATTTTCCATGGCTATGTTAGTCATATCCCCATGGTTTCCGGTTTCCTGGCTCCAGATCCCCAGCCTGAGGATCTGCCCACATGGCATCGATGAATGCCAGATCCACCGCAGAGGCGCCAGCCGAGGCCGAAGGGATCTGCGAGTAAAGTTACCACAGATTGGCTGGGGTGATATCAATATAACTTAGTGTTATATAATATTCTATACAGTATATATATATATCATATATGTTTGTAGTTATCTACTTAAGTTCCTATTTTGTGAAAACATACTATCTGTTTATGAAATTATTTGTTTTTTACAATGAGGTACGAGTGAAGGAAGCCTACTTGGAGGCTCCACGGATCCTCCAAGTAGCTGGGAGATACCAGCTAGTACTCCAGTTGAATCAGGTTCAACGATGGTCCACCTCTGAAAATCCTGTACATATATATATATATATATATATTTATATATACATATATATATATATGTAGGGGTTGAAATCGAGTTTGGATCATAGTTTTGGATTTGGAGACTCATCGATCCATATTCAAAAAGGGCATGGAAATCCCACCTCTGGGTTGCGGTTCCGGTTGGCTCGGAGCCTGAGACGATGGTAATGCCCCATTTTTTCCGCCAAGCTTGGGTAGATATTGGGGCACAATTTTAGACAATCCCGTTAATATTGGGCAAACCCAAATGGAATTCATATAGAGTCATTTTGGGGGGTGCCCCATGGACACAGCCATCTTAAGTGAATTTCTGAAGGATAAATTCACAGCCTGTAAATCGAAACTTGAAGCAGGTACCACTTGTCTCACTATCCATCCAGCCTTCAACCAAGAATGGTGTCAGAAAGGTCCAAAATTTGTCATCACATCCGATAAACGCAAAGTCAATGTTCAATATGTCCATTGGGAAGATCTGGGCTTATAGCCTTAGCGTTTCTATCTAGACTTCGTGCTCAGGTTCTTTTCCTACCTATTAACCCCTCAATATTCTCATAAATCATCATAAAACCCAAATACAATCAGAGTGAAATCCCTGAAATCGTGATTTCCCAGCATCAAATAAAACCTCATCAAACGATCAATTTGTTTTTTTTTTTTTAAGAAAACATAAATCATCCACAACCTCCAGGGACTTCGGAAACTGAATACCATCCTGCAGCCAGCCGCTCCCCGTGGGTCCCGTGGGTGGGTTTCCCCAGCAGTCGCAGGAAACTCCCCGGTGCGCCACGTGAGAGGCCGCCGTGCACCACGAAGATCTCAAGAAAAATGGTGGAATTCAATGGGTGATATAAGGGTGACAAAATGGTGTGTAATGTTGTATAAAAAAAAAAAAAAAAAACCCATAATAAATAATAATAAATAAAAAAAAAAAAAAAAATAAAAAAAACAAATAAATAATACAAAAAATAAACCAATCATATGCAATAATTGGAATAGGGATGGATTAATGGCAAAT
>Ga0126342_10006382_pt1 | contig 20888 bp, 20 predicted proteins | sample Cyp1metagenome_FD_92528 | JGI IMG/M metagenome (GOLD analysis project Ga0126342, IMG submission 92528) | Coral microbial communities from Lord Howe Island, Old Settlement Bay, Australia - Cyphastrea 1 metagenome | ecosystem: Host-associated > Invertebrates > Cnidaria > Coral ...
ATGCCCTGCCTAGGCTGCCATGTAAAGATCGTTTTGATCCATGGCAGCCCAAACCAGTGAAGTGGCTGTACTCCATTTGGAGTCCACAGCCCACTGGTAAGCCCTATGGCATGGCCCTCTTTCCACGCGTCCCCTTCTGGCTCACAGTCTTAAGTAAAGGCGCATTTTAGCGCAATGGGCAAGGGTTCTGGGAGGGTGTGTAATTGATGCCAAGGATTGAAGGCCGGCATCAATATAGATACGTGCAGTGGGCACATGTTGCCACCTGCCCTGAGTGACCAAATTATCCATGGTTACACCTTGCCGAAAGGCACTGGTGACCCCCCCCCTGCGCAGGCTGTAGGGCACATAGCCCATGTTTTCCAAACTGAGTGCCTGCAAAACTTCTTTAAATAAAACCCTGAACTGCGAATTGGACATCTGAGAGAGTGAATCCCCAGGCTGCAATCCCTGACAGAGATACTGGAGTCCCTGTATGGGCAGACTTTCTTCCAGCACCACTTTGTCAAGGGGAAGGAAGTTTTTCTTGGTCCCCTTGGTATTGTCCAAAAGCAGCACTGCTTCTGGGTTTTTCGAGGCCGTCGGCAAGATAACTTCTTTTCTCTTCAGCTGCACCAGCTCTGACGTACGCAAAAACGCACCAAAGCCGACAACCAACAGCCACCCAAACCTGAACTGTTTCCACTTAAAGGCTTGGCCAGCCATTCCCAAAAGGATTTCTGGGCTGAGGGGCGTAGCCCTGGTCGGTAATTCGACCTGATTCCAGGTCTTAACCAGTTTCCAGGCCCACACTAAGTGATTCTTAGTCTGTGGGTGGAAAAACTGGATGGCGGCCAAGGCATAAGACGCCTCCGATTTCGGAGCCCCATCTTCCCACAAAAATTCAATATAAGCAGATGCCCACAAGTCTACTTTTTCTCGGTCCAACATGGTGATCTCCCTTTGGAGGTGGTGAAACTCACAAAACTTACGAAAACTTTCCTCATAGCGTGTCTTGGTTTTGGCTTGCACTACCAACTGGGATAAGCGGCCAACTTTCCTCCGTTCCATCTTTCGACTCTACTTGGTGGGGCGATTGAGCACGGCCAGTGGTGCCTTTCCTCTTGGGTTACTGCTCATAGCGCCGACTGGGTTCATCTGCTGGGTTGAGGTGAGACTCAACCCATGCCAGGACTGGGTACAGACCTGCTGCCACGCTCATTGCCGCCAATTTTCGGAGAAGTCGATTTAGGGTCCTGCTGGAGGATCGGCCCTTTACGCACACGCTGAGGGTAATCTGGGAGTCGGCCAAATGCAAGAACCGCGTCCCATTAAAGTTTTTCCTTCGTAAGCGCCATTCAACGCAGTGAATCAACGCTCTGAGCTCGAGCACATTGATGTGCTCCTGAGTGTGAAACGGATATGCATGGGCCACATGCCATAACCATCGATGAGGATTCACCGTTGCCCGAGGGAAAGCATCAGGCCTGAACAGCGTTCCCACGTCTAGCCTGACGTCGCTTCCTCGATACTCTTGGCGACGCACAAAGGCCTGAACCATTCGGACCGACATGTTCAGGTCCAGTTCACTAATCCCTGCTATGCTTGTGGCGCTTGCTGGGCTCCTTGGGATGCCTCGGCTCTTGCGCTCCATCTCGTAGCTTCCAATCTGTGTGGTGTCGGTGTCATACCCTGGATCTTCCCCTTTTGGGGCCTGATCCAACACCACCTCCACCTCATGGACCTCTGCCACTGCGGACAGTCTCTTTATCTCTGAGGCCCAGGACTCCACAATTTCATGGTGGCCCACCAGCGGTTTCACCCCAAACGACCACAACATGTGGTCCAGGAGGGCCGCAACCACTGTAGCGTGGAAGGCATTTCCAATGGCGGCGCACCTCTGGTCCTCCAGCTTTTGCGTTTCTTCAGGTGACTCCGGTGGCTTGCGAGCGAGATCCATGGTATGGCCTTTCTTGAACCCCATGAGAACTTCCCTCTCGCAGGCCTTCAGAGGTCTGAGGTGGCCATCCTCTTCTTCAATCATGTAGTCCCTTTCATAAGTGTAGGGTGGGTACCTGTACCCATCCTCTCTCCAGCGCCGCAGGCCCTCTTCACTTGTTGAAGCTAGGCCTGCCGGGGCCTTTGGTGGCCTAGGCCGCGGGATAGCTCGGGTGAATGTGGGAAAACGCTTCCCACTATCCCGCTCTCCTGGGATCCACCGGCACCCGGGGCACAGGACACTTGACATGGGCTCTGTTGCAGCTCCATAGATGACCTCATCAAACAATTCATGTTCTCTCACTTCCACCTCCTCATGGCTCACCAAGTCTACTGAAAACCAAAATAGTCTCGGTCGCCGAGCCCGGGAGAGATACTGGGAATCCACCAGCCTCGGCCTCATTTCCAAAGCCAGGCTCATTTCTTGTATGTCAACATCATCAGCCACCACGTTCTCCAGGAAACGGATGCACCACATCCCCAAGAGCTTGCTCTCCTCCTTCACCATCTTCATGACCGCCACAGCATCACGAAACAGCTTGCTTCTGGGATCTTCCAAATGGCGACGATCCACTGAGAGACGCGACAGCCCTTGGCATGGGCTGCCACCTCCCACGATCACCCCATTTGCATCAGGAATCTTCTTGAGCCATCTCTTGACTTGTTCTTGGTCCACCTTCTTGACGTCACTGCAAAACTCCATTCCAGGGAAGCGGCGACGCAAGCATCGACGGCAGTCAGGGTCTGACTCTACCGCCACAGTGAACCAAGGCTTGAGCTGTGCCAGCTCTAAAGCCCGCTCAAGTCCCCCGATGCCAGCAAACAGGTCAATAACCACGACCTTCTGTGATACATCCCTGAAATCATTACCCGGCGTCTGATCCACGGGCCCTTCAGCATCCATCATTTCTTCAAGCTCCTCAACTCCCAAGCGGCTCAGCCTCGAGGCATAACAGGCGCCACCACCTGTCTCAGAGGCATCACTGACGGTGACAACTGGGTCGATATCGGCCTTAAGGTCCGACACCACCACAGGCAGCAGGCTTTCCAGGACCAGCATCTCATCATACAAACTGGTAGTTGCCCTCACCCGCTCGGGGTTCTGAGCAATGCTGGTAAAGACCTCCTGGAGCACCGAAAATAAGCACCTGCGAAACTGAAGGACATGAACTGCCTTTCCTGCATAAATTTGGAGCCCAGTCCTGGGCAACGCTGGCTGGGTCCTCAGCCACGCACCTAGGCTCATGAGGTCTAAGCTTCTCTTGGTGCTGACTCGCAGCAATCCCCGCTCGCCATCGATGACCGCACCAAGTCTCTCTGCTTGCCTGCACCTTTCCAGGGCCTTCCCTTCATTTGTCGGGATTCCCCACCACTCATATGCCTTTCTCAGCCTGGTCTGTTCCTCAGGGGCCTTACCCTCAAGGGTCCTGGCCACCTCCCTGGCAACTTTCTCCAAAATCGTCGTATCATCTAGATATATAGTCCAGGCCGGGGCTTCATCAAGTGATGGGAACACAGCATCTTTGCGAATCTCAGCCTTCGCCAACAGGCCTGCGCCATACCTAAGTTCCGTCCTAAGTGCAAGTTGCCTGTGAGCATTCTGCATCACGGCCACGGCACTTGACCATCCCATGGGCAGGACGCAAAGGCCCACCAAAGTCTCTCCAGCCTTGCCGGCTTCGAAAACAGACCAAGGGACAGGCTTGCGCAGGGCCAGGTAGTTCGGCCACTTCTCCGGCAATCTGAATAAGTAGAACGCTGAGTTCAAGTCGTCCCCACTCACTAGGAGTTCCTCGTTGGGTCCGACCATTAGCTTTTGGAAACTGGCGGCGCCCGTCAACGTCTGGACGTCGCCTTCAAGCTGGTCGAGGATTGTGTTGGACGCCCTCAGGTCGATTATCATTCTGAGCACTGGCAACCCCGAGTCAGTGAATTTTTCCGGTTTAATCACACCGAAAGCCCCGTTGAGGACCGGTACTCCCTGGACCGTAGGCCTGGTCTGTACCGGGGCAACCAAGTTGCGTTCCCACAGGGCCTTCACCACTCGTGGCCACTCTTCGTCACTGCACATCACTTGTGGACAGGGGATCTCCTCTGTAATCTCCCGCAACATCAACTCAGGCCGCAGCAGCCTTGCTTTTAACTTTTCGTCCACCACTTCAAGGATGTCCACCAGGCCTCCATGATGGGGCGTGGGAAGCCCAGGCCAGATCTGCTCATAGGTCAGTGGCATTGCCTTCTCTACCACTTCCCCCGTGTACGAGACACGCAATTGACCAAGGTCATTTTCCCATCCTCCCTCAGGAGTCCTGGGAACACCACCCTTCTTGGGCTTTTCATCCACGAAGACCTTGACCAGCTCCCAGATTCTACACAAAGCAGACTCCTGCTGAGATGTGGCCCTACCCGCTGGTGGACCTACCGCCCCTTCCAGGTTACCGCCCGTGTAGAGCCAGTTCAAGGCTACCACAATCAAACCATGCCACATCAGCAGGCCATGCCAACGCAAGGCTCTGCCTGCTTTTGTCTTTGTGGCCCCCCTTTGTCGCCAATCACCAGGCTGGTCTTTATATTTTTGACTTGCCAAAACTTCTTCCATTGCCGATGCTACATCCGGCCATAGGGGGAGCGGCAAAAGGTTCCGACTCCTCTCGCCCTCCACCCAGATGGGCTTCAGTGAATTTTCCAACAAACGGCCAAACGGGCCATTCAGGGTGACAGCTTGGAGGAAGACATACTGTCCCATTTGAGCTGCTGTAAGGTGACCCCCCTCATTACTCTGAAGCCAGGTCAGCAGCTCCCTCACTTTCCCTGATGTTATGTCATCTGGACCTGCCGGGCTGCGGCTCCTGCCAGGGGGCCTCCGCTCTTGCCTTTGCCTTTTCCCTTCTTGGCAGCCTGCCGTTTCCACTTTTCTTTTCTTTTCTTCCAGTACCCTGTCTTGGGCTTTTGACTCCCGGTCGCGTCCCCGGCCGCTCCAGGCTCCTCCTTCGTGGGGCTGCCTGTCCTCACGGCGTCCTTCCGGGCCGCTCTCCGGGCCTCTGCTTCCAGAGCTTGCTCCTTTATCCTCTGTTCGTTGAACGTCACCTTGCTTGGCTTGGGCTCCAAGGGTGTCAGGTCGCTCCTCATTGAGGTTTGGGCCGGCATCCTTTCTGGACTCCTTCCCCCCCTCAGCGGGCTCACGGGCCTTCCCGAGCGCGGGTCGGGCCCGCTGCCAAGTCCCTAGCCCTTCTCGGCCTTCCGCAGGCTTTCCTTTAGCTTTACCGCCTTTAGCTCTTGCCTGGTGGCCAGCTCGCGCTCTTCTGTTCGGACCAGCGATGCCATGCTCGGAGGGATAATCTCCAAGTGGCGGGCAGTCGCCCAGCTGTTTTCCCATAAACTCATCTCGCAGGCTTTGTAGCGCTGCAGAAGGGTGTCCGTGGCTTGCGCCAAGCGCCCTGCCAGGATGTGGTCGAGAGTCACTGCCAGTGTCTGCAGCTCCCGGACCATCCTCACCCCTGCCTTCGTTGGAGGATGTGCTCCTAGAGTAATCTGGTTCAAGTAGGCCGTCACCTTCTGACCCTGCCACTTCGAATCCAGATCCCCCGCTTCCGACTTGTCCGCCAGATAGCGGGTCATCTCGTCCAGCGCCAGACGAGTGAGCTGCCCGGGCTTCTTTTGGGCTATTCTCCAGAGTTCGCTGCCCCCCCGGGCTGGGGTCAGCTGAAAACTCGAAGAATCGCTCTCTTCCTTTGAGCTGGAAGCTGAGCTAGCCCTTTTTCGGCGCCTTGCCTTCCTTCCTCTCTCATCTTTCTTCTTCTTTCTCTTCTCACCTGGCTCGGCCTCACCTTGCTTCGCAGCCTGCTGGGCCAGGAACTTTCCCATCGACTCTCGCCCCTTCCGAGGGCTCCGTGATCGCTGGCCAGGCTGGTTTCCTACATGTCTTTCCTTTTCCGGCCTTGACGGCTCAGCCTCCGGAGGCTCTTCCGCCAACAGGGCATCCAGACCACTCCCCAAACGGGGGGCTGTGGCCTTCTTCGCCCGTGCCGCCGAGGCAAGAAGCCCCTCCCCCATGCGGACTCCCATGTCCTTGAGATAGCCGGTCTCTGCCATCTCCAATGGGGTCAGCAGCCTCCACTTGTCTATGTGGATGAGCTCTCTCCGGTCGCCTTTGGCCTTCTTTAACCGGCATCGGGACGCCTCACAGGCGCACACATGGTAAAGGCCATTTTCCAGCCCCATCTGGTGCTCAGCAAACCAGGAGTAGTATCCATCTGAAGCTGGTCCGTGGGATCCAGTGAACAGGCAGTTTTCCCTGTCCTCCCAGTCCTTCAAGGTGATGATTGCCCTCCCCTGGCCTTGCCAACGGGCATCATAGCATTCATATTCCAGGATCCGTTCCTGCTCGAAAACTTCACGAGCCAGGTCTTGTGCTCGACTCGAAAGGTCGCTGCACATCACCCAAGCCAGCTCCTGCTTGGAACGCCCCAAGTTCAGGGCCTGCTGGATTTCATCCTCGTTGAGCCCCAGGCTGGCTCCTTTGTTACGAAGCCGCTCCATGGCCTCCGGCGCCCTCCAGCTTTGACTGGACCAGCGCACAAAGGTGGGTGAAGCAGCGCTCGCCCTTCAAAAAGGCGCCACGCCTTGGTGAAGAGGTCCTCCACAAAGGTATGGACCCACCAAGTGGGCTGCCAATAGGCCACCCAGGCACAGCTCTCCCTTCAAAGGTCTGAGCCTTCGGTGGCCTAGCACTTCTTCCTGTGAGCCGAAATGCTACCCCGGGACCAGACATGATCGTGTATAAATCTCACCTTAGTGATCAACCATATATATAGTAGGCAATGAAATCTTGAAATATGAACATGTTGAAAATCTGGAAATATGAAAAATATGGGTCATTTTAAAACATTGAACTTCAAAATGTGAAAATGTGGACATCATTGAGATTCCAAAGGTAAGTCGTCTACAAATGGGTCATCTTCCATGCGAGATGACCAAAAAACACGAAATGGGGCAACCTGAAATTATCATAGGTAACTTATATTCAGCACTCAAAATACATGGTTTTATACTCTAAATTCCATACAAGCAGTTCACATATCACATATCTATCTGTACATCTGGCTAGAGATGTTATCACATCAAAATAGCTGCTGCTCATGGATGTTCATCCCTCGACTCTGTTGGGAAAATCAAAGTTGTTTTCCACCATCTGGTTGTTTCAGAAACCATAAAATTCAAAAAAGTGTCGAATATGGCTGTATCCCTAAGCATATATATATATACATATATTCCACAAATTATGTATATATATATGTCCCGCTAGCATTTCTTTGTGGAAACCCGGGCCGTACCCGGGCTCCCCACCTCCCGCAGCCAGCGGATGTCAATGGCCAGAGAGAATCCCATGGGGTCAAAGCCTTCCTCCTCACCTGTCAGGTTCCAACCTTGGGAAAAACATGGAAGAACATTGGGTCAAATAGGTGGCAAATGGATGTTTATCAACAAGGTAAACATCCCAATCTATTGCAATAAAAATGGTAACCATTGGAGTTCTAAGACACCCCCATTTGGTGTTTTTTTCGGGAAAAAAAAGTTTTTTTAGCCATAGGTTCACCGGTTCACCCCTCGCCTGGGATGCCCTCCAATGCAGGTGACATGGGGAGGAAGGGCACTGCCGCACTCATCTTGTAGCCCTTTTCAGCTCGCCTGCGAGACTGTAGATGGGGGAAAACAAGATCTGCGAAGAATCTGGCTACTTGGGGTTGTTCCCTAAATTCCCTAATAAAACGGCCAAAAATTGGGGTTCCCAGTTCCCTCTTTGTTGGGCACAAACTTGAGTGTTGGAAATATGTTCGCAGCAAAGGCCTTTGAGAAGTGGGAAAAGGTGGAAACCTTGTTCACCAAGCTTCACCGGTGGAAAGGTATAAATCTAAATGCAAAGACAAAAGTGCGCCTGTTGTTTGTTGCACCAACCTTGCTTGTCTCCAAGTTCACTTGTTTTTTCGAAATTTTTGACAGCTTGCAAGTATGTATAAAGATAACGGTTCGAACATCAAGTGCGCATAGAAACGATACGTATCATTGGGCATGTCCCCTATAAAATCAGCAGCGCGTCTCCAGAAAGGTGCCAAATCATGCCTGCCATCAATCTGTCGTCCATGATTCCTGATATTTTACAAAGGTATCACATCTGTGTTGACCAATCTCTTTCAAAACAAAACTCCCTTTAAAATTGGTGGCATTCACAAAAAAACGGTGTACCAAACTAAGGTATCCCCAATGGACCCTGCCATTGGTTTATTTTGCTTGGTATTCTGTTCTCCTCTTTTGAGGCAAGCAGCTGCAAGCATAACAAAGCCGTTAATCCACTCAAACCCCTTGCCAAGCCTTTGAACCTTGGAAGCACGAGTACCTACGGCACACTTACGTGACAGCACCGAGAATGGCCCAAGAAACACCGAGAATGGAAACTCGGAAGCACTTCAACTCATGGACGTAGCAAAATGATCGGCATTGAAAATATTTTTACAAATACAGCACCTCAACACAACGTTTGAATCACAGCTTTCCAAGCTCAGGCCATAAGTCGCAGGATATTTCAAGCCCTGCCTCCCAGCATGGCGGCAGTTCGTGCACCGAAGCCGGACTTCTCCTGGAGCGGCATGATAAACCCAATGCCCTAAACACTCCCCGCAAAAAATGGCTGTTCCCAATGGTTTATGGCGGTCTAGCACAGAAATTCCTCTGGATTTTCACTCATTATATCGATTATATCCCACCATTATCCCCGTGATATCCCCACAATATCACCATTATCACACCATTTTCCTACCATTTTCCCACCATTTTCCCACCATTATCCTACGTTTTCTTTTGTTCAAGCAGCATCACCGTTGGTTCCAAAGAGTGGCACCTCCTGGGCGTAGAGCCAAGGGAAGCTGTTGCCCGTCAAGGTCGCCTGCGTGAAGCGCTCGGCACGAATCTTTGGAGGGGATTCTACTGGAAAAACTGTAACATTCCGCTGTTATTGTTATTGTTGTTGCTGTTGCTGTTGTTGTTGTTCTTCTTCTTCTTCTTTTTCTCCCTGTTCTTTTTCTGCTTCTTCTTCTTCTTCTTCTTCGTCTTCTTCTTCTTCTTCTTGTAATTTTCTATGTTTATCTATATAATCGAAAACTAATGGAGGAGAAGCCAGTTCCACTTCTGTAGCAACATTTCATTTAGGAATCCATGCCACAGCGCCTGGGTGATAGCGCCACCGAAGGCCAACATGGCCAGGCGGCCGTTCTTCAGCTCCTTCAATTTCATCTCCTGGGTTCTCGGCTCACCATGGGATTTCAATGGGACCTAAATGGGGTTTTCATGGGCTCCAAAAAAATTGCCCAACTGGAGATGTACCATTTGTTTACCATCATTTACGTACCATGATTCAAAAATTCGATGGCCAAGTTAAGAGAAAAATAATGTCCTAAACCATGGTGGTATCCTATATTTTCAGACCCAATGATATGATGTTCAATGCATTGGTGTTGCTGGGAAAATTGGAAACCCTGGATTCGTTCCAAGCCATGTAAATCTCCCTTTGACATCTTTAGACAATTCTGTGAAATTGACAGTTATTTCATTTCAAGCGATGTGGAAGCTCTATTTTGAAAAAAACACACCTCAAAGTTGAGGGTGCATTCAACCAGTGTCATTCACCACGAATTATTCTGGGCTTTCAGGGGAATTCAATCACTGCTTCACCGCGATTTCAAGTGATGTTTCACCACATCGCCCTGAAAAAAAAGAAATCTCTGGAAACAATGGTTTGTTTTGAAAATATATACATTTACAGGAAACCAGGGTATGTTTGTCCTTCAAATATAGATTAGATATATACAGTATGGTCATACTGGAGTAGATAGTATATAGTCCATTTCAAAAGATCCTCACTAAAATGCGATTCTGTTCGGAAAATCCGTTATCCTATCCACTTCAGGATAGCTATTGCGTATAGATATATATATATATACATTATACATAGATATGTATAATATATATATATATATATTATACGACATAGATATATATTATATATTTATATATATATATTATATTATATATATATATTATACGACATAGGTATATATATATAATAGGGGTTCAACTGTAAATTATCCCATCCTCTGGGACGCTGGAAGGCGCCTTGATCTTGGCCTCGTCCTTGGGCAGGAAGTTCACGCCCAGGCGGTAGTCTCCTGCCAGAAACTTGGAAAGTTGGAGAGCTATATCATTAATGATTAATATGTAGTGTAGTGTAATGTAATGTATGATTAATATGTAATGTAATGTAGTGTAATTAATGATTAATATGTAGTCCCAGCTACTTTCTATAGGATTAATATGCAATGTAGTGTAATGTATGAAGGTTGCTATAGTTTATGTTTCTATGTATGATTAATATTTAATGTAGTGTAGTACAGTATAGTGTAATGGAATGGAATAGAATGGAATGTAATGTATGGTTATGGTTGCGTGTATACGATTATGTATGTATATGATAATGTATGTATATGTTTGTATATGTATAGGATTGTATATGTATATATTTATGATTATATATAATAATATATACATATATATATATATTATTATATAATCTGTAATTTGATAGTTCTTGAATGTTATTGATATTGTCGTGCATCTTCATAGTATACAGAATGATACATTTGTACATAGATATTGAAATTAAATATGTCTACGAACCTGACTGTACTTAAGTACCTCTGAGGCCCACCACGGGAGCCTGCATTCTCAAGAGTCAGGCCCGGTTTGTTGGAGACGTTGCTGGTTTTGGCCTGGGCAATGCTTCCATTTGGCAGTGTGTCAAAACCTTGTACCTCTGGTGAACATCAAAATAGCTGGTACATGGATGTTCATCCCCCTAAAAATGGTATTAATAGGTATTGATCCATACCCATTTCCCTTGCTTTCTGTTGAAGGTCTTCCTTTCTCCGCGGAAAAGCCTACATTGGAACCAAAAAAAATGGTGACCCAGTTCCAATCAGGGCTCCCATACCTCAAGAAGCTGATGTTGGAGGGTGCCCCTCACCAAGTTGCAAAGGTGGTCAGCATCTCCACCAATCCGCAGAAAGCAAAGACCTGCCAGGGCATTGGTCACGAGTCACGTCGGCAGAGATGGCATGGAAAAACCAGACTTTCAACAATGATCAGTGGGATAAAATTGACCCACCATGTCCACATCTCGTCGTGCCAAAAACATGTTTGGGCCAAAAAAACTTCTTCGAAGGTCGAATCCCCGGTCTGGTTCTTTATTGATATATGGCTATGGGTCAATACCTATTGATACCATTTAAAATGGGGGATGAACATCCATAAATCCCAGCTATTTTGAGGTTCACCAGGGGTACAAGGTTTTGACACACTGCCATATTACCATATTTACTGATTTTCGAAACCTTAACTGATGGTGCCATCATACCCCCAATGCTGTCCCACCTGGAAGAGAGGTCCCACTTGGTGGCCTTCCTTGCCGTAAAAGTCCTCAGCCGCGGGACTTGAATCCTGGCCTCGAAAAGATGACCAGGACCAGGACCAGGACATAATCTCCAACAAGATCCCAAAAAAGGGATATCAATCCGAACCCTGTCCATGGATCAAACAAAAACCATTGAGGGACACTGAATTTGGATGAAAAGATCATGATTTCCTCAACCACTTGCTGGAAAAAAAGTGTAGTGTAGAGGGGTCCCCATGCCCAGATATGCAAGCAGTTGTAACGTGACCACCAGCCCCAAATGGGGCCCAAGAAACAGTGGCATCCAGAACGAAGGGGAAATATGGATCTCCCGCGCAGGCATTGTGCGCGTCCACCACTGTCTTGGCGCCGTAGCACTGCTCGGGTCCTTCGGGTTCTCCGGTACCATCCGGTACCATGGGGCCCATGGGGCCCTCACGACTGATGGTTGGTGGTCGATAAACCTTGGTTAGCTGAATCCCCACCACAAGAGTTCCTGCTAGATCCGTGGTTTCCCCACGAAGCTTCATGAAGCTGCCATGTTTCGAAATCAGTCCCGCAAGATAGTCACCGAAATCATGCCCCTCCCCAATTGTCCACTACAAGCTGAGTTCTGAGATTCTTTGCCTATCTGCAAGCTATTTCAGAGATCTTTAGAATTCCGGCTTTCTCCATTTTGAGGGAGGTTCCATTTTCATGCTCTCTAAAGGTCGGCGAAACAATGCCTGGTGGCCAACATCCACCCGTCTGCGTCCTGGAATTCGAACAAACTCTGGTACCACCAGACCGACAAATGCCAACATAGCAATTCGGCCATGTTTAAGCTCTGCCTGGCTGATCCCATCCATCACATGGATCTGCAAAAGCTTAGTGGTTCCCAACCATCAAAGCGCTGACCATCAAAGCGCACAGTTGAGGACAAAATATCCAGGATTGCATGGGGGATCAATGGTTGTTGCTCAATGATCATGCCAATTTCATGACTGTGGCAATAGGTAAATCAATGTAACCACCGCGTGCGAACATATCAAGTTTCCTACCCCAAGTGATGCCTTGCAGCGATTCTTGCTCTTAAATGTCATCATCACTGGCAAATCTACCCATGTTGAAGCTCAGAAAAAAGACTCTTTTGGAGACCAAGGCAAAACCCGAAGCCAAAAGATAAGAGAAAAGTTAGGATTGCATAGATGATTTCTCACATTTCCAAAAAATCCTTGGTAGTCACTGCTCGTCACTGGATCATCGGGATCCGTTCGCCTCGCGGAACCATGGCAGGTACTTCTCGCACTTCACTGCCAGGCCCAGGGGGTCGAAGTTGAAGTCCTGGAGCAGAAACCTTCGCTTTCCAATGGTGACACCAAGACATACAAGACATGACCCATTTCCTGGTGGGATGTCCCAATTTCCACGAATCAACTCTGTCCCGCATCTTTTTGGAGACATTCCATTTTTGCTGATGAAATATCTCCATTTCAGGTGGTTAAACCCCTGGTTTTGTGGTAAAAATCCTCATTGCAGTCGGTCAAAATCCAATTTGTGTTAGGAAAAAAAACACATGTCACTGGGTAACAACAAAAAAAAAGTTTCAAAGTTCCAATTGCCGAACTTTTGGCAAACTTCAAAAACTCACCTCAAATCAGCTCCTGCCATACACTCGCGACCATCAGCCGTCCTGGCCAGCAAAAGCTGACTCGCCACCAATGAGGCCACCAGCGAAAGGTTTCTCCTCACGATGCTGTCGCCAAAAATCTTGGAGTTATGGGGCGAGGTGGAAGACATGGGGTGTATATATATATATACATATATATATATATATATATATATAACGAACGGGATGAAAGGATGGGAAGATGTGAAAAATAATAAATATATATATACAAATTTGACAAAATGAGAAACGAAAAAAGAATCCAAATGGGAATGAAGATGCATCTCGTGACTGCGGTGAAAAATCCCGGGGGACATGGAGTCTTGACTGTAAAATGCCCATTTTCATTGCTTACTCTCCAGTAAATTCACATAGATATGAAACATCCATGATTTGCAGATCAGGTTCTCTTTGATAACCTTCATTTTGCATGAAAAAAAATGGGGTAAACCATGCCTTACCATCCCCAACCATCCACCAGCCACTGCAGCTCCTCAGCCAAACGCACCACCTTGCTGCCTTTTTTTGCGCTGGCCTTGCGAGCCATCATCACCCCTGCCACAGCTGCGCTGGCAGCAGCTGCGCTCAACACCGGCACCTTCTGTCAAAGGGTGACGCGATGGGAAAATCCACCATTTCGAGGAGGTAAATCATCGAAGAAAAATGGGCCAGACATGCGTAAATTGATGATTGATTCATCCAAAATCATCACTAAATCAAGAAAGTATGAATTAGTTCTTATGAATTAGTTCTTAACACCCCTAAGGGATGGAAATTCGTAGAAAAGAAAAGGACCAACCCAAAAAGCCACAACTTTGCTGATTTTGAACATGTGGATGTAGTTTGAGGCCCTTTGTGTTGGGAGCAGGTGATTCCACCCTGAAAGTTTTCATCCAATCCCGTCTGCCAGCTCTCACTCCGTTGGAAGATATGATGTTGTCTAAAAATGAGGTATACCACCACATTGTCGAGCATATCCCCATCACCAGTGTGTGTGTGTGTGTGGTTTCATCCAAAGGTCGTTGGTTCAAATATCTCCTCGTGTATTATATCATGTGGGGAAACCCAATTGCATAAACCATCCCTGCCATCCCCGCAACAACCAGAAATGGCTGGTGTAAATATATAAATAAATATATATATATAAATAAATAAATAAATAAATAGATAAATAAATATATATATACATATAATTATATACAATTATATATAATAATTAAAATTATATAAAATCCTGGATAATTGAAGGTTTACTGGGCTTTGCTACATCAAATCACAACCACCGGATGCCGTACCTGTCCAGTGACCTGTCCTGCGGCTGTGGCAGCACTTCCTCGTAGCGTCGCACCCGCGGCTGGGGCCACAGACGGTGGACTTAGAAAGGCCTGGCTGAGTTTGTGATGGGGATATTGGTATCAAGCCATGGGGATAACCCATTGGGATATTGATATTACTTGACTCATGGGGATATTGGTATGGCTGGTATGGGTTTTTGAACTGAAAAGCTATGAAGGATGGGTCCCAAGGTCTTTTTTGTCCCCTGTTGAAATGGGAATTTGACCGAGAAAAATGCGGATTTCAGTAGCCAAAATGTTGCGTTCTGATGGGGATATGACTTACAGTAACTTATATAAGCAACCAACAAAATTGATTTTATCAACAAGATGATACAAAAAACATGAGATTCAATGGAAAATACAAGATGCTTTGGGTTTATTGCCCAAAAATTGGAAATATACCTCCAATCTATATATCTCCATTTTGAAAGACTGAAACTTGGGTTTTAATCCCTTGCATGGTCCCAATCCCGGTCACATGCGGTTACTGGTTTCAAACTGTTTCTAAATAAGACTCCCTATGATCAGCCAAAAAAAATGAAAAATCCACACATCATATCCAGTTTATACCCAATCTCCCAGCAATATTTCACCATGATCACCACTGTCACCACCGTTGTCCCACTGCGCCTGAAGGGAACATCCAGTGGCCGCAGCCGCAGCAACAGCCAAAGCCATGGTGGAGGGCCTTACGAAAATGGATTTAAGCAACCAACATATTGGTTGAATCGGCAAAAACATGGATTTAACTGACAAAAATGGGGATGTAAATCATTTGATATACCATCTGGTTATTTAACATAGCCATGGAAAATCACCATGTTTAATATATAAACCATCTATAAATGGGCCATTTTCCATGGCTATGTTAAATAACCAGAGGGTAAAAATCTTTAAGCCAAGTGGAATTGGGTTTCACCAACTAAAAGCCGCTGTTTTCTGAAGGATGAGGCCGGTGGATTTCTCTTTACGACTCTGGGTTCCATTTTGCTGCAGTTGGAGTCTTCCATTTGTCCCTTTGAAGCACTCATCGCATAACAGCCCACCTTCAGGGTTGTGCACAATACAATTGTAAGTACAAACATACATATACCTATACATGTATAAATATATATGTATATATATCCCTTAAAATTGACCCATTCACAACGTTTAAACCCATTCACAATGGTTTATACACCAAGGTTCCCAGAATTTTTCCCAAAAAAAAACAATATCACACGTATCAACCGCAATTTCGATTCCTGGAACCTTATCATGATTCAAAAGTAGGTTACCACTACCCAAGACCTGGATGTGAAGACTAATTAAACCAATCCATATTTATGATCAATTTTGAACCCCTTTTCTCCTGAAATTTTGGTGCATCTCAAAAATTTTGGCCCACCCCCAAATCGGGTAAATGTAGCCCTGAATCAGCTCGACACGAGCACCTGGAGGGTGTCATCATAACTAGTTGTCGCCCCGGTGTCTAGTGCGCGGCCACCTTGAAGGCAACCGCCACGCAGCACAATTGAGATTTCGATTTTAGTTTTGTCCAAATTTTCAAGTTTGAATAAATAAATTTGTACAGTCATGAACGAAATTCAGAAAGACAGGATTCGCTGCAAATTGTCCAGTGCAAAAACCACACTTACTATCAACAACGCACAAAAACAAATGTTGGAAATGCTAGTTTCGCATCAAAGAATCTAGGGTATTGTCGACATTGCCTGTTTTGCTTCATTCCCGCAAAGTTTGGCATTTCACTGGCCAAAAATTATCATAAACTGTACAATTCATTGTTGTTTCTATAAAACCTAAATACGCTACGCGTGACATCAACTGCAAATCAACAGACATCACAAGAAACAACCAGCAATTGCAATAACGGTCCCTTTTCTGCGGCAAAAATGGAGAGGTGCCATTTCAAGTTGAAACGGATGCTTAACAGCATCGGCTGAACTGATGTTTAACTTCGTAAAAGAAACCCGTAGCCATTTGGCTGTGGGATGAGTAGGGGAGATAAAACCCCAACCAAGGAAATGGCAAGAGACGGTTTCATAAAAGAAACAACAAAGGGTGGCAGAGGGTGGGTGCTAAGAAGTTGGGCCATTCTGCAAGGCAATAAAATGATGTAAAAACTCTGAGAACATCAAATGAGCAAAATTGAAAAAACTGACATCACAAGATGCAACTGCCAATGCAAGATTTGACATCAAACGTTGTTTCTGTTGAATGTGGTAAAACCCAAGATTGTTTAACGAAACGTCGCCGCATCGCTATACGCAACGTCGATAACGTAATGAGAAACCCAAACCACGTAAGCGGGTAAAACCGCCGATGCCACGCAAAGTAGGGTAAACAGGTAAGACGGAAATTACTGTCAAGTTTTCATTTGGCGCAGCTGCTGACGGACTTCTTTTTGAATTTGGGGGGCGACGAGGTGATTGCCTGACGGCTGTGCTAGGCTCCTCAGACTGTGTGAAAGTTTGGTGAAAACTGTTGGGCAAAAGGGTGGATTGTGGGTGGGTCTTTTTGACCAACCTGCAGAAATCGTTTGACGATCCCGCCCACTCCAACCCTTAAGCGAAATGCTGCACACACAAATGACTTTGTTCAAATTCGACAAGACAATTCGATTTTGTTCCAAAAACTGCATCGTCAAGTCTTCATTTGGTGCAGCTGCTGACGGACTTCTTTTTGAACTTGGGGAGCGACGAGGTGATTGCCTCCCCTTTTCTCTTCACCTCCTCGCGAGCCAGTTTTACGTTCTTCAAGAACTTTGCTAAGTTCTGCATTGATTTGCTTGACTCATCCATTGAAGGTTGCAAGAAAGGGTGTTGAAGGAAGCGCGACGGTATGTCAGCTATGTTTGCCTCTGAAGGCACAGGTGCGAACCAAACGTTTGTATTGTAATTCACTTCTCTTTCAAGGTGCTGCTTCATGATGACTTCCGCAACAAGTCCAAGGCCAGTACCTCTGATCAGCGCAAATCGCACGCTGTCATTATCTCCATAAAGTACAGGATATGCTGAGGCCAAAACATCGCCCCACATGTCCATAGCTATGCAGCATGCTAGCAGTTCCAGTTCATATATTATTGTCTCTTTGCTGTCGGCGCCTAACAACTTGCATTCATTTGGTTCAAGTTTCAAAGAAAACCAAGCACGGCAATTTCCCAAGCAGTCTACAAGAACTCCTCCTAGACCACCTGAGCCAAGCTGGTTTTCAAAGGAAGCATCAGTGAAAATGCTCCATTCGTTCACAGTGTTTGCATCAACTCGTTTGGGTCCAGCACACCGCAAACGTTTGACCATGAGTTCCAAAACTGTTGCTAACTCGTTGTCAACCACATTGCTAAAGCTGTAAGCGTGATCCACCAACCTCTTGAGCACCAGAGCGCCCAACCGTCCGTGCAAGAATCCATCAGCGAATCCAAGACGTCCTTTCAGCTTCAAAGTTTCGTGTCGGTTCAAGGACCGCTGCTGCAAAACCTGTTCAAGTTGCTCGGTTAGGTCCATGATCCGTTTTTCAGTATTTTTCACTTCCAAGATACCATCTTTGGTGGAGAAGGAGGTGGCCTTCTTCCCTTCTCTAGCGTGCTCCCAACCTGTAAACATGAAGACCAACTCAAGGCAATTTTTTGCAGAGTCTTGTAGATCTGGGCCGCTTGCAAGGATGAAGTCGTCGTAGAAATTTGTCGTCAACAGTCGTGGGCCCTTACAGGCTATGAAGTGCAACATTTTGGCAAGTCTCAAGAAACTGTAGACACTGTGGGCTGCCCCAAATGGCAACGTTCGAGAGCGGTAAATTTCCACTGTAGCAAGCTCGTGATTGTAGATGCTGAAGTAGGCATACTTCAAGTGATCCTTGCGCACCGGGATTTGGCGGTACGCTGCTTTCAGGTCATACGTCTTTGCAAGTAGGCTGCTGTCAGCCATGGCTCCTTTCATCTGCTCGAAGTACGCCTTGATTACTGCTACAAACGTGTCAATCATGTGCAAGTCCAATTTTGAGTTTACAGTGCAACTATCATTGACTCTTGACACGGAGTAATCGTCGATCATGCGAACTTTCTCCCCCTGGGCTAGGGGGAATCTTTTGGAGATAGTTGCACCTTTTTCAAGCTGCTCCAAACTCCAAGGGCCATCTGCCCAACCTTTGTTGACCTCATCTCTTGTTTCTTGCAGCACTGCTGCATCCAAGTCAAGAGATGCGGAGCTTTTGGTCATTGACAAGACCAGCAGGTTCCTCTTTTCTGCATTCTCTTCCAGCTGTTCCAAGGTTGAAAGACATGGTTTGTACGCTTGCTGAAAAACTTTTGCGCCCTCAATTTCTCCAGCTAAGGTTGACCCCTCCTCAAGAATCTTGAGGGCTTCAATGTCTTCATAGTGTAGACTTTCCAGGATTTCCTTTGTCAATTTGATTCGCTTTTTCAAGGTGGAAGGGTGCCGCAACTTGGCTCCCAGCATCTCTTCCCTGTCCAGCACTGCTGCTCGTTGAAGCCAGCGCTTGCACCAGGAAAGTCTGTGCTCCGACACTTAAGAGGTGGAGTTCTGCACATGAAATTCTATTGCTTCCGCCAGGTCTTGCGGAATCAGCTTGCAAAAATTAGCTGGGTGTCCCCTTTCCACAACCTTTGAAATAAATTGTTCAGGCGTCCATGGCATGCCAAAAGCAACTTCGAAACACTCATCGCCAGTTCGCAATCCCCCCTGAACAGAAAATGGTGAATGAGTGGCAGTTCTTCGCAAAAACCTGGCAAACTGTGGTACCTGTGCAGACATGCCTGACTCGGTGAAAACGCTCAAAGGTTTGTCCAGTTTGCTTTGCAACGAAAATGGGACATCCGACGGCTGTTTAACAAAGAAAACTGCAACTGAGGCCACATCAGAAATCAAAGGTGGAAGCTTGCTGCGCCGTGACTGCTGTTGCGCTGAAATTCGAGCCGCCTGCATCTCAAAAACTCTCTCATTTCTCACATCAAAAAGGGAATCAGGAAGTACCTGCATGCCTTGCCTTTGCAACTGCCGTACTACGCACTGAACCAAAGCATGACAAAACTTCCTGGGATACTGCGCTTCTAAGGTTGTTGCAAAAACTTCATTACCTTCATCATCCAAGGTTTTTCCCCATGGCAGGTGGCTATGACTGTTGTCGCATTCGACATCCATCTCGGATATCGCTGAAAAACTTGCTGCCAACTTTGTCCATTTAGGACGCGACCGCTATTGGCCATTTCCAAAACCCAGTTGCGCATCCAAGTTGCCCTGCTGGGCGATAGTCCAATCCCGAACGTCGGATAGTCAGCGTAAAGTCCAATCCATTCGACACGCAAGCCACCACGTTGTTTAGCCCATTAAATGGGAATCCCAAAATTGACATGTAAAGGAAACAAAGTGTGATCCCCCTCCTTCCACCAGCGTGGGCCGCAACGGCCTCTATATCATCAGCAAAGATAAGTATCTCAATGGCCATATCTCGGCCCAGCAACTCATGTACCAACCTCACACCAGCTCCAGAAATCCTTGACCACCAGTATGATGCACAAGCAACTCCAAACGTGCCAACCTTATTCACGTAAATGAAGTTGTCATCCTCCTTCACCTTGCACGCAAGTAGGCCGCGCTCACATGGCGCATGAAGAAATCTCCGGTGCGCTTTGCTTATGTCCCCTACGAGACTGCAAACTGAACGGCTTTGACTCTTGAAAAGCGCCAACAGGTACTGCTTCTCCCTGGCACTGGGACTTCTGACTTTGTCCCTGCATCTGATCCTGTTGTTGACCAAGGTGCCATGCGTTGCGTCGTGTATTATTCGACGCTTCCCTTGATGGTTCTCTTCCACCAGGACTGCAAGAGATGATACTGCTGGGTGTCACCGTATTTTCTTTTGCCTGTTCCATAGTCAGTTTCTCCATCAAGCCTTCTTCACATTCTTCATCAAAATGGCTGTAGACAAAGTCAGTGTGCAGATCCACCGATTGATGATTTGAACGCCAGACCTCCTCCCTCATAAGAGGCTCTTCTTCCAAGCGCCAGCTGGTTTGTTCCTCGTAGACATGGGGCGTTCTTGGAAGTGGTGTCAAGACACCTACAGGAAAGCCCACTTCGCCTTCCAAAAGAAATTCCCTGTCAACGTCGCCTGCAAATGCTAGCAACTCCTTCATGAGCCTCAAATAAAAAGGTTGACCTTCTGCTTTGATCTCAAGTCCTTCCTGCTCGCTACCATGTTTTCTCAAGAGTCTGATCCAAAGTGCGCGTATCTTAGCTTTGAGGTTTTCATCACAAACAATAGCACATCCTTCCTCACCACGCACTGCCATCTCAAAACAAGCCCTATTCAGTGTTCTCTCGTCCCCAACGTGTTGGAGGACCATCTCCAAAGTCTCCTTTCTCAGTTCCTTCCAAAAGGGTGTCTCAGACCAAATGCGCTTGTCTGCATC
>Ga0126342_10006383_pt1 | contig 20888 bp, 23 predicted proteins | sample Cyp1metagenome_FD_92528 | JGI IMG/M metagenome (GOLD analysis project Ga0126342, IMG submission 92528) | Coral microbial communities from Lord Howe Island, Old Settlement Bay, Australia - Cyphastrea 1 metagenome | ecosystem: Host-associated > Invertebrates > Cnidaria > Coral ...
ATATATAATATATATATATATATATATATATATATATAATATAATATATACATATATAGATATATATATATATATAAATGTATAAATATATATATATATATATAAATATAAATGATATCTATGATTTGAAGATGAAATTGTCTGAATGAGCAACTATTAACAACTATTAACATCTATTAACATATATATATATACATACTAATTATCCATGAATCATGTCATACTGAGGAGTGACCCCCTGCTCGTTTTTGGTGCCAGGTGCGGCGATTGGAGTTGAAGGTGCAACCCTTGGGGCTCCATATCGAGACGGCCTTGGTCTCTGAGGCTCCAAAGATTGGAGGTTTGAAAGATCCAACGGTTGGGATTCAACATGGTTAAATCATGTTAAATCATGGTTAAAATACCTTTTTTAATATAACTGTGGGATTGAAAATTCATCCCAATATTTTTTCAGAGGGTCTGGATAGATTTTGTTGAGCGACAACATGGCCGATGGCTAGTATGATATTGGGGATGGCTTTGAAGCAGATGTATTAGAATCAGGACCCAATTAAAGATGTGAAGGATTTTCAGAGTTTCAATGTACAGATCTTCCCAAGAATGATTTTGTTTTGGAGAGCATATTCACTGTTTTTGCGATCCTACCCTGGTTGTTTATTACTTGACTCAGTACTTAGTACTTAGTACTCCTACTTTTTCATCATAGACCAATGAATTCATCAATAAAATTCCCAGAATGGATGCTGGCTCTTTTGAGATTTCAAGGACTTTTGGCACAACCGCTGGGCCTTTGATCTGCCAGGTGGTGGTTTGGGTTCTGGAGCTGTCAGGGATTCTCAGAGCTGGTCGGGCGCTGTTTTTTAAGCTTTCTGACCTGGCGAAGGAACTTCACACAGATCATTCCGGTAAGTTGCATGTGTTAAGAAAGTTAAAGAATCTGGTTCCATTTGTTTAAGCATCATCTATATCATCTATATCCTAAACGGGAAATGGCACAGAAGACCTGGATCCTTGACAAACATGACATGACAAGCGATCAAGAAAAGGTATGATGACAAGCGATCACCGCAAGTGTGTACATGCCATGGCACGTATGACATAGTTCCTTGGGAGTTGCGCAACCTCAACCAGTGTCAGGGGTCCATTCATCCCATGTTTTCATCATTTTCCCCACAACTCCATGGCAACTTACATTGGGGGCCCATCACAACCATATAGCTTGAGACGCACCCAACTCAGGAAAAAAAAGCTCTTTGGTGTCCCATTATGTCCCATGATCTCCCGGCATTTAATGCATTATGGCTTTTTGACTTATTGTATCCCCTCATATCCAATTATATCCGCATGAACAAATTTGCACTTCTTGTTGGTTCATTCATGTTCATGCAGAGTTTGATCAAATATCGATCTTCTCTCAAGCTAATCAAGTCTTACACCTTCAGCTTGCCTGAATAAATTGCTAAATTGATGTATTGTTCACTTTGAAAGCACCCCCATAGAACATCATAGCATAATTGTTGGGTCGTCCTTGGATTCTTTCGCCAACCAGGTCCAGTGTGCTTAAAACCGGCACGCTGCGGCAACAGAAGCCCATGCAGCATCTGGCGCATGCATTGGATGCAGAGGAGATCCTGGTTTCATGGCAATTTCATGGCAGTTTGGTGGCGTCTTTCCCTTTTTCGGAACATGGAGCCATGGAAAAGCCCATGTGGAAAAGCCATGCAGTTGCTGCGAGGACATGAATCCTGACGATGCCTTGGTGGACCTGAGATATTGTAGCGAAGCCAAGGGGATGGTCTGGAGCCAGTTCTGGCACCGGTGGTTTGGGATGGGGGGAACTCTTCCAATAGATATACATAGCATTACATATCCTTATCTCAGAGGTTTTTCTTGTGAATTATGATGCCTTATGATGCTTCATGATGCTTTATGCAGATTCTTTGAGGGATTGTTTGAAGAGTTGTTAAGGAAGAAACCAAGCAGACAGTTTCAAATATGGAAAATCCGTAGCGACCGGAAAGAAATTCGAATTATAAATGATAGGTACGAAGCAATGTTACGTTGGGTAAACCATCCAAAATGGTCTGAGATCAGTTTTCGGGTTTGTACGTAATAGATCGTTCTTATATTCGTATGAAAATATGTCAACCACTTGGATATTGTAGATTGACAGGGCTGATATGGGTATGTCAGTCCAACATTTGGAACGCTCCATCCGCATCAGGTGGATTTTCCCTAAGCAGCCTTATTTTCTTTATACTTTTTGGTTCAATCCTCTATTGGCTGGACCTACCCATGTCATCTACCTAGCAAATTAAGCAATGGCAATGGACAATCATCCATTTATATTTATACCCATATTATTCCCATATATTTATATATATCTATATACAGATTTATAGGACCATATAGGACCATTTGGGATTTCCAACTGCCTCTGTCTCTTCGCATCACGTCGTCTCGCCTCTAGGCGAGCCTCGGGTGGTCCAAAATCCCACCGCAGAGGACTCGTGGTGCTGGGACTGGTGTTGATGCCTTTTTCATCCTTTTTCACTACCAAAATCTGGAATTGATGATGCGCCCTGGAACATATTCACATCTCGAAATATGGCTCTATCATGCTCTATCATGATTATCATGCTCTATCCAAGTTTGAAGAATCCTCGTGCAAGCCCCAATGATAGACTGGTAGACCAATTGGGGCGTGTTCTCTTTCTCCACCTCAGCGAGGACTTCAAAGATCAGACCCCTGTGGTGATCCGCGAATTGATGCTGCGGAAGATCTGTTGTGTCATGACTTTGTCACTGGGCAGAGCTGTCCTCCCGATTTCCGGTTCCTGGTGCAGATGGGTTGGGTTTTAAGTCCGAAACAAGTAGGAGTATTAAGTGTCATAAGAGATGGTCAAGAATTTTAAAGATGATTGATGCGTGTTTGTTTGCATGTGGGAGTACTTTCATTTTCGGTAAAGCAGAGTAAAGCTGTGAATGTTGGCGAAATGTTAGTATGAACGCTGTTGGGAAGGTTATCGCATGTTATCACCATACATCACCATGGTGGACATCTGGAAACCATGGTGGAATAGTGGAATATATGGGATGAAACATGATGAAACTGAGGAGCTTCACCGGGACGGGCAGCTCCACTTCCGAGAGGAAGGAAGAACTGCAAGCCTTGGAGATGCTTGGAATATGGCTCATCGCTGATGTTGACCTTGATATTGTGGTTGTGGTTACTGCGGTTAAACGTGCAACATGTAATAAGATTAGAGTCATGAACATCTGGCCAGATTATGGCTTATGATTCTGAAGTTATAGTTTATTTGAAAAAAAAGTAAGACGTGAAAACACATCCCTTCCAGGAGATGGACATTCATCGGTGGCTCAAGGGATGATGGTAACAATCTGTTACAATGGTAAGGAGTGTTCCGGACAGCACCGTTACCAGGATGAAGAACAAAAAAGACAACACACAGTTCCAGACAGCACGGGCACGGATGGTCTTTTTTTGGACATGATTTTTGCAATGGTCAAAGCAGGGGATATGTGAATCACTGACAAGAACTAGTTAGCAATAATGTTCCCTCATCCATAAGAACCTGTCTCATGTGTCACCGACGCTGAGATTGTCACTGGCTAAACAAATCTAAAAAAGATGGTCGCGTAATTAGGTGTGTGATTAGTGATTTCAGGGAAGAGTTACTGGAAACTCCTAAATTTAAAACGTTCAATGACAAGGAAACTCCTATGTTTAACAGTGTTTAACTATATTTACAGGATAATTGAATGATTTTTCGGAAACACCTATATTTTTTGGAAAAAGAAAAAAACATGGTTTCTTGTGACCATTCCCAGCAAAACCCACCCCAGCCTCCATCCTGCGTCGGTCGACGAGTTTCGACTATAAGGATGCTGCTGAGATTAACGCTCCCGTTGGACGTGCATCAGGCGTTTCGGACAAAAAAAACAGCGTTGAATGGTTCGTTGGATGGGTTTAAGGGAACATAAAAACCGGACACCGCTAATTTGATGGGGAAAATCATGGATTCCCGTAGAATTTTCCACGGAAACCACTCCAGTGAATGGCCATTTCAAGTGATGTTTCAGTTACTCAAGTCCCATGAAAACATGGAAGATAGGGAGGCTAAAACAATGAACAAACTATGAAAGTAGGTGTGGCTCAAACAGACTATGAACACTCCATGAACACTCCAAACATCCATGGTGGGAACATACTATTAAACATGGACACCCTCCTGGGACTTTGGGATCACCAAACCTCAAGTGGCTTACTGGATGCATTGCTGGGCACTGCCAAAAATTACATGTTGAAGTCCCCAAAAGAGTATACTTCAATGGTAGTCAGGTCCTGTAGTCTAAAGTATATACATTTTGCCCAAATTGTCGTTTGGTTGGAGTTGGAATAGGTTTTCCATGTGTTTTCTACTATTGATATTATTATCATCATGAATATTATTACATATTATTACATATTATTACATATTGTTACATATTATTACATATTATTACTACATATTATTACATATTACTGTATTACTATTATTATCAACTATCATTATTATCATTTATTCATATTGTGTTGATATTATGTTTTGCAATATGTTGATCATAAATATTAATAATTATAATAAATCATCATGAATATTATTCATATTACTATAACTATGATTCGTGTTATTCATAGTTTTGTTTTGCATCACAACCCAGGTTGCTGGTATCGTTTATCCCCGAACATCACCCAGCTTATGCAGGTCCGAAACTCTTGGGAAAATGACCAACCACACCACACAAGCAGCGAAATATTGATGGTTTCAAGCCATGGTCGGTTGATTTGCACAGGTTTTCGATGGAACTATAGCTAGAAAACATTAGAAAACAGCATATCAGGTGGTAAACCCCCACTGGTTCCCTCTAAACTCTGGTTTTCTTTGAAGTCCATCCACATTCACCCTGCGAAACCAGCCGTGCCACTGGCGCCTCCATGAGCCCAGGCTCGGCTGGTGCTGGGGAAGATGACACGTGGCATGTCGGTGAAGGACTTCTCAGTGCCTTGGTGGATGGACTTCCCGGTTTTATAAAGGGCAATTTGTTGGGCAATTTTTTTGGGTAAAACAATGCCATATAATGCCATAAAGCACCCCATTTTTTTTGGATGGTTGGAATAGCACCCTAAAAAATGTTGATGACTGATCACTGAGGGATGGTTTATTTTTTTTTTTATGGTTTTAGCCGCATGAACTACCATGGCAGTCCATGGGATTCGTCAAAATGGGACATGGGATGGGATTAAATCATGGGATACCCAATCCAACTGGAGAATGTCATTGAGTTTGCAAAAGCACGAGTTGAGACTTGAGATAGTTTTGCAATGTTTTGCATGTCGTTTATCGTTGGTTTACCATGAAAACGATTTCCCAATCTTCGAAAGTGGTTGAACCATGTTGAACCTTACTTGAAATTGTGCTTCAAATGCTCTCCCTAGTTTTTTGGGCGGTGTATTGTCTTGCAAAATGCGCCTTTTCTTCGGAATCAAACAATACTCATCCCTGACTCCTAGGGCTATCGTATATGCATTCTTTGTCCAGTCACTGTATAGTTTCCTCACCATTTTCCCATAGGTTTAGGATAGGAAACCAGCCCCAAGCAACTTTTCAGCAGCTGCTCCCTCCGGTTGCGAAAACACGGTTTCCGTGCCCTCAGCTCCGCTCGAAGGTGCGTGAACGCTTCCTGTCCAATGGCATCGAGGAGTTGACGGAGATCCTGGCTTCGCAGCTGAAAAACGCTGTGCTGGCGCAGGTGCATTTTACACCCTGGAGGGTTACCCTCTGGTAAACTAACATAGCTATTGAAAATTGTCATTTTTAATGGGAACACTCACTATAAACTGCCATTTTCAATAGCTATGTTAAATTACCAGAGGGTTACTCCCCTGGGGAATTTGACGTGCGGAACATGGGCCCATGGAGTTTGATGTGGGTCGTCCACAATATTTTGTCCATTTTTGTCCTTTTGAACATGAAACCATCCGTTTTTGGTTGGTGATCATTTGTATCCACAATACATTCATACCAAGGTGATAAGTTGGTTTATACCAACCAATAAATATTCATAGATTCTTAGATCTACCACCATCGATAGACATCCTATTTATAAACATTCATAAACCAACTTAGCTATCTAGGGGGCCTCACCTTGCAATATATCCCCATTATGTCTCCATTAAGTCCCTGTAATAGATAGTCACATCCATTTACATCCCGTATATTATAGATCCCGTTTCATATTCCATTATTGACGGGTTCATCCTATTTCAGATTCCACCTCGCCAGATATAGGTATTCTCTAGGTATTATCATTTCATTACAGATCTTTTATCCTATTATATCCTATTATATCCTATTGGAAAATCTATGATCTCTATCATATACAAGATATTTTTTTCTGGCTTTTCCTATATTACTGTATATCATTCTATATTTTTTTTATAGACATTAATATGGCCCAAAATGATTCTCAGATGCCCGGTTTCAGCCAGCTTTTAGCCCGCGGAAAGGTGCCCAAACTCTTCGGCAGCCAGCTGTTGATTGGGAACCCGCGTCGCCTTGGGGAGGTCGAAGTGGGATCCATGCGATGGGATGATGGGACAAGTGTTTTTAATGCCCCAGTTGACATCAGTTTGAAGAATAATTATGATTATTTATGATTATATAATCACTAAGTAGCATGTGATTATTGAACTGATTTTTTTTGTCAGTATCTAATCATCAGTTGATGACTATCAATTATTCAATATATTCATGGTGAAAAATACATACTATATACATGATCATAGCATCTTTTTAATGATTATACTGTACTATTGATGGCATCATTGGGAATTTGGGATTATTGGGAGTATTTATCATGTTTCACATAGTTTAACCATCAATAATATGGGGATATAGTTGATAAATCATGGTTGACCCATGATGTTTTCCACGGAAAACAAAGCTGGTGATTCTATTGGCATGTTTGACTATAGGAGGATGCCCTGGTGAAAACTGAAAGAACATCATTCGTTTCTTTTTACACAAATAAATTCTGCTCGAGATCGTCATTATATGTTATCAATGATCATATAAATCATTACATCATTATTGATAAACATCAATCATCTGATGATAACATCAATCATATCATGTATCATTGATATACCATATGTCATCATTATATCAGATCAATGGATATATATATATATATTAAAAAATAATATTATAACAATGATCAATCATCATCATATGGTATATATCATCAGTATTGTTAGATAATGATCACCATAATGATGGGTCATGGCTTCAGCTGCTTCTCAGGAGCTTTTCCGAGCCGCGGAGCTGGGCGCCATGGGGATAACACGAATGCAGCCACAGGCCGGAAACATGGGGAGACATTGGTTTGAATTATGTGGTTTACTGTATCACTGTATCACATATATAATATGGTATAATATGGTATAATCATATGTATATATATATATATTAATAATGGTATAATGTGGTTTATCAATCTTCATCATGGTTCCGAGATGTTCCAAGATGTTGCAAGACATGCGTAGTTTCACCACTCTGATAAACTGTTTTCACTATTTTTTAATTAGATGCATTTCATTCGCATCGGCCGACCGTAGTTCGGCATGTGAATTTTCCAGAATATGTAAAGACACTCAGGATGGTGCCCCCCCCAGTTATAAGTTGGTTTATAAACCCCATTAACATCCATTAACTAGTTCGTTATATCTACCATAAAACATAGTCAAGCCACTGGCTGATGGCTTTGTGGCGGCAGGTGGTTCTGGCAGCGTTGCTGCTGGGCTTCGCCGCCTTCACGACGTCGCTGCGGGGAATGTTTCTGATTGTCTCCAAGGTGGAATGATGGCGGATGGTGGCTTTCATGATCACTTTAGTGGTTTAAGTGGTTTAAGACATGGATGCACTATGGATGTACTATTTAATTATATGGATATACTATGGATGATATACTATGGACGGATATGGATGATACACTATGGATGATATGCTATGGATGATATGCTATGGATATACTATGGATATACTATGGATATACTATGGATATACTATGGATACACTAGGTCGGGGGTTCGCTTGGAGCGCCGGAAAGTGGATCGCTTCGAGCGCCGGAGAGCGGATCGCTTGGAACGCCGAAAAGTGACACGTACAGACACACAAGAGATACATAGCGCTAGAGCTACATATATACACAGAGACATGGACACATTCATATGTGCCTAGCACTGAAGGGCAATGTCTCGCTTGTGACTCAAAAAACATCTCACGTGTGACTCCAAAATCATCATCATCATCATCATCATCATCACCAGCAGCATCATCATCATCATCATCATCATCCTCATCCTCATCCTCATCCTCATCCTCATCCTCATCCTCAATCATCATCCTCATCATCATGGTCAGTATCACCGTCATCATCTACGACAACCACCATCATATTTCATGATCAGTAGCATCATCATGTTTTCATGACCTACATCACCATCAGCATCATCAGCATTATCAGCATCACCATCATCATCATCATCACCATCATCATCATCATCATCGTCATCATCATCATCGTCATCATCGTCATCCTCCTCCTCCTCCTCATCATCATCATCATCATTATCATAGTCATAGTCATGGCGTTTGGATATAGTCCCTGGGCCTACAGCGGAAGGACGTTGTCACACACCACACCACCCCACCTCACCCCCCCATGACAACAGAAGAAGATCTCATAGCGTGGCATCATGCCGGTGTGCAAGTGTAAGAGAAGATCTCATAGCGTAGCATAAGTGTGGAAGCGCTCGAGAAGATCTCATGGCGTTAGGATATAGTCCCTGTTTCTAAAGCGGAAGGACGTTATCACACCCCACCCCACCCCACCTCTGGTGCTCTAAGTGATCCTTTTTTTGTGCTCTAAGTGATCCCATGGTGCTCTAAGTGATCTGGTGCTCTAAGTGATCCACTTTCCTGTGCCCTAAGTGATCCCCTAACCATGTGATATACTATGGATTTACTTTGGATGTACTATGGATATAGTGGTCAAATCTTTAGTGGCCTCAAGGAGCTGATAATCCCAGGGGATTGAAGATTTATATGGGATTTCATGCAAGGTCTTGTCTATGGAGGGGGACATTCCTTATGGGGACACTGCAAGAACATTCGTTTTCATTCGTTCCAAATCCACTTTAATTCATCCCTTCGAACTTACGGTGATACTCGTTGTGCATTTTGTGCGTGATGCCATGGTCAAGACTTGGATCAAGTTTGCCCATACGGGGGGGGTTGGTCATCCATGGTTTTACAGGGATTTATATAGCTATTGCCTCCACCATAGAAACTCCTCATTTACTTGTGCTGAACGGAATTGGAGAAGGATCTAATCATATCTAATCCATAACTTTTAACAATCATCCCATGCCCCATCATTCCCCCATTCCCTACGTTTCGCACCAGTTGAGCCACAGGAAGCCTGTCGCATCTCCACCGGGCACGTGCCGGACCAACTGCTGCGGGAACCAGCCCGGGTGCGGCAATCCATTGCGCAGGTGGAGGGCTTGGTGGGACCCGCTGGGACACAGGGATCAGGTCGTGCAGAGATGGCCCACCAAGAATCATTGCTGAACTACGATGGTACGTATGATGTACCATAGTATAGATTAGTATGATTACAAGTGGCAAAGCTCTCACCAGAGAATCGGGGGCCCGGGGCATGAGACGGACCTTTTCCTCCCTGAGCCGGAAAGTGTCCTCCGGATCGCAAAGTGACGATATGCGGAAGTGACCACTGGATGCATGCTGATGGAAACTGGCTTCAACACTCCTATAATATACTTCTACTTCTATTTTAAATGGTCATAGAAGAGCTGGCATCAGGTCATCTTAATCCAGGTCTAAGGTCACTTGACACTTGCAGTGTCGCACTTCAAAAGTGCCTGGGATGATGGGGCCTTGTTCCAAGGCTGGACCCTTGGAGATGTGTTCGCACATCAAAAGAAAACGTGTCAGGTCCAGCAACAAACCTTCGGAAGTCTTTACACGACTCTTGCGCCAGGCTTTGTAGGTACGGGCCCTTTCATCCTGACGCGCAAACAACTCAGCAGACGAAATACCTTCGGACTTATACTTTCCCCAGGTGATGATGGTACGACCCCAGGTGGCAAGGTCAGGAACCTTCGGGGGCAAACTCAACTGTACACCATCTGCCTCAAGAGGCTTCGGATCAGCAATGGGCATCATGGCTGTGTATCCGGCCATCATAGCGGGAGTCAAACCATGAGAGCTCACAGGCGCCGCACCGGTACTCAGGCCAAACTTCTTGGTGGTGATTTCAATCGGAGATGTATCATCACGGCGCTTAGCTCCATCAGTCATGGCTCCTGAGGGAGGGCCCTCAGAGATCAAGGAGAAACCACCATCGTGGCTGCCCGGCTGCCCCCATCGCTGGACAGCAAAACCGATGACGACATCTTAGCTTTCTCCATAAGCTGCTGCAACATCACATGCTCTTCCGGTGACAGCGGCATGACTCAGAGAGACACTGGAACAGAGTGAGCGGCTCACTTGTCCTAGAAGCAACTGAACTGGATAAACAATGCGTGCAAACATCAAAAATTGTGATCAAGCCAGCTGAATATGTGCAAGGAAAAATTCAAAACTCCAAGACATGACTTCGCACTGGATGTGTAACATGGAATCTGGCAACAAATTGTGAGACGTGACACACTCTCCCAAGTCTACTCACTACCATCAGAGTCTTTGCTATTAAGCTGCTAGTAGACTGAGCACTTCAAGCCTGATCCCTTCTGATCTACCTGTACACCTGCTTGCCGTTGTTTTCTACGCTCTCTTTCCTGTGTGTGCTGCAAAACTAATTCCTCAGGGGAAATTTGATATTGACCTGTTCTGATGCACGATCTGAGCAAGTCAACTGGATCCATCTTATCTTTGGTTCGGCCATCAGCCAACATTCTGTTAGTTGGAAGCCAACGCACGGAACAACATGTTGTTTGCAATGACTCCCGAATGATAACCACGTCAATGCTGGTTCTACGATCATCAATGGAGGTTGGTGCAGAAGGGGAAACAAGATGATCATAAAGAGATGTGCAATCAGTGGCATATATTGGGGGGCGTTTCTGCAACAAGTTTCGGGACTCTCGCAAGGCAAATGTTCCTTCTAAGACCTCCAACACGAGAAGTGTCAACCACTCAGCAGTGCCACTGGCTGTGGACATGGCTTGCGCCCCACCTCCCAGCGTGGAGCTCACCGCACGAGGCAGTTTGTAACTGCGCCATAACGCTGGAACCCATGGAGAAACAGCACCTTTCTGAATGTTTTTGTCAACAAAGGAAATCACATATCCCGCTGGTGTGTGGGCACCAATGTTTGCAGCATCTGAATGACAGCACAAGGTCAAACGAGAAGGCTGAATCTGCTGAAAACTAATGGCTAGATCTTTATGTTGTTTGGCTCGTCTAACTGCAGAGTTGGCATCACGCAAACTGCTGATTGTGGGATTGGGAAAACACTGCTGACTGAGACTTGTGTGCACAGCTAAGTCTGGGCGAGACTGATTGGCAATCCAGTTTGGACTGCTGTTGATGCCTCGCAACACTCTAACTTGTGCTGGCTCCAGAGGCTTGTCTGGACTTGCCCCTTTCGGGATGAAGGAGTTTCATGGTTTCGGCAAACTGCTGTTGTGACGTTGAAATCTCCTTTGAAAGTGGGTCTTGCTTGTAAAAGGCTCCACAAAACTCTCCAGTTCCCAGTCTCCACTTTTGAAGCGGAAATCGGGACTTCAGATGGTCAATAGATTGTTGTAAAATGGGGCCCATGCCTCCTAAAGCTACATCATCAACGTGCACGCCCATGATGCCTGCCAAAGACCCATCTGGGTTTCTCAGCGTGTACAAACACGGATCGAACTTGGAGGGAGTCCATTTGGCCGCTTTGGCCTCAGCGTCAAAAATGCGAAACCAAGAGGCTGGGGCGTCGTTCTGCCCATAAACATTTCCAACCACTTCGATGACGGCATCTTGTGGTACGTGAGGAATCCCGCCGGCAGGGTGCCAAGCGAAAACTGGACGATATTTTGCATCCAATTTCCTTTGCCTCCATGAAAGCACCCTTGATATCACTAAGTTGCATTTCCCAACCAAAGGAAGCCAACACTGGCATCAAAAGAACTCGACTAGGCTGACTTAAAGTTGGGGACTGTAACACACCATCCATCGCTTTTTGTTCGAGGTCAGGGTCCAAGTGGCCTTGTAAACACCATCTACTCTTGACCCGGGAAGTGTTGGGATCACTATCATTCACACGAGTTCCTTCCTCCACCGGCTTCCTAGTGATCACAAACATCTACCTATGAACTGCTCTGGACTCTGGATATTTGTCTCTCAGTGCCTGAGCCTTTTTGCCATGGTGAATTTTACGGCACCTTTTTCCAAGATGGTGTTCCACTCCAAGCTCTTGGACTCATTCGCCAGTGACTGCATAAACCACGGATTTCCACTGTGCAGAAGTTCCTTGTTGGTCTTTTTCTGAATGTGAGCAGCGATCAAAACATCGATGTCTTCTTTGCAGTCATCCACTTCACTGACCAACAATGCTTCTTAAACAGTGGACTCTGGACGCGGTCGAGACGCTTGTTGGTCGGTGCTTTCGGAAGTGTCCAGAGGTCGCTTGGATGCAGGCGCACGAGTGCTAGCTTCAGCTCCGTTCTCATGCAAGGCTTGATCAATCAGCTGGGGAACAACTTCCCCCATGATTTCTACAAAATCATCTTCACGCATAGCTGGAGGCCTAAACAAGGCTCGTTCATCAGACTTACCACGTACTCAATGCCCAATTGGACCGTACGAACTGGGCATTTCAGCAGCACTCGATGGAACTGATGGACCAGACATGGATTCTGGGAAGCCAGATGGCTGACTGGAGGCAGAGGCTTCGCTCTGCTCAGTCTTTTCTTCATGACTGGACTGCTCATCAGGCCTAGCAGACACAACAGGTGGCTGTACATCACTAGACATTGGTTCCACTGACATCGGAACTGGCTCAGCTGGTTCGGATGCAGCTTGCATGGGAAACCCTGCAACAGCAACTGTAGGAGGATATCTACCGGGGACCAAATCCGCATATTGTTGACCTTTGAACGTGCCTCCCTCAATCAAGCCCTTGATGCCAAGCAGTTCTGCCTCGGAGTTTGAACCAAAGTCTTTTCTTCAGTGGTTGCCGCTCGAAGCTATTCTGGGGCACAACGGAGAACCTGTCGCCTGTGAGCTATGATGTAGTTATGACCAACTTTCCCAATGACCATTGCTGTTCTGTGCCATTGGCCACCTTGTATCACAGTTCCTTGGGACTGAGAGGACTTCTGTTCTCTCCAGTGGGCAACCAGTTCTCCTGCAGCAGATTTTACCGACACGCGCGGACGGGCGAGCAAGGCTTGTCTCAACGCCTTGTCATCTTGCAGTTCAATCACGGCTTTTCGGGCTGATGTTCGATTTGACTGAGCATGCTTAATTGCCTCATTGGTGGGGCCTGCAGTTGCTGGCACTAGGTGCATGGGTTCATTCAACAAATCACCTGGAAACATGGGATTGCGACCGAACACGAATTGATGTGGAGTGTATTCATAGTTTTGGATGAGTTGATTCTTGACATGTGCTTGGCGAACACACATCTCCCAAGTTGCTCTATCAGTTGGGACATGCTCTTGAATGACCTTGTTCAGCACTCTGCAAAACCAGCCGCCGTGACTCTCGGTGCGACCTAATTGCCAATTCGCTTCGGCCAGTATGGACCCTGTTTACTGCTTAAAGGAACCCATTTGAGATTATGACCAACCCTATAGACCAGACACATGACGGCAGACTTGCCGGTCCTGGATCCACAGGCGTGGAGATCAGCTCACTTGGACACGGCTTGGGGATCAGACGGCACGGATGCTTCGCACGTGAAACCTTCAGAACTACCAGGCACGTCATCGGCAGCTACAACTGTTGAAGCACTCGGTTCAGACATCACAACTTCTTGGAAGCTACTGCCAAGTCTCAGCAGGGGAATTCAGCAGCTGAATCACATAATTACTGTCCTGCGGCATTGGTTCCCAGAGGATCGACCAGCTCATCCTCAAAAACGCGCATCTCATTGAGTGAAAAGTCAATCTTGGCATGTAAAGATTGAAGAGCCTTCCTGGAAATCAGCAGGGGTGCCTTCCCATGCACCAGAGGAGCACGGATTGTGTCAGACCGACCAGCAATGACCACCGGGATCTTCACAGCTTCACTGGAGGTCTCACGAGCACCATTCCCAAAACGAAAACGACTAACCTCAGAGAAAGCTAATGGGTGATGGTCAGCTTAAAATTGTTCCACATCATCAAACACTGAGGCATCATCACCTGCGTCATCAAATTCAGGATCACCCTCATCGACGATACCAGCACCAAAAATTATGGCGTTTTGGACAGCTAAATTCGGGGTAACAACTCCGCATGGCTTTACCAATCTCCTCGCGCTTCATCACTCCAAAGGGATCTAGCCAGAACCGCTGCTTGTTGCTCACTTGTCAGGCCAGAACGATGCAAGATGACCCATCCCCTGGCTTCTTCAGTGAAACTCACACAGGTCATTCTTTGCAGTTTGTCAAAGGCCTCACACGCCCCACTGATCCAGGCTTTAAGGGATTCTCCCTCATTGGCACGCAAGTTGAAGATGTCTGTCAGGTTCTCCCACATCTCATCCGAAGCATCCTTCTCCGGAAACCGCCTTAACAGCAGATCTTAAAATGACCTTGTCGCCACCTTTTTCTGGAATGAAGATGCGCCCAGATGCTCCACAGCCTCAAGGGCTTTCCCAGCCAGAAGGGTGTAAATGAATGCACCCTTAGCTTCATCGGACATCTTGGAAGACAATGTCATCAGTTTGCTACTGTTAACCCAAGCTTTACATCGACGAAATTCCTAGGATCCTCATCATTTCCAGTGAAAATGCGGTGGCTGCCTATGTCACTAGAGCTTCCATCCGATGCCATCGCTACGGGTACCTACCCGGAGCCAGGTTTTGAACCTGGCTCCGCTACCAATGGCAAAACACTCACCAGAGAATCCCCCGCCGGGGCATGAGACGGACCTTTTCCTCCCTGAGCCGGAAAGTGTCCTCCAGATCGCAAAGTGACGACGACGACATGCGGAAGTGGCCATTGGATGCATGCGGATGGAAACCGGCTGCAACACAAGTATGATTATCAACACACTATTATGAGAATGACTATGATCTTTTCAGATATAATATGACTTAATTACTATGATAATCTTACAACTATGATTGCAGCCCCGGTGAACACTCGGTCACATCAATCAAGCTACTTGTAATCCCACGGTATTGAGTTTCACCTTGATGCTAGCTATTTTGGTCCGTACTTTGCAGTTGTTACAACTCCAATTGTGGGTGGCAAACGCTCCCCACAGTCTTGAAAGATCATGCTTGATGCTTGGGGGACGTTTGGCTCGTAAGTGACTCAGAAAATTTTAACTGTTCTGATTCTTGACTTTCCAAGGTGGGCAAAGTCATTATCTGACGATGATGGGTGTTTGCCAAGTATCGCGTTATCCAGTCAATGTTGCGTCCCTGAATTTTGACCCAGATTTTGCCTACACGTGTACTGGATGGAGTTGGCAACCTCATGCATTCTCCATATTTTGGAGTTGGCGTTCTCCACTTTCCATATTTACAAATAATGTGGTTGAAACAATAACAAACCACCCATTTGGGAATGATTTATACCACCTATTTATGGTGATTTGGGAAATGGTTTATTATCGTTTTTACCACATTACAATATATGTAATGTATCAGCTATACTTTCTTAGTTGAGAACCTTAAGACTGTTGCTTCCGACCGCATTGTGCTGAGATTTTTGGGACTTTCGTTGTGGCCCTAAGGCGCTGTACTATGGTCTGCCGTGGCATTGCAGGGAACCCAGCAAACGATACGAAACATGTGAGGTGGGATAGGAGTTTCCCATAGTTCCTGGCAACGTTCAGAAGATGTGTGTATGTTTGTTTTGGTTGCCACTGCCATGTTGGCAACCTCATTGTGCCTGGTTATATCCTAGTTTTCCCCACATGACCATGACTCTGGCTGCTGAGTTTATCGCTTGTCGTTGCGGCTGCGGAATCGGTGGAAGGTGCCGACAATAGATTCTGAGGGATTGGGACTGGTGAGATTGCAGGGTCCCTGCTAAGAATGACTCGACTGTGCTAGTGAGAGGCTGACCTTTGCCGAAAGAAGTATTAAGTATTTTGATAAATCCAATAGTAAACCATGCCCAATATTGCCATCCATGGGTGGTACAAACAAACCATTCCCAAATGGTAGGTTTATTGTTGGGTTTCCCACATTTATGGTTTAATTATTGGAAATCCGCCAGGTATGGGAAAGTCATTTTCCGGTGAGAAAATCCACTGAACCACGGTTGTTTCAGGTCAATTTCAGCAATGGAAATCGACCAGTTGATGATTTGTGCCTGATTTACATCTTGAAATTCCGGATCCGTTCAACATTTCACATTTCCACAATTTCCCATATCCAAGCCATAAAAATTATCATAAATGATCGTAATATACATTAAGTTACCACGTTTCTCTTCAAAAGGCATCAAAAATATTAGAACCCACTTTCCATAGCTAAATCCCATTGCAATGCAATGAATGAGAACTGAAGGCCAAGAGTGTAGTCGATTCCCGTGTCAGGAGTGGAGCCGCCGCTGCGGGGTTTGCGAGGCTGGGCCTCTTTTTGTTTCACCATGATGGTTGGTTGTGCAAGGGTTGATGATGATGACGATGATGATGGTGATGATGATGATGATGATCATGACCAGCACAATCATCAGTACTTATGAATTCATTTACGATGAAACACCGCAATCGTACAGCACTAGCCTCCATCCCCACCTGGGCCCAGGGGCTGAAGCTGATGGTCCTGGCGATTTTTTGGATCATTTGCACGCCCATCTCAGCTCTACTGGTCAGTGTGACAAAGATCATCCAGGCGATCCAAAAGTGTTGCCTTCCGGGGCTGCAGGTGATTCTTTTTTGTCCCAAATATGTTGGCATTCTTCGTCTAGTACCAAGCAGGAATCTTTTCGTAAATAGAACGGCCCCCCATGTTTCTTGGTGGTTAACCATACTTTTTTGATCTTTTTTGTTTGGTCTCACGTGTTGGTTGGCCCAGATAGATTCCCATTTTGGTGGTGAAACCCTCTCATTTGATGAGTACTCTCGAAAATTACCCGTCTCTTGTGGGTGAATCGTTACCCCTTTTGGCTTTATCCAAACATGGTATTACATATATACTGTATGTGTATATTATATATATACACAACATATACCTGAAATCCCGTTGTTAATCACTATATTGCCTATTTGGATTTTTTTGGGTGCATCCAATTTTCGGATTTTTATGAAATGATCTATACATCACCATAAATACCATGGGTTTTACCGTTTATTTTAGTTATTTTTGGATAAATCCACCATTTTTCACCATTTTTTCCGGGCGAAATCAGGGTTTTGGTGGCTCCAATCACCTCCAGGCTGTGGAGCTGCTCTCGCGGCGCTCGGCGCGCTGGGCCAGTCCCACACATGTCACGGCCATTGGGCCGCCCACGCCCATGAGGAGCGGGACGGAAATGGATGGAAAAACCCATCATGAATGGGGAGATAACTATAGCAAGTATTAGGGGTTTATAACATGGGAGATTGATTAATATTAATGATTCATCCCCATATATTATCCCATATTCCATCATTATTAATGATGGAATATGGGATAATATATGGGGATATAATTTATTGATATGAACATTGATATTGTATATTATATGAACTGATTGATTTTTGATATTGATTAACTGGAACTTAATATCATATATATATACACACACCCTCTTGTAAACTAACACTTTGCTATGGAAAATCCCAATTTTAAGAGGTGAAATATCAAAGTAAGTGTGCAACATTGACCATTGTCCATCCAGACCTGCCAACAATGAAAAATGAAGATTTAACCCACAAGAATTCAGTTTTATCAATCTGCATTTCATCAACAGCAAGTCCGAATTTGACTTTCAATATTGAAGCACCAAACTTATCCAAACTTCAGCGATACAAGTCATGATTTGATGGCGATTTCACAATGCATGTTGTGTTCATTTGTGTTACCTCCAAGCAGTGTTTGTTGCCAAGTCAAGCGACCCAATGGAGATATCACCAGATATCATCAGCAGTCCTTGTCAAGAAATAAGACAGAGAAGATTCATAGCCATGATGTGAAGCCTGCAAAATTTACAGATCCACTGGCTAGGACCTAGGATGTTGTTATATATATAATAATATAATAATGATAATAATAATAATATAATATAATAATATACAATATACAATTGGCAATATATAATATAATATATATATAACACGTTATAATCCCTTCCCTAAAATTCAGTACCCAAACTGTGGTGGAACCTATTGGATCTCCCAGGACTGGCTCGCAACAGTTTGTGGCTGGATATCCCAAGCAGCCCGGGAGCTGAGCATTGGAAAAAAAACACCATCCCCAAGGTGTTTGCAGTTTTCAGATTTTTCTTGAAGAAGATGAAGTATAGTAATATGAAACCACTTTGACACCAGGCTGTTGTTGGAACTCAACACGTTCAAAACAAAACCATGTGGAACAGAAACCTTGAGTTGACAGGTTCAAGGATGAATTCGTTTACACAACTGTTAACGCAGGAATCTGTGTGGGTTTGTCTGAAAATTGGGATATCCCCCCAATTTTGATGGTAAATCATCGTTTCCCGGACTGTTTAATGGTCATTTGGGGGTTCCTGATTTGCAGATAAACCCAATTTTCAGATTGATATAGATATAGAATGATATAGATGATATAGATGATATGTATAGATATGTATAAATATGTGTAATACATCATTTTAAAATCATGTCACATGATCTTTTTTTCTGCTTTAGAGTTTCTTTGCGCTGGCCATGAAAGGTTCTCCCGCAGCGCCGCCCGGCCGCTGAATTGCCTGAAAGCTGAGTTGGCGCGGGGGAGCCCAGAAAGATGCTCCGGTCCAAAAAAATGGGAATCCAATGGGAACCCAATGGGAATCCAATAGGGGATTTGAATGGAGACCGTGACCTACACTGGAAATATTTTCCTGGGAAGTGAGAATCGCCCAACACTTACTGTATTAAGAGATTCTCTGTAGATCTCTGCTATATTATAGAAATGTCTGGTTGAGGATGGGAGTAGTTCCAAGAAATTTGTATGCCCCGCTGGGTGTTGCCGACAACACATAGAAGCATGTCTACATTGAGTCTACATACATAATCATACTTTAATCATAGGACGTATGAATACATAGAAATAAAACATAGGTGTTGCATGCTTACAACCCACGACCTTCATGCTCCGCAGCTTCAGGTATGTTTCGCGCACGGGCACCCAGCCGAGTAGGGCATTGGTTCTTTTGCACACCTTTCAGGGAGCTAAATATTCCTATCCCAAGCAGTCAATCTGAATTCCTCAACAGAAATGAGTTAGTTTGAATTAACAGCTGTGGTGGCTTCATGTGGGCTGGCTCGAGTCTTTGTGCATCAAAGGTGATTTGTGTGAATGTAGGGGCGGTGCTGCAGAAGCCATCATTTGGAGGATCAGTATAATGTTATATAATATATATATATATACATACATACAGAAATGGACACACACACATGTATATATATATAAATACATATGCACACATAATTACATATTATGCCAGATACAAATTATGTTTCAATAATTACGCGTACTGTATTTCTTTCATACTACCATAAACCATCCCCTGCTAGGTTTATTGGTGAATCCCACGTTTCGCCAGATATCGCCAGGCTCCCCCTGGCTTCTCAGAGAGTTGCCAGAGAGGCTGGGCTTTTCCCCGGTTCCGGCGGGTGATGCAAACATGTCGGCTGTAAGGACCAATATCAGCAAGAATCTAATAGCATCTAATAGCAATATCTAAGAGCAACTTAGCCAATAGCAACATCAATGATCCTTGGAAAAATCTTGCACCATTTCAATTTTTACTCGTGATTTGGAGTTTGGACTTGATGTCAGCAACATTTGAACATAGCTTCCACGTTTGCAGGAGTCGTCTTCCAGCGCGGGGCCCTGGAGTTACTACTTGATGTGGTTTTCTGGGATGTTACATCCTAAGTAGGTGTTGTTGACCACAACTGAAACTGCTAATCCTGAAGCATAATCTTTCATGGTTGAACATCAGGGCTTGCTTGTTTGGTACGCATCAATGAGTGCTTGCAAATCCTGGACACAGTCATTGTGGAATAGCTGGAACCACGACAATCCCTGCTGTATCTAAGAAAGGAACCCCGATCTAGTCTCACTGCTACTTGTAGCTGACATGAGTTGATTCCTCGACAAATGTGTGTGTGTGAAACATCTGCAAAGATGTAAAACTTCCGGTTTTGATGAGGTATGATTTTCATTGCCGTTGTACCTCAATGTAATTTGCAGGGGGCAGGAGTGTCATGGTAAGTCTCCTGCCAACGAAGACACTTACCATCGACGGTGATACCAGACTTGGCCAGTCTGGCGTACCTGCATCAGTTTTTATTTCCCCGTGACGTGGCTAACCCAAGAACCACCATGCCGTTTCATTTGTCAATCATTTGCTTTGTTCAATCTACTGCACTGTTGTCGCAATCTGGCATTATTTATTTTATTTTGGACTTCGCTGCATCAGAA
>Ga0126342_10006384_pt1 | contig 20888 bp, 16 predicted proteins | sample Cyp1metagenome_FD_92528 | JGI IMG/M metagenome (GOLD analysis project Ga0126342, IMG submission 92528) | Coral microbial communities from Lord Howe Island, Old Settlement Bay, Australia - Cyphastrea 1 metagenome | ecosystem: Host-associated > Invertebrates > Cnidaria > Coral ...
TCTAGTGTTTTGTCCATTTTGACTTGGAAATGTGCTTCGCGCCACAACGGCGTGCACTTTTTCATGTCTCATCTGGCCAGCTGGCTCCGCACCCGCCGCTTTAGCGAGCCTACTTTTTGACCCCCCGGAGCCACAAATCATTGGAAAAACACAGTGTTTCGCGACTTTCCTACCTTTTCACGCATCTTCATCTTCTTTCTTCTGATCTTGTCCCTTCTGACTCTTCTCACCTCTGCTTTTCAACTGTCCATATTGTCGGAAGTTTCACTTCTAAACTTCCTTCGATAAATAAATGCTCATTAGTCATTTTTGAATCATTTTTTGGCTTCATGATAGCTTTGACTTGATTCGAATTCACAATCGGACCAGGGGCCTCTTCAGCTACATATGCTCACGGTGGATCAAGTGCTGCGATGGCAAGGCGAATGCCACGAGAATGCTGACAGCTTAGCATGACCCGAGCCTGGAACCACAACAGCCGCTTCAATCCTTTGCAAAACAGCAGAGTTTAGCTTCTGATTCTCCAGTAGTTGGACCAGCTATCCGGACAGAATGTTTCTGATTCTTTGGTACCTCTTTCTTCAAGACTCTTCTTTGATGCAAGGTTTCCCATTGGCACCCTGTAGACTTTGACCATATTCTGTTTGCATCAGTGCGTACTTCAGGACAAGGGGCTTGTGCTTTGCGAGCGCATCACAGTACCTCCTGAAACAGGTGGCCCAATTGCGATGAACTTTCCATTTCTATTTGTAGTTTTATTTTTTGTATTTTCTAAATGTGTGACATCATTCCCTGTCAAGCTAGCATTGGTGGACTGTCAGTTGCTGTGAGGCGACGTGACCAGCACACTGAGGGTATCTGTGGATGGTCTACCTCAGGCCATCAGATCTGATCTCCACATTTTCGCTCTGAGCGCAGCAATCCTAAACCATTCCTATATGGCTATGGATCAATACCTATACATACCATTTTTAGTGGGATGAACATCCATTTACCAGCTATTTTGATGTTCACCAGGGGTACAAGGTTCTGACACACTGCCATATACCGATATATACCGGGTTATGATTCAAGGCTAAACGCCTAGATGTTACATCTGCATACATCTGCAATCGATCCATGTGATCCATCAGGCTTTCCTCCGCGCAACTCTGGTTGCTCAGATGCCACCGACTGAGGAAATGCCGTGGCCTCAGATCTTGCAGCATCAGAGGTATCCAAGGCACGGTGTCCAATGGCAAGCGCTGAAAATCCAATCAGATTCAGACGTGGGTATGTTTGCAGACAGTGTGCTTAAAAATCCCATGGTCGATCATGATTTTGCCGAGTAAAATCAGACCATGTTTCGACAAGTTTGGACAATCCAGATTCTGTACAGAGCTATCAGGAGACCTCCGAATCCAGAAGGAGCTCCATTGGAGCCACTGGTAGCAGGAGCTCCAATCAACCCTCGTGACTACAGTGGGCGCAGGAGTGCCATGCGATGCCATGCGTACCGATTTTCTTAGCCACCAGGCATCAAGAATTTGTCAGGTGAAGGACTATGACCATGGATAAAACATCCAAGATTTTAATAAACTTTGAACTTTAAAACACTGTTAAGTCCATTGAGTATCAGGACTGGAACAAAGGGGGGGACATAGGAGCAAAGATGTGAAACCGGCCGTGAAACCGCCCAGAAGATCCTTCTGTGGTGATCCTCTTGTGCAGGAACTGGTTGTCGCGCTGCAAGAAGGTGGCAGAAACCAGTGGGCTGGAGGCAAGATGGCCAATCGATGGGAAACAGAATGGATTTTATTGTGCAGCTGTAGACTTCCAGCATATCGTGCGATTGCAGATTATCTCCTTTCCGCATGTTCTTCTAGCAGAAGCATCGCAGCAAGCTAAGCATTTGCTCAAATCAATCAATGCCAAAGGTGTTTTCAGGTCACCTCATCGCTTTACCACGCAGATGCTTTGTGATGCTAAGGACTTATATCCTGTATGTTCATTTGGATGAATTCAGAGGGCCTGCTGGTCTCGAAGGTCGCATGTTTGAACACATTTTGGCAACAACTCATGTTTATATTGATTGGACCGACCTCATTTGACATGTGCCTGGCAAAGGTGGAACTTGGCTGTTGGAGAGCTTTGGTTCTGGCTCCTTGGAGGTGGCAATCGAGAATGGAACTCTTCAGCACTCCGATCTGCATGACATGCATGGCGGATCATGGCGGCTTGGCAGGTTGGCTCTGATGCCATGGAGCAAGACCTGGAGGCCCCCGCTCAGTTGGCTCGGCAGTGGCAAGCGAGATGAAACTGGGCCGATGGTGTGCCGCAGGAGTTGGTCCGCCGATCATGGGCCGATGGGGGGCCGCAGGCAATTGTCCTTTTGCGCCTCTTTTAGCTTGAGTTTCGCTTTATTCAAGGCTATTGCAAGCTATTGCAAGCTATTGCATGCTATTGCTGTTTATTCGTATGCCTGGTGAAGGTGCAGCACGGAGCAGCAATAGACATACAATTCAACTTCAGACTATAGATGACAAGCAAACAATGCTATAAAATGCTATAAACATCTATAAACTATACAAAGCTGGCATTGGCTTTGGTCACAGGTGCTTACAGGTGCTTTTGGGTGTACGACTTACCACTTACCATCAACATACACTAGGATGGAGATGCACCTCCGCGAAGCGAGACCGCGGCTGCTGCGTGTGAATCTCGGAGAAGTCTTTCTCGTAAGATTTCTGTATGATGTTTCCATATGTTTCCTAAATATTTCCAAATGTTTCCATGCAGTTTTCATTCAGACTTTTCTACCTTTTGCTAGTCTTGATGACTCTTTTGAATCTTTTGGAGGCGGGAGAGCTGGCTCACAGCCCGGTCCAAAGATTCAGAAGCCGAGGTACTTGATGGTGATGTCGTGTAAGCATCCCTTAACTTTGCAATGTTGTATGATGCGACTGCATGAGATGTCAAGTTCTTAAAGACTCAATGTGCACACCCCCTCGTGTGGTCTTTCACAGAGAATCATCAGTGAAAAATCACTCAGAAACGAATGATTTAGGTGCCGCCTACAGTGTAGCACATATTAAAAGGCAGCTGTGATGAGAACAAGATGCATGACAGAGAGACAGAGAGAGGGGGTCGAGAGACAGCGCATTGCACAGGCTGAAGCAGAAAATGAGGCCTCGGGTCCCGGTGTCACCATTCGATCCATTTGATCCGTTGTGAATTTCCATCATTTTCGAGTCATTTTGCCATTTCTGCTACCATTTTTCAGGAGCAGTTGAAGCAGTTGGCAGAGGCTTTGGAACGCACCAAAAAGGCCGATGCCCCGGATGCCCCGGATGCCCCGGATGCCCCGGATGCCCCGCTGCGCTGTGCCGCTGTGCCGCTGTGCCGCTGTGCCTCAGCACTGTCTAGCGTCAGCTTGTGCAGGTGAAGCATCCCAATAGCACCATTGCAAAGTTCTTGTGGTCCACTCAGCAGGGCTTTTTCCAGACTCTCATGATATCACTGAAAGTTGTCCAATTTAGCTTTGATTTAATCGAGCATTTTGCGGTCAAAACAGACTCCCAGGAGTGGCCATGCAGACACTCCAGCTTTGCTCATTCAAGAGGACTGCTGCAAAAAGAAAGTGACTTTGGAGAAGACAGCTCAGACCAAAGAATGCATGATGTTTACTTGGGACAAACACACCTGCCAGGATCCATACATAGTGGCCCCGGACAGGCCCATTGACCTGAACCAAAGAAGGAATCTGGCACATTTCCATACATTTCCATGTGGTCGATCACAGTGGCTGTCAAGGCCAGAATGGAAGCCTTCAGAAGACACAGATGGTTTTGGACCAAGATGCGCTCCTTGTGACACCTTGTGCCACTTGGGGGCTTTGAGGGAGCAGCATTTTGTGATGCAAGGAACTGCAGATGAGACTCGTGCAGAGGACACAGAGGTGCCAATGGAGACATTGGATGAAAATGGATGAAATTGGAACAAGGGCAGAATGATATCATCCCTCTGCATGTTGACATCATGTTGACATCCTTTGGACTTTGGACCTTTGGATATCTTTGGATACTGTGTGGACCTCCTACACCTTGATTTTTTTCGGAGCCAGGCTGCAGTGGCAGTGAAGGCCATGGGAACTCAAGGAGAGAGCGAAGCTCGTGCTGAGGAGATCGAAATTGCGACTGCAAGGCGTGGGACAGAAAACTGCTGGCCATCGGGCCATCAGGGAAGCAACATCGAGGAGGATTTGACAGCGTGTTGCTTTAATATGCTTTAATCATTAGTATATTACTATATATTACTTACATAGTAATACATTAGTCAGATAGTACACAGGGTTTGGAACTTGTTTGTTCACTTACCTGCTAATTTGCTCTTTGCAAGGTGGTCATCTGCACACGAAAGCCTTGAGGCCAGCAGCTTGCAGTTGTGTGGTGCATTTCAGTACACACCAGGAATACAAGTTGAATTACATGCATGCAAGAGTGTATCAAGAACCCTATGTTACATATACTTGACATGCGTTTGCGCACTTATCTGTGTACACACATGATTCTGCACGACTGAGGCGGCAAAAGAGCGCAATGCAAGTCAGATACAGGACTTTCTGCATTTGTACTGTTGCCTGATCTTTCAAGCTGCGCATGGTTTGGAATTACTACCCAAAAAGTCAGCTTTGCAACAGCTGGAATTCAAGGAGTTGAGGCAGTGGCGCGAGGAGCGCAGGGCTGCGCTGGTTTCTCAGACCAGAGTAGTCGAGCACGAAGATCGAAAAGACATGAAAAGACACTATCAGATGCAGTGCCAGATGCGATTTTTGCAAGGCCTGGTGGTGTTGAAGGGACGTCCTTTGCACCAACAAGACGCGAATTGAGGGGTCTTCTTCACTCTCGCAAAGAGCTGAATCTGCGCCCAGTATCATTGCTGCTTCTGTTGGCTGCACTGCAAAGCGCATCACAGGCCGTTTTAAGCCTAACCTAAGGCATGGAAAAGTGTGCAATTCTGAAGGTTGCCGTACTGGATGAGAAGCGCCTGCACCTCAAACACATGTTCTGTGCATTTTTCGCTCACCATTTAGTCACCATTTCACAGATTTCACATGTGTACGTTAACGGTCAAGGCACGGATCCCGAGCCATTGAGAGCTCCTTGGATCAATGGGGATTTTTGAAATCTGACATCTTCAGACGAATTTTGCGTTGCAGATTTAAATTTCATGACCGATTCATGGCCTGGTGTTTGGGGTTTGTGCCGTACACTTTAGGGATCTTTAGGGCACACCAATGCTTTCATTTTTTTTTGCCTTCTTTCCCGGGTATTTGTTTGGAGCTCTTGCTTCATGTGGAGCACAACTCACAGGTCGCCCTTTCGGAGGCAGAAGCTGCAGGCTCCAGAGTGACAGCCTCAGCCCTCGACATGGAGAAGCTCCTAGTTGAATTACTTGGGGATGGAGTTGGCATGACTTTCAATGGTTATATATGGTTATATCATGTTATAACCATGGGGTTTTACCCCTCATAAGTTGGGATGTAAGGGCTATAACTATATGGACAACTGAAACTACATATTATCCACTTATTGCGATCTGTCTACACACCTGGAACTTGAAAATGAACGCAAAGGCGAACAACCCTCCAGGGGAACAAAAAAAGAATCAGAATATGAAGAATTTTCTTGCACATGACATCACTACGCGAACATGTTGCTCTATGGAGGCGGAAGTACATGAACTTGGTTAGTAGCAGCTAATGTGAATGGTGTTGCGATACTTGTGTCCACACCTTTAGATGGCATTTTTTTAAACGGTACTTCTTGTCATTTCCTTTATCATTCATGTGCAGGACATCATGCATGCTTGGCAATGATCTGCACATCTGTTGAATGCAACTATAAAATCGATAGACATGATAGACTGTAACAAGCGCAATATGATTGCATCATGATTTTATTTTGTGGGAATCCCTGGCTGTCCCAGTTTCTTGATACTTTGTCGCTTGTTTCCCCGTCTCTTGTGGGCAACTGTTCAAGCTTCGGGATTTTGGCTCTTTGTTAATTTGTCAACATGTTCCAAAAAAAACGCCCTGAACTCACCTACAAGTGTTATTTTGGTCTAGTTTCAACTCACTTGTTGCATCTTCTTGTAGATTTTTTTTGCACCACCCCGTTGAACTTTGAATTGTTGCTGCGGCTGCTGCGGCTTGTCGTTCGCATCAACTTTCAACGCAGTTCCGAACCAGAATCGGGGGTCAAACCTTCTCTCCACTGTCCAAGGACTTGAGTTTGAGAGCCCCAAACACCAACCGAGTTTGAACCTTCTTCGTCCCCCACCAGCCCGAAATCAAAGTGTAGTCTCAAGCTGAACTAGGGACCCGTCGAGAACTGAATTGTTCTGCTTTGACAAAGTGAGACGTGAAGTATGAGAGGCATTGAAAGACCTTTTCACAGTGTTGCTTTTTCACACACCTCAGAACTACGACTTGAAGTTGGTGGAAAGTGCCACAAAGAAGCCTCGAGCTCAAGAGTCATGATGGTCACTTTCAAGAACATAGACTTGCCCTTAGTTGAAATTTCAAAATCTTCACCTTATGGCCTCAAGCCTCGTCTCTGCCCTGTATGTTCTGACGTGAAACGACGTGAAACGACGTGAAACGGGCCACAGACTGAGGTTGCGAGTTCTGGACGCCGCAGTTTCTTTCCAGGAAGCCTTGACGAGTATGGAGAGCAAGGCTGAGGCTGAAACCGCTGCGGTAGCAGCAGCTCCTTGGCAACGAGAATCATTAAAGTCATTCATACATAGTCCAAATATGTCCAAATTATGGTTGGTTACATTAGTTATAAGTTATATTGTACTAAGCTGTATCTAACAATATGTATTGCAGTATATCATTCATGTCCTGTTCTTACCCCATGCTGAAATCCAATTTTTGAATCAGTCTGCTTTGTCGAACCCATCAATGATCGCTTGGTCTCGTGAAAGGGTCGTTTCTGGCTGTGATCCAGGTTGCAGCTGCGGAAGAAGGAAGTGAGAGCTATACGCAGGCCAAAGAAGCCGCAACAACAGCTGAGGAGGAAGCAGCAACTTGGATAGCAAATTTTGATCCCAAACCACTGCGGTTCAAAACTGCATACTTTGCAGACGTACCTGGGACACGACATGCATTACATTGCAGATGGCATCACCTGAGAGATCTGCGAATCTTGTGAACTTGTCATGCGCAGGCATCAGCAGCCAAAGCCCTTGAGGAGTTGCTCGCCGAGTTCAAGGCAAGCCATAGCAAGCGACGGCAAATCAAAGAGACTTAAGCCAAGCCCAAGCTAAGCCAAAGCCAAAGCGAAGCTCTGCTGAGTAATGTATAGCTGCAGATCTCTGACCTGAGACCTGCGACAGGCTAGCATGAAGGAGGCCAGTGAACCTGCCTCAGCCTTCTACATTGTTGTATATGAATCCTCTAAAATCATGTACACATGTAATCACATGTATGTGTCAGCCAATCCCTAGATGCTTTTCTGTGCCTTCAAGCAGTCTCCGAGGCCAATGAGATTCGATTGCCTCCAGAACTTCTGAACGAGGCTGAGCCGAGTGATTTGTTCTGAGCTTCTCCTCATTGCCATCACTTGTCTTCCCTTGTCTTCCCTTGTCCTTCGGAGGAGCCCATGGAAAAGGCCGCAGATATTCTGAAGCAAAGCTCCGCCGAAGCCGCGGAGTGTTCAACTCTTAGCGACTGGAGGTTTACAGTAACTGAACATAACTGAACATATATAACTATATAACTGAACATATCTAAACTCTTGCATGAAGACATCATGAAGACATCATGAAGACATCCGGAAAAGAAAGACCTGTCCATATCTTGTTATCCATTCCAACGGCGTATGCATTGATATGAACTTTGTCATTACATAGGACGAATGTTGTGGTGAGTCTCGGTGGAAATGCGTTTTTTTTGATTTCTTTGGCCCAGGTGTGGAGCCCGATGCTACCTGATGCCTAAAACTGGCATAAGGTCATTCACAATATTGAGCCGAATGTGATTTGGCAATGCGAATTTGGTGTGCAAGTTCGTCGTCTAGTTGTTGTAATGACATTGAGACATACGGGATTGGCATTCTTCATTCTCTGCGTGTAAGTCTTGAGCTTTCACACATTTGTTTCACACGAGAGCCTGGTTTCTGCCCGGTGAAAAACATAGAAATACATAGAAATACAGAAAGTGTCGAAAAGCGTTAACTCAACTCTGAATCAGCAATAGAGATACACCCCTATAATGTGTGAATCTTTGTGATACAAAGACGATAGGTTTTGCGTTTTCTCGTGCCTTTTCGGCTCGAAGTTGGGGTTCGCGCGCATCCGGCATGGCTGATACAAGCCGAGGGCTCCAACCGCTCCAACGGCATGTTGATGGCCCAGGGACTAAGGACAAATCCTCATGGGAAATTGACGAAAGGATACGAGGATTTGATACGGCAGGGACAGGTGCCAAAAGGTCTGAGAAAAGCTTGTGACAAGGTCAGGGCCCCGAGCTCATGAGCTTCGCGCTGCCTGCCCCTCATGGAGCCAGATGACAAGGTAAAATAGGTAAAGGACAGATGCCACTGGTGTATGGATGTGTATGGTGTATCTTAGTATATCATGGTGTATCATAGATCGACTGTAGACATCTGTAGACATCTGTAGACTGTACTGACTGTTTCGGAAGCCAAGGCCATGGGGCCTGATCCCAAGCTTGCTCATGAGGTAGCTCTCACGCCAGCTCCCCAGTTTGCTGAGCTTGCCCACTCTGTCCCCAATGATAGTTTTGTGATGCCGCTTCACGAATCTTTCACTCTTTCACCTCAGCTTCGTGATGCCGCTTCTTTTCTGCATTTTACAAGTTCAATGAGCGGACTATGCCTAAATTGTGTCAGGGGAAGTCAATCTGGGAATTCCAGACACTGGGAGGCAAGGAGAAAATTTCCGGAGGGCGACCTTCTGATCTGTCAAATTCTCTAACTATTTTGATTGGATTTGGCGTGAAGTCGTTGAAGTCGTTGAAGTCGTTGAAGTCGTTGAAATTGAGTGTTTTGGATGCAACATTTGCTGCAGGACAAGCCCAATGCAGGCTACTCCGGGACACCCATGTGGAAAATCAAAGCGCAGCTCCAAGAGCAGCAGGCATGAGCTGTTTGAAACTCATCTTGTGGAACCTGACTTTGTGTCATGGGCGAAAGTTGGATTATATGCCCATAATAGAAAATGACATAGCTACAATATACATCAATATACTAAAATCTCATCTTGGGTCTTGGGTTTTCAAGCCGTGTCTTGTTGCTGACATGATGCCGGAGTTATCATCAGATCCATCACTGATCCCTGCACGGCGTCGCACGACGTTGTGGGAAAGGCAAGCGCGCAGACAGGGCCGCTCAAGGTGCCCGAGGGCTTCAAGCAGGCCAGATGACCTCGACAGATGCCACAGATGTTACAGATACATCGATACATCGATATGTTCAGTTCAGCTGTTTGATGATTCCTGTGATTTACGTTTCAGGTGGAGAAGGGGAAGCCAATGTACTACAATGACAAGCGTCAGGTCTGCTCCCGATTCTTTTGCGTCTTTCTCCAGACATCAACGAAATCCATGTGTTGCAGTTGTGCAACTTGATCGAAGTGAGGTTTATTGGAGTGGGGAAGATGGAAAAACGTATGTATACGACGCAGTCATGGAGAAGTATTCACTGCTCCAGTCTCAGCATTGTCAAACTGAGTAGACCATACATACTGCATGCCAAAGCAAGACTGGAAGCAAAGGCAGTGTCTGCTTGGTTGCGATTGTAATTCAAGAACAGGAGAGAGCGGCCTTTCACTAGATCCCTGAAATAAACAAGCCAGACCAGAACCATTGTTTGACATGAACAATGGGATCGGGATTCATGAGAGAAGGGTAAGGGTGAGTGCAAAAGAAGCTCAAAAATGGATCCGAAACGGTTTGCACTACCACTAGTCACATCTAGTCACTAGTGTAGCGAACCACCCAACCTTGAATGTAAAAAATGTAGAAAGAGACTTCGATGTCTTCCACGCAAAGGCTCTACGATGGAAAAGCGTTCGACATGCGCATTGCTGTTGGCTCTTGCTTTCATGAGAAGGCGCAGCGAAATGATACGAGTTTGAGCTGAGGGTGATGGAGGAAGGATTCAATGTGTCAAAAAATCGTTGAGACTTATGAATTGATTCTTTTCAGCATATATTTTTGCATGTAAGATATCATCAATATCCAGAGATCATGGGATTTCAGCTGTCATGTGTAGGCCTTCCAAGCCCGGCACGTGCTGGTGAAGGACTTGGCCAAAGCAGCACAGGTGCCGAGCTGGGACGCAGACCCAAGGCTATCACTCGGTCAGCATGGAACCCTTCGCAGGCAATGCGCATGTCTGTGGAGCACTTGGACAGGCAAAGCCGCAAAGCATTCAGAATTCTTGGATGAACCGTGACCATATGGTGACCATACCCTCCTGTTAGTGTCATGCCCAACAACTTCTACTGTAGCCACCCATGAATGATGCAGTGCGTTGATGAGCACGGGGGAGTGCGTGCCAGTGCAGGCCCTGTGCGCTATATGCTCTTTATGAGGGTCACCGGGGCAAGCCAGGCTCAGGACGCATTCAAGTGAGTCAATTGAGATCAGCCAAGCTGCTTGTCAAAAATAAAGGTGTTGGTCTAAAATGAAAGAAACACAGGTTAAAAGCACACCCTTGCGGAGGATCTGCCAATGTTTGTGCTGAATTCTGTGCCCTGCTCTCAGATGAATCTGGTTGTATGGAACTATATGGAACTTGAACTTGAAGCAATTGAACAAGCAGATCCCTTGAGCTTCTGGACAATGATTTCGATGGAGGTTAAGCAACTTCATCAGAAGCTCCTTCCGAAGCTCTCAGCCTTCCGTGGCTTTTGGGAGGTGCTTTTTTGGCGAATTTGAAGCATATCATATGTACAACATACATGTATAATTAGTATAATCATATATATATATTTTATAAATATGATTAAATATGTATAGTAGAATACACAGCATAGCCAATAGCATGGTCCAAAACTTGCCTTCAATGGTTTCAGTCACCAAACGACTGGGCTTGTGGACCTCACAGGACGCCAGACTTGAAGTGGCGATGAGAGAAAGCGCATCACTCAGAGCGCTAGCGGGAGCGTGGAGCAGAACCCATTGCCAAACAGACCCATTCAGCTCAGTTCATCCTGCCATGAGGCTTTGAGGAGCTTGATACCGAGTTCATAGAAAAGTACCGTGCTGAGTCGGAGCAGTCAAAGGGGCAGAAGTTTTTTGAAACACCGTATTGACAGAGGACCTATTAGGATATATTAGGATGCTAGATAGACAATGAAGCACTTGCTTGAGATCCCGTCATTTCCGTCCCATGGCTCTATTCAATTCAGAGATTTCGAGGCATCCCGGAACTACTGATGGTTGCTGTGCGACCGTCGCATTAGTCACTGGTGCCCGTGTGGTCTGAATCCTGGAAAGATTCTCATGTTTGCCGCTGTTGCCTATCCAGAGCTCACATGTTCAATAAAAATAAACAACATTTCAATACCAAAGAACATCAAAGAACCATAAGGTCATTGCAACACTGGGAGACGTCGCTGCTGTGGTCCGGAACTCGGAGCATTCGAAGCCAGGCAGCCAGGCTGAAACTGGGTCGGGTTCGGACTTGGACTCAAGTCGATACCGTCGATACCGTCGATACCAGGTCTGCATGCGAAATGGGGAGGCGGAGGAATTTGCGAAGCCCCACGTGCCTCAGCAGATTTCGACCATTTTCCCTGTGGAGCAGGGACGGAAAGGCGCCAGCATTTTGGACAGTGAGGTGGCTCCTGGTTTGGATAGTGACGATGACGATGAGGAGGAGGATGTTCCAAATGGTGGTGGGATCCAGCCAGGACTTCAGACTGGGATCCATGATGGCCATGATGATCCATGTTTATTCCGGAGAAGCCTTTCGATTCCTCATCAGATTCCTTATCAGATTTCTTATGATTTCTCGTTGTGGAAACATGTGCAGGAAATTCAGCTCCAATTCAGTGGACGCGATCGTCCAGACCTTAGGCTTGAGCCTTGAGTGATCTCTGGTGCGACGAAGTGACCAAGGCTTGGAGATTCGGACTTCAAGAAGACCGATAGTGCGCCAAAATTGCTGTCTACGCCCGAAGTGAAGGCGCCTTGGTGCCTTGGTGCCTTGGTGCCTTTTGGGTGCCTTTTTGCAGCTTAGTAGAATCTGTAACAGAATCTTACAGAAGACAATGGATATGATATGTGAAACATGGTGAAGCTATTTTCGCTACATTCAGCTTTGGGCTTTGGGTTCTCCCTTGCCGAAGGTGCTTCATTTGGAGCCAAAGCATTTGGGTATTGCTTTTGTGTCAGATCCTCAGGTTGGCTTGAACAAGCGAGGGAAACTCAGATGGAACGTGATGGAACCAAGGTGTCGAGCCCTTTACAATGCGATTGGCAAAAGTACTGCCGTTTCTACTGTCTCCAAGTGGACTCCTTGGTTGCCTCTCAGGGGAGGTGCTGAATTTTCTCAAATCTTTAGTGCATGTGGTCCCCTCCAATGATGGTCTAGTGAACCATTAATATCGATTAATGATATTTAATGATTAATGAAGCCACAACCAGCCAGCTGGAGCAGTTTGCAATCGATGGAAAGCGGCTGTGAGTTGCTAGGCGCTGTGCGCCGCGTGCGCGAATGGCTGCTGGAGCGCTTGTAGATGCTGCTGTACAGTGGCTGGGCCAGGTGTGGTTGTGCGGTGTGAAAGAGCCTGCAAAAACATGGTGAGAGGATGTGAGAGGTTAAGCCGGTTCCGTTGTTTCCTGCCTAGCCTTTTTCTTGTAGGTGGGAGACCTTGGCCTTGGCTCCATTGTGGTCTTCTTTGATAGGCCCTGACTTCAGAGAAGCCATGAGTAGAGACCGACCTCCTAGCTGGCACATCAAGCTGCCATGGCACATGAGGATAGAGGATGGGCCTGCCCACAAGCGGGCCAGAAAAGAAGATCCCAGCCAGGCGGACGAAACATGACGAAACCAACGCAACTGTCCCGACTGTCCACCAATGCTTTTGTTTTTTCAAGCAATGTTGATGGAGTCGACGCACGTCCAGATTGGACTTCTGCATTTTCTGGAGGTTCGCCTCAGGCACATCTTGCTAAAGCACAGAGAGTGCAAAAGCACCATGGACAAGGTGGGCAAATGTGGGCATTGAAGAATACATGAAAATGCTGCAAAAGTTGAGGTGCGCAACAAACAAGTCAAGAGAAGCCGAGGAGCCACCGTCATCACGTGGTCCGCTGTGGCATACCAGTAGCATGCTTGGCTTTTCAAAAACGATTGATCATTGAATCATTGATGTCTTTTGTGGTTGTTATGAGCTCATGAACAACTATGATAAGTGGACTACTTGAACTCATCATTCTGAAGCTGACAGCTTCAGAATCGTTTCCTTGAAAGGAGAAGCAGAGCGTCTCCTTCGAGCTGTCTTGGAGGAATGTCAAAACGATCCCGGGACGTCAGCACCTTGAACTGCTTCGAAAAGCGTTGAAGCCAAGGGGGCACTACAATACCCAAAGCGATTTGTCGTGTCAGAGATTCCTGCTTCATTCTCGACACTCTCTGGAACACTGTCTGATCTGTCTGTCTTTAAGGAAGATATTCACCCAAAAGTGCAAGGACATGTCAGAGTGCAAGCGGCCCAGCAAACCCTTCAGGAAGCTTTGTGTATGACAAAAGAGACGAAGATCCTGACACCGAGGCCAAAGTTGCCTGAAAGCTGGGGAGCTGGTTGGTGACCTGAGTTGGGAGCTTACGCCACAGAAAGTGGGAGTCCATGGTCCAAAGACGACATTTTTTTGGATCGTTGAATCTTGTCAGAAGATACTTGTGGTTGAGCCCAAGGTTGGGTGAAGCCTGGCAAATATGGTCAATCCTTTGAAGCTTGGTCCAAGATGGTCCAAGATGACCCGAGATTGCAGTGAACATGATCGAAGATGTCCAGCCTGCTGTGGGTGTTCCTACAAGTTGTTTGGTTATAATATATATATATATTATATTATATTTATTTATTTGGTGTATCAGTGCAGATAAATACTTGTTGGCGCGCTTGCGGCATATTCTCTTTGAATTCTTTGAGGATGATGTTGCCTTTGCCTTGTCCGTGGGCCAGCTTAGTGATTTAGTGGGGTGGCTTAGTCTGCTCTTATAAGATACGACGTCTCATTAGGCGTGTAAACAAACCAACTCACTGCTCTACTGTATCAGACTCGTTTTCTTTGTGCTATTCGTTTTCACCAGGTTGACACAGACCAGGGTGTCCACATAATCCTCCGTCTGGCACTGAGATACATGGCATGCTTCACTGCCATGCTCCAGATACGAGAATGCCACTACATAATGCAATTGTTTATTTGATAATTCTCTTCTGTCCTGCATTTACAGCGTTCCAGCACTACACTGCGCATCGCAAGACTTGGGGTGGACATATTTTAAGTTGCACTTAGCTGCTGGTGGCTGCTGGCCTAGTGCACGCAGTGACGCAGGCAGCTTTCATCTCATACAAAAAAAAATCCAGTGATGTCAAGGTTCTGTCAAAAGCAGGCAAGAGTGTCAAGACTTGAGGTTCAGCTTAGTGGACGGTGTCAAGTGATCATAGCTGGCAGATGCAGCCTTACAGAATGAGGATACCTCTCCCTCTAGTTTGGATCACATGCAGTAGATGGTAGATGGGTGCACTAGTTTTTCTCAGGATTTTGAGGCAAGAATAAAGCAGACAAGGGAGTACCCATGGAAAGAGTGAAAGAATATGAAAGAATTGCTCGTTGTACAGTGTAATTTTTAAACAGTTGGTTGCAGTGATCCAAGCGCTGGAACTCAAAACGAGTCCAGAGGGCGTCCGCGATATGCCGCAGCCACGCTATGCCGCGATGGCGCGATGGCAGACTTAGTCGTTCCGTCGTTCCAAAGCACAACGAGGTCTTCTTGGCGAATGACGACAGCTCCACAAGGCGAATCTCTCCGTGTCGACAAAGCTCGCGGCGAAGCGGTCGAAAAAGGTAGCCACTGTGTTACCTTGAGATACCACATGGACGTGTCCATGTGGGATATCATGGGATATCCATAAAACAACATTGATGAGATAGCACCCTGCTTTGGATGAACAAAATGTCCCCATGCCACCATGAGTTTTGAATGCCATGAGATCTATGGCTGAATCTATGTGTGACCTGCAGCTTACCCATTTATTTAGCCATTCGGGCAAATGGATAGACACCACTGCTTTCCAAGTTTGGCACTGCCGTTTGAAGTGTGGCGTCCTCAGTCACTCCATTGCCCCATGTTGGCAGTGTTCCTAATGCTTCGGGATTGCTACAGAGTTCACAACAGGCTCCAGCCACAAAGTCTTGCAGGATAGTCTTGCCTGAGGCTGAGACACGACAGCATTTCTTACAAAGGAATGCCTTCTGTCACAGATGTCACAGTTCACTCCGTTCGTTCCGTGAAATCTACTTCGTTCCGTTCTGTTTAGGTCTCTTCTTTGTCGATTGCGGACCGGCGATGGACAGACATGACAATGGAGACAGTGCGCCTTGTGGTGAAGTTGCTCCATCACTCTTTCGTCACAGGATTTGTCTCCAAATCGTAGACATGCAACCGATGCTTGTCTCATTGATGCAAGGCCTGTCGTGGCATTACCTAGACAGTGTTCAGAAGGACGCAAGCAGGGCTGGTCACAAACTGCTATCAGGATGTATACAACACAAAGGGTACTTGATAATTGTTACTGTAAGCGTTGAATCAATTGTCAGCTTTCGAAGACTCTACGGATTCTATTTCCATCAACGAGGGCCTCCAAAGGAATTCTTTCACACCCGTACTTTTGATGACACCTAGCTCGAGTCGCTCTAAATGTGGGTCTTGTTGTTGCCCATAGCTCGTTTTCTTTGCTTTGCTGCAGGAATTTGGGCCATTTGCCCAAGCCACGATGCGAGAATGGTTTAATCAGGCCAGTCATCCAATTGCTGGCAGACTTTATTTATTTTGGGATTAAAGCTAACCAGGTGACAAGGACCAGAGACTTGCCGAGAATCTTGTAGGTTGCATAACGCAAATTGAGCAACTAGAGAGCACGGTCAACGGGCGCTCGGCCAGGGCTTTTTTCCGAATGGTGAAGAGCTCATGATCAGGCCTAACCGAGAACAGAGCTGGAGCTGAACAACACTTCAGACAAAAATGACCAGGCTACCTCAATGGAAGCATCACTTAGCTTTGAAGATGGTGTGGCCGGATGTCCGAAACTTATTCACTCAGCGTCAAATTTGCTGACCTCCTTCCAACTTGAAACCCCGGCAACTCCGCAAAGCTTTCAATTCTCCAAGGTCTCGCAAGCCTTCATGGGAATTCCCCAGCTGGCTGCTTCTTCAACACTCGCCCAGGTGCATTGAATTTCGGAATCCAGGATTTTCTTCGCAATATTGTGCAATATGCAGCTACAAGGTGTCCTGACTTAAGTCGCAGCTTCCTGTAGCGTTGCTCAGACCCACGATTTGTGCAGGTTTCAGCAGCACGGGATGGCTATGAACAGCAACAACCGACATGTTTGACGTTTGGACCAGGATGTAGCGAATCTCAACTACACCCCAGTACCAACTGTTTAATAGCTGTTTAATAACTGTTTAATCATTCTGCCTGGAGCAAGGCAACTGCTTTTCACCTGAATTCAACGAAATCCAGGTATCCTGCAGCGGATATTCAGACCACCTTTGGAGGTAGCAGGCAAGAGATCCTGGACAACCTGAAAGGTAAGCTCAGGTAGGCAGTTCATGCCGGGATCAACAATAGAGTATCGTTTTATATACATATAAGATTACATATATATATAATAATATTTAAATCTCAGTTTACTCTAACCTTGCTATGCCCTTTAGAGACTCCCCCGCTTCCAGGTCAGCTGAGGAGCAGCCTTCCTACCTCGGAGAAGCTCTACCAATGGGAGGGTGCCCTTTTTAGTGTCAAAGTACCAGCTGTTTTGTCAGAACACATGCCATGCCACTCTGGAGAATGTATATATATATATACTAGTAAGAGGAACTTTCAGTAGCTCTATGCTCCGAATGAAGCGCAGGTTTTGGAATGGCCATGCTGATCCAAGTGCAGCTTGACCCTCAATCCCAGCAAGAGCAGCTGCAGCATTTGTGCAAAGTCAGCCTTGCACGCCAAGGCTGGTCTTAGCAACGGGCTGGTAGGCGGGTCACCAAGTCGATGCTCGCAAGCTTGCAATGCACCCAAACTAAACTGCGCCGTCTCTGACCATCTGCCTTTGCTGGCCTGTTTGCTTGGTCTTACAATGCATTAACTGATCCCACTCGCGAGGTTATCCGTCACATGGAATACCGTCTATTCCGGTCACGACTGAGAGCCCTGCCTTGTCTGCGTGCGGACTGCCAATGTCCAGAGCAGTCCCCAATGAGCTCTTAGACAGAATGCCCCACATGACCCTCGGCTGCAAGACCATGTGACCCGTGGCTTGCACTTCCTCGAGTCGGACTTGCTACATTCTTGCACTCAGGAGTGCGGCGATACCGGCGATACCAAATATAGCAAATCCTGCGATACAAAGCGATTTGGCAGGCAACCAAACAAGCACACCAAATACAGCTTTCCCAGCTTGGGGGACATAAACTTTGCATTCCAAGATTTTGAAAAGCACATCTTGCAGGCATGGGTCATTTGGTAATGCTTGCTTCTCAGTTCAGGGGCTGTTCAGCTTGTGTGCTCACTCTTGTAGCACGTCTCAAGCCCTAAAGCTGAGTTAAAAGATTCGAACAAATTCTAAGATGAGTCGATGTCACTGAAGAAACCTCGCTTCCAACGTTGAGGCCCGGCATGGGTGGCAGCGCGATGCAAGGACTGGGACCACATTGATCATAGACGCAACTGAGGAGCTTTTCTTGGCATGCAAAATTGCATACTCCGTGCTTGGCGTAAATTTGCCGCCTGGAAAGTGCCTTTGCACCCACCAGGGCTTATGTTGGCCGAGAACCAGCAGGCAGAAGCATCTTGGCCAATCTTGGCTGCATGTTTTTTTGGTCATTTTCACAAGTCTTTACACCCATTGTTTGATGCTTCGCATTTTTGTCTTGACCTCCCTGCCGAAGCTAAGGTCTTGGCTCAAAGTGTTGATGGAAGCTTGGATCCTATAAGCACAAGCAGCTAAATTCATAAAGCGAAAAGTGGAAAAGCGATTGGCGATTGGCACGTTTGTACAGTGTTTGAATCGGACTGATTCAGAATCTACAAATTGTGATTGGCAAAGCCTTCAATTCGTCATTCTGTTCGGATTCAGTTTCGCACCAAAGCCGCGCGCTCTGGTGGGCAATGTGTGGTATCAACTTTGTCACTCCACCGAGGCCAATTTGCTGGCTTTGCAGGCATTATGATGCCTGAGCCCAAGTTTCTTGTTTGACCTTCTGTTTTGTTGAAATGGACAAGAACCTGGACCGACAAGATGCTTTTTGGATCTTTTTGGCACGGTAACATCACTCCCAAAACAGTTGGTATGGAATGGTGCGAGTCTTGGTTGTATTGTTGATGGCATGCCCATGTCCGGTTTTTGTCATTTCTCCGTATTGTGTATTGTAATTGACTCTGGCGCTGTCTTTCTTGAATTTCCGTTGAAGTGTGACACATTGCCCACTTTGTCGGGCCAGCGTTCAGGGTCCACGTCTAAACAATCTACTGTAATCAAACGCATCCCTAGGTTTGTGTGGCGATTTGCAATAATCAAATGAATCAGGGAATTGTGCAGTGAGAGAACCCTACTGTAGTGGTAACGGCATGGAGATGCTTGGGTCTATGCGCAAAATTTGAGGGTCACAGTATCTTCTTTTCATTTCTTTTCAAGGTTGCATCCATGACTCATCACGAAACGGTATCATAGAAGGATCTTTTGGGTAATTTGACGTCAGGAACTCTACCCAGGACAATGTGGAAATCTTGTGGCAGGGTATGAGTCAAGAAGAAAAATCCCCAGGTATGATTTTATAAGATTTTAGTGACTCACTGCCTGCATTTGTGTATTCATGGAAAACATGTCTGTAACCATGTTGAAAATATCTATGCTGGGTGCGATCGCACATAGTAATCTCCTCAGTACGAGCGAGGCCCATGCAGCAAGCGCTCAATCAAATGGGAAATTCAAATATGCAGTTCATGCAGATGCAGATGCCTGGCCCGACTCTGAGAGTTGGGGAACAAGGGACTAGCCTTTGCACTCAAAGCAGCGAGGGTGAAGGGACCTAGAGTCCTAGAGAAAAAGAATTGGTGACCCTTTCCGCTCTGCTGGGTGAACAGTTTTTCCAGTTCGTGTTTTCTTTGCTCTCTCTACTCACTTTGATCCTTGATCCAGGACGCAGTCTTCAATGTCTTCAGGGTCATGGGTTCTTGACTCCAAGGTTCCAGACCTGCAGGTCGCTTTCGTGGTAGAATTAAGCGATGACCTCAATCGGTGTGTTCATTTGCTGGATGCAGTTGGAGTGAATTTTAGCAGCTCAGGAAAAAATCCAGCTGCATTTGAGGTCGTTTAATGCAAAGCAAGGCTTTGGCTTCATAGAGAACCCGGAGGCTTATGCTATGTTCGGAAGGCCTGCGTGGACAGCTTCTAGTTCGATAGCGTGACCGCACTAGCACTCAAAAACAACAGTTTCTTGGCGCATCCGAAGACAGCAGCTGTTCCCACTGCCAGGGATGTCTTCTTGCACAAGGCACAGATTGGCAACCTAAAAGTGGGAATGGAGGCGCCGAGCAGAGTTGCAGCAGTTTCTTCTTGCTGGAGAATGTTTGGAAAGTGGTACAGAGTGACTGAGTGGTGACAAGTATGAATAAGACTAATAAGAGCATAAAGATCTCATCATCTGGAGTGCTTTGGCAGGTGACGTACGGTGTGGAGATGAACAAATTCGGCATGCCACAGGCCAGACTTTTCCAGCCAAAACCTTCAGCTGATTTGGGTCCTCAATTGGCCAAGCTGATGCAAGTTTCACTTTTTTCAGGCCCGCGATTTGGCTACTCTTGATGGAAAGCCACCCGGCCCTCCTCCAGCCAGTGTCGCAAAGGCCATCGTGGGAAGTGTTTCCCCTTTATTCCTTTATTTTTGCATGTTTTTACTATCTTTTGGATTCTTTTAGCATGTTCAGAATTGGCATCACTATGAAACTCCATGATCTCCATGAAATATGAGTCGGTATGACAGGGTGGCACGAAGACCAAAGCATCTGGCAAGAGGGTGACCAAGGGCAAGGCCGGGGGTGGAGCTTGCAGACACAGGAAATTGGTCCCCCAAATCTTGAGAGTATTTATATTAGATTCATATTATCATATTGTATTATTACTATTATTATTATTGTTATTATTACTATTATTATTATTATTATATAGATATATATTTAAATTGTATTCATATTGCATTCACATTGTATTTGTATTATATATATATGTATCACATTATTCATATCACATTTGAACACTGTTTTTAAACATTTATCACTTTCCCACGTTTTCCCATGGTTTCCCCATTAAAATTGCTGCAGCTGGGGGTCCGATCCGTTCGAATCCACAATGAGCCGCCAGGAAGATGGAGATGCAGCTGCTGCACCAGTTGGTGTCAGGAATGCAGCTTCCTTGAATTTGACCAAGGCATCATGAGTCACCACGGATATCAATGGATATCACATGTATATATTCACCCCGCTTCGCGTGGGGTGGCCGCCCACACCGCAGGTTTATTTCGGTCCGTGAGAGGGGCTAAGGGTGGTTTTCCCCCGTGGGGGCTCTTCAAGCTAAGAAGTTTCAATAAGA
>Ga0126342_10006385_pt1 | contig 20887 bp, 27 predicted proteins | sample Cyp1metagenome_FD_92528 | JGI IMG/M metagenome (GOLD analysis project Ga0126342, IMG submission 92528) | Coral microbial communities from Lord Howe Island, Old Settlement Bay, Australia - Cyphastrea 1 metagenome | ecosystem: Host-associated > Invertebrates > Cnidaria > Coral ...
CAATTGTTGATGTTGGGGCGCTTCATGTTTGAGCCATGCCATATGGATGAGGTGGAGTTTCACGCGCCCCCGCGCGAGTCAAAAAGCAAGCGCTGGCTTTCGTTCCACCCCTTCTCAGGTATAATATATTAATAATATTATATATATGGTACTATTGTAATATATTGTATGTAATTATGTTGTTTCACCCGTCTCACCCGTCTCTTTGTTTGAGCATCTTTGCCTGCCAGTTTGCATACTGTGAGGCGCTGTTGAAACAGCTAAGGACTGTGGCGCAACTTTGGTTTTGGTCTTCGAAGCCAGAGATCCTGTAACAAATGCACCTTGCCAATTTTGAAGCTGACAGTTTGTGTCTCCCGGACTGGGGCATTTGACAGAGGCACTGAGCATTGCTGATCTAAGACTCATCCGTGGTTCTTGCTGACAGAAATATCTAAGGCTCCCATTCAAATGCCGGGAAAGGTTTTTGTGAATATGACATATATGTATACATATACTAGGTAACATATGCCGGGCTCATTAGATCTGAGCATTAGTTATTAATATTGCAAATATGTTATTAATCTTTTCTGTGGCCGTTTGGATTTTCCATCATTTCGCTCATGTTGCAGCACAGAACGTGCAACACTCGCAGGTCCAACAATTGAAGATCAAAGCAGCGCAGGCGCGGAGAACAGTACTCGTACAGATCTCTACATACTGAGATTGCATAGTTACCGTAGATGTTTATAATTTCAATGCACTCAGATCTTGCAGTTGTAACCGTTTTCTACCTTCTAAGGCTTCAGGGTTGAGATAATCCAAGCATCTTTGAGAGTTTCCAGAAGTCCATAAGTGGCATGGTCCAATGGTGAAGAGTTTGGTCAAGCTTAAGCTGTCAAGAAACGTCAGGACATTTCCTCCTGGACGTTGGAAGATCCAGATGAAAGCCCTGAAGCGTCACCCTCTTTGCGGCCAGATGAGTTGTTGAGACGGCTCAAAGATGCAGGCAGGGACGAAACTAGCATGAATGTCATGAATCAGGTTGGAACTCACAATGATCACGATGGGGTCTTGATTGTGTCGAGTTGCATTTTGAATCATTTTGGATGCATTGGACAGTGGACCCATGTCATAACACGTCACCCCTCGGGCTGCGACAAGGGTTGAGTTATCGCCTCGGCTCTTCCGCCGCTGGAGAATTCGTTTTCTGCTTGGTGCGTTTGCCGGAACAAACTGCGCAAGCGAAGCTTGGATGAACTCTGCATCTTCTTTGAATCGGTGTTTTTATTGGAGACTTCGTTGCGAAGTTTGCACAGGGCAGTGTTACCAGGCCATGCAAGGCCCGCGGCCGCACGGCGAGGAACCTGGCATTTTATCCCATCGATTTGCAGCTGGACGCAGATCATGCACAAAGATATGCCTCAGATCTGGGTATGCTGCTGGGGCTGCGCTCAGAATCCTGTGATTTCCAGGTGCGGCGATTGTTTCGCGGCCACGGCAACGCAGCGAGCTCTTTGATTGTTGCACTATGTACTACTGGTTTCATCTGGTTTCAAGGTTCAACTTTTGGACTTTTGATTGATTTCATTGGCGGGTTTGGTTTCACTGTGTTGGTTTGACCAATCGAAGCATGGAAAGCAAAGTTGATGCAGGAAATCGACACGTGTGAATCCTATGATTCACGGACTGGAGAAGCTCAAAGTCCATTGGGGACGTTGGAAGATGTTTGGGCTGATCTTCACATGCGTCGCTCAACAGCAGATGCAAAGAACACAGAAACATTGGCCAAGATGAATGGCGGTCCAACGACACTATCAAGAAAGAATTGCATTATTTTTTGCATTATCATGAAATGAATGAACTGAATGACTTGAATGACTTGAATGAAGTGAAGCTTCAGCCGCAGGTTTTTGCCCTCAGATCCCTCGGCGCGTCTTTCAACACTATCCGCTGGTGTCCGGTCTCGACAAGGGTCACTGGACGAATTGAACAGATAAACTGGTGAAAATCAAAGCAGCTCCCTGTTGCGGCAGCACATTGCGCAGCCACATCAAATCGACTGTGTTGACATATGAGCATGTTTGCAGCATGTTTGCATATACAGTGGCTTGCAGGAAACGATCAGCTCTCAAGTATTTTGCCGCCTTCTCAACGACTGCGAATGCTTTTGAGCTTGGTTGGAGATGATGCTTGGCAAATCTTGGCAAACCCGTTACTTTCTCAGACTTTCTTTGACTTATCGATATTATCCTTGGGTTTTCCGACTGAGGACCTTCCAGGCGCAGTGGGCACCATGGGACCTGGATTGAAGTTGGACCAATGGAAGAAGCCAAAGTTTTACAACTGCCGCTCGGCATTTGTACTTTTGACATCTTTTGCCCTTGTTCACATTTTTTTCACATATTTTAAGCTATATAGCCTATGAATGCCTATGATCAACGAAGTTCAACCCACAGAGACACAGTCTGGACTCAGTCAGATGGAGCGAAATTATTTATGCAGAACCCGTTCAAGTCTACCACATTTGTCCATCTCCATCAACTGAGGTTTATTGCACACCTGTCGCAACTTTGGAGCCAATCGGGTGGCGCGTGTCGCCGCCGGCCATACACAAAGACACCCGGCAAGAGGTGTTTGGCAAGCCCAAAATCGGGTGTTGATGACCAAAGTCTAATCAGGAAGTGGTTGTTTGATGTTATTTGATCTACATTGCTACAATCAAATCGGAATGACACGGTTTAGGAATGTTGCTCTTCACATTTTTCATGTGAAGTAAATATTCAAACATTGTTTCTTCTCGGGTTGGTTCGCGATTCTTGTGTTTGCTCCTGCCTTGTATACGGTTTATTTGCTTCTTTTGCTGCATGGTGGGTTGCAGTGTGGATGATGAGCCGTGTTGCTTGTTTGAGGAGAGTTTCCCAGAGCATTTTCGCTGTACTTCTTGATGCAGGACATGATTTCAGCCTCTGATTCTGTTTTGGTTTGCCAATTGAGGATGATGACATTGGCATCCACAGATTGACCATCTGATCGTGATTATTTGTTGGCAAAACTTGGAAATACAACGTGAAATGAGGTGAGATAACATGATAGAAGTCGGCAGATAACTAAGTAAATTTTATATACCTTCATAGCCCATAATCGGAAGAACAATGGGTGCAGTGGAAAAGCGCAGGTTCGAACGCAAACCCGGGTTTTTGGTTTTGGCTTCGCAGGCCATCAAAGCCCATAAAAAAGGTGGCTTGCCATGGAAAAAATATGGTTTTAGTATTGGTTTAGTATAGAAAACCAGGGTATTGGTGTATATAAAGCCTTTTTCTTTACACAGAAGCGTGTTTGTTTCTTACGTTCGGTCCAAAACCCGAGGTTTCTGGCAATTTGGAGCACCAGGCTTGATTCTGACAGGATCCCCGAGATGCGACGTTTCAACGGCTGCGTATGAAATTCGGCCGTCCCGGTTCTGCGCTTTTTCGACATGGCCTTCTCTCTGGGGTCGTGGACCGCACCGGGAGCACGGCGAGGAATGACGATCATTCTGGAACCTCTCAGGTGTCACAAGGTGTCACAAGGTGTCACGCATGGTAACGCATTGTAAATCATTTTAACATACTGTAGCTGTAGGTAACATGATTAACATGGTGCGATGTGCATGTTAAAAGGCATGAAGAGGCAGCATGCCGAAGGCTATGGAATGTCTGTCACAGGAATGGTTGATGTTCTGTTGCCCCACGTTGCCCCTTTGATCTCAACTCCAAACCGCAAAGGCGCCAAAATTAAGACATACCGAGACCGTTTTGTGTCAAGATTTTGAGTTTCAGGACAAGCAACTCCCATGGTCTCTTCAGCACTATTTTGGGCAACAAATTGGCAGCTTGTTTGAAATTGCAACGAATGATGTTTTCCAGGCTTCCATGGCTTTTTGTTGAGTCATAGTCCAAGTCTTGTTCCAAGGCTGTGAGGCCGTGTTGCATTCACGATTTCAAGTTGCCAAATGTTGCTAAGAATTTGCTAAGTTTGACGTGTTCCTCTTGATTTCGACATGAAATCACATGCAAAACGGGACCCGAGACAGCAGGTTTCTACTTCGCCTTCATGCAACATTTGTTCTCATATGGTTTCGCCCTGTCTGTTCTTCTGGCGCCTTTGTTGGCGGTTTACAGCGTGGACTGGGCCAGACATTTGGTTCAGGCGGTTGCCCAGGACTGAGCAGTACTTTTGTGCGACACGTGAAATGAAGATCTAGATGAGTGAACACGAAAGCATTAAAAAACGAAAACATCCAGAAAGGGACGTAAAATCATTAAATGGACTAGGATGGACTAGGTTTGACTTAGAGCAGATCTGAACGTGAGGAAAAACCGTTGTTTCTTCTGGACGAGATGGTCTCCGAAATTAGCGACGCTTCGCAAAGTCGATGGCCTCTGTGGCACCTTTGTGGCACCTCAATGCCTCGATTCCCAACATGTCACGTGTGTGTCGATGTGTCAGATACGTGACATACATTGGACATTCGTTGATCCTGATGTGTCATCATCCATTCCAGCCATTACTATTCACATCCATTACTGTACTATGCCATTACTATGCCATTACTATGCCATTACTATGCCATTACTATTCCTTATTCCAGCCATTGATCCATTGGACATTTGGACTATCGAATCGAGGTCTTTGATGATCGGCCTCACCACCACGATTTGGGGCCAGTGCGTCATCGAGTCCTGGCATCGCCAGGCCGGTGCGAAGTTCTTCACAACAGTTCCTGAGGAATCCTGAAGAATCCTGAAGATGTTGTTTAGATGTTGTTTATATGTTGCTTTTGTCTCAATGTTGTCCACTTTGTCTCGATTTTCCCTGAAATATTGTGGAATGTCGTTTTTTGAATCGATCTCGCTGCAGTTGAGGAGAAGCGTTTGGCACGTCAGTGGGGCTGTCATCCCTGGCGGCGGGCTTTGACACGGCCCTCATTTCGAGGGAAGCTGGCAGTAACTCAGAGGACAGAGCAAAGACGAGCGAAGAGAGTACCAAACGGTCAGTCTCATTGCGACCTGCAATGATACATATCACATCATATCACAAATCATCCGCAAAGTGTCCAAGTGTTTGATGTGCGGTTTGTGCGGATGTAAAGCCTTGCACGGATTCCGAGAATCCGAAGTACTCGGATGTACTGTTGAACCTGAATGCCGTTGCTGAATGCCTTGGCTGCTTCAGGTCAGCCGTGTGGATGGACGCTTGGTTCTCGTGCACCGCAACAGGCCACCGACGCGGTGAAGCAGAGTTGACACCGACGGTTTTGCCTTCCGAGATTCCTATTTGAGCACACATGATACACATTCCTGTCTCAAATTTGAAACAGTCCAGAGTTGCTGTAAGGTTGCAATATATTCAATATATCGTATTCGTCTTGCTGTGTTTTTCAGAGATTTGTTAATTTCACTTGAAGCATAGTCACCTGGCCAGGCGACTATTTCAAGCTCGTGTGATTGCCGTGACTGGGCTACAAATTTCACACGAGACAGAGGGTTCCAAAGCACAAATGCACTTGCCTTTGAATTGATGAAAACGAATATGTCCACTTCAAAGGCCGAAAGGATGAAAGCAGAAAGCTGCCACTCTGCAAAAGCAATGTGCCTGCTACAACAGATTCCCATGCAACAAACCACAGCGATCATTTTGCCTGTTCTTGTCTAGTACATGCAGGGCTGCGCAAGATGAATTTATGTGAAATGCGTCAGCACCACTGGGATTTCATGTCCAGAACGCCACTCTATAGCAAGACAGTGTCAATAGAGCATGGTATAATTTGTGCATAATGATATAGCGGATATAGATATTATAGATAAAGCTTAAAAGATGTTTAAAGAGTTTGAAGAGAAGATGTATCATATCGATGCTTATCGTATCTTATCTTTCTGGCCTCTGTGACAACACTGTAAATCACCCGTAATGAGCCGATAGCCGATCCAAGAGTGATTGGGAAATCACTAGTAATCCGATGAGCCAAGGTGAATCTTTGTTTCTTGAGTATTTGGGGAATAGTCTTTGCTGTGCTGGGTGCAATCTTTCTGCGAGCAGATCAGGCAGAGTTAGCAAAATGTGTTACATTTTTCTCAGTGATGTCTTGCTCATGGACATTTGGAGGTGATAATGATGCATCAATGATGCAAGTAAGTTGTGTGCAGCGAACTTGATGTCCATCAAGATCCGCAATGGCATCTCATCGGCCACAGGTTCAAGTGGCAACGGAGAACTATGCCTCACTTGGTGTGATGTTTTCTGTGGCATCCGGGCTGCATACCTAGAGAGATATTGTGACTCTTTTCGCTTCACTTCTGTTTCGAACACGAAGATTTTCAACAGACTCGTGAGATTCATTGAGATTGAGGCCAGCGTCTTGATGTATCACCTGTTTCGGCTCGTGGCGAACGCCTTGACAGAGGCCGAGAACCATCGCATAGAGGCGCAGCTTGGACAGAAACTCCGAGGGTTTGAGTTGTTGCAAGAGAGCATGAGCACAGTCGCTACATAAAAAGAGTTGTTTCTAACAACCTCAAAATGTATCTTTAAAAGTGCGATATGCTGGGTGAATGAATTTCAAATACGTTTCAGATGTGGTGCATCATGGTGCATCCAAGGTCATGGGAGACCTCCATCTTATTGAAAAAATGGGCTTTGACTGTGATCGTCCAGTGTGCCAAAGCTGCAAACGGTGCTATGCATTGTGTTGGAGTGTCGAGATACTAAGCATACTAAGTGGTCTCAGTTCGCTTTTATGGAGAATCAGGACTGCTTCCTTCAAACTGAGAAGACACTCATAGAATGCCGAGCATCATGTTGCGACTTCAGCAGGTGCAGCGAATTGATTATGAGTTCTTGGCTTTGTCCCAAGGCTATCCGCTCCTCCACCTACTTTTTATTCGACCGTACTTGTGGCCATGCGCCTATGGGAATCCGGAGCTGCGGCAAACACTTGGCATCGAGCAATGTGAATTTTGGGATCAGGAGAGCTACGACAGGCGTCATGGCACATAGCAATTAAGTAGTTCTTATGACATGTCAAGGCCCTGGAGAAAATACTGCACCGCGCGTTCAGTATGATTCGCGCATTGGTGGAGATGATGGAGACTGGCTGCAACAAGTTGAAGCGAATAGAATCCGTTTGCAGTTTCATTTGTGCAGAGGGTGGTAAGATGCAAAGAGATTGCAGGAGTTTCAAAAAGGTGCAATTGATTTTTTGGAACAAATGATTCAAAGTGGCCAGGAGTGCTGCGATCAGGAGCTCCAAAACGGTCAGGCCGATTGTGACGCCATGTGACGCCGAGCCACGAAACGTGGTGATACCTAGAGACGCACGTATATGTTTCGTGTTCTCCAAGAGATAAAAGTTCTGATGTTCTTTTTCTTAATGAAGTTGTTTCTCAGATGGCGATGGAAATTCCACATAAAATGAGATAATGCAAGAGTTGAACCAGGTGGTCCTAAGTTTTGCAGATGTTCGTGGAGACGCAGTACTGCGACATGCGCGGCAGTTCATCGCTGGATGGCTCGTGCCTTGAAATGGAACTGGCGAGAACCCTTTGATAGTGTCTACACTGTGTCTAAGCCACATTGTCAACACGATGGATGTTGATAAGTGGAGACTTGCATCATGGGATAAACCTAGAAGCTCGCTAAACATTTGCAGCTGCAGAAGAAATTGGACAGCCGAGAAAGATTGTGAGATTTGTCCCAGCAGAGGCAGAGGCTACCAGAGATCAAAGATCACCAAGGCTGTCCTGGCCAGCAGTAAATCACTGTCAGTTTCACGTTTAGGTCTCCAAGATCTTCATGCACAACTTGCTGCCGGGCAGTCGTTGGGGGGAAGGTCAGAGGCCTTCTGAGGCCTTCTGACAAGATGTGAAAAATAAAGATTGTCACATTGCAGTGTTCCTTCGTCTTTGTTTTTGAAGAAAGGAATGGTGCGCAGTAATCTGTTCCAATGACGTTCTCGTTTTCTCCCTTGCTGCAAGAAGAGTTTGTTCCATTCCCAGAAGTGACGGTAAACAATGATGTCCCAAAGTTTCACACCTCGAATGCAGCACAGTTTGTATGGGTTTGTGGTGTGTCAGTGGTGTCCCAGTGGTGCTTCAGGCTGAAGTGGATCATCCCGCGACTGTGGTTTTCTTTGCACGCGCGGTCTCTACCCACTCTTCGCCGTAGACTTTGCTGAGGACGTCCTCACAGATTTGGCACCTCGATGCTATGTCCGTGGGTCCACACGGTGGAAGTCGTCAAGTTTCAGTTTCGTTCCCTCTTGGCGTTTTGGAAGTTGTTAGTACTGCTATGATAGGTTTGGGTATGTTATGTTGATATTTGCGGCTCATGAGTTTGTGTTCTCTTGACAAGTGCAATTCAGGACTAGCCTCAGCACTAGCAAAGTGCACAACGGGAGAGTCAAAGTGTCCCTGCCGTTTTGGGGAAGCCCAGGCACTGGACCAGGAAGGCAGCCGCCGGCGCATGCGCCGAAGCCGCTTGAGGCGGTGGCTTTGTCCCAGGCTTGACTTCAGTATGTTTGACATGTTTTGACATGTTTTGACAAGTTTTGACATGCTTCATGGGACAAAGAAGATCAATCCGTTGCAGATAGAAGCCAAGGCGTCCTCGCTTCATGCGCAGCTCCACTGACCTTGGTGATGCAGGAGGGTCTCATGGCACCACCACATCATAGCAGTGAAACATCATAAAACTGTGAAACACCGGCACTGACAGGGTAGATTGGAGCACCAGGAGTCGTGAAGATTTCCAGAGAAAGGATCCCCTGATGCCACAGATGACTGAGTGCAGTTCAATGCTGACATGATTTGGATCCCAAATCCGATGCTGCAAGGACCTTCGAATTTGCCTTCGGAACTGATATTTGCTTGTGAATGCCAACTAGACAAGCAGGTCGGGAGGGTCGGGAGGGTCGGAGGGTCGGGAGGGTCGGAGGGTCGGGAGGGTGCGGATCACGAAAAACTACTAATTGAAGACATGTTCACAGTGATGAAGGCGGATGTCACTTATTTTGATAATTGATTTGCAACAAGTGGGTTCTTTTGATGTTTTTTTGCAAATCTTTGCATTAAATCTTTGCGTTTGACTCGCCCCTAGGAGCCGTGGGAGGTGCTGGATACTGCCACAGATCTCTCTGTGCATTTCTTGGTGGTGTCGTTAACCACCGTGATTTACCCGTTTGCGCCGCTGCTTTTCTTGGCGTAGCCTCGGCTGAAAGATCTGAAAGTCCTAACACAACGCAGTCAGAAAGTGAAAGGTTTGATCATGATCACTGCGGCGTCGCAACACTTGCAGAGAAGCTGATCAGTTGCATGTTGGCAGAGAAGCTGATCAGACGATGCAGTTGTAGATCAGTTGCATGTTGTATCATGTTGTATCCACTTCTTTGACGAGTTGCAGCAAGTCGAGGCATTTGCTGGTGGAGTTTCAGATGGATCTCTTCCAACTCTTGGATCGGCGACAGCCTCAACCACGAGCTGGTCATGGTTTACCCGAGGCGCAGCTGACTGTAGCTGATGAGTACTATTCGATTACTCTTGGAATCTCAACTGGATGCCTATGACTTATGACATTTTATGACATCTTTTGACATCTTATGACATCTTATGACTTATGAACTTATGACAGTATGATGATTCGGTCTATTGTTTTCAAAGCACTTTTGCTCACGCCTCGGCGTCCATGGTTTCTCGTCTAGCATCTAGGCTTGGATGGCGATTTTTCAGTCGTACGTCTATGTTGGCGCGCCACGAGGCTAAATCAATTTGCTGAATCCACGGGCGACTTTGGTCACCTTTAATGTAGCAGAGATAGCAGAAAACATCAGATAAATATAGATAAATCACTACATTCCACTTGAATCCTGGCACAAAACATTGAAGAATTGTTTGAACAATGTGTTTGAATCAGTAAACAGCTTTAGCATCCACACTGAGGCTTTTCAATCTGGCAATCGTCACTTTTCGCACTTCGCTGGTCTTTGACATTTTCGGAGAGGCTTTGGCGCATCCGCGCGCTAGAATCACAAGTGCTACGTCACTATTGACATGGCAAACTTTTGCAAACAGGAAAGGCATTCAAAGCACAAATCTGGAAAGACACATTCCCAATATCGAGTAGGATTGATTGAGAGATGCAGCCACTTGTGAACCAACGAATGGCCCAGACGTAGCTCTGACAGTTGCAGGGACCTGCAGTCCACGCAGCCTTCTTCAGCACTGCGATGCTTTTGATGGTTCCTTGGCAATTCTTTTTTTGAATGGAAAAGGCCCAGCACAAATTTCCGATTTTGAGCACAGCCTGAATGTTGCAAGACATGACAGCTACCAGATTACCGTGGTTCCGATTGTTCCCATTTGGTTATGAAGAAACCACCTGGGTGTTAACAGGTTCAATTTATTTCAATTTTATGTTTAGTGCCTGGGTTGGAGCACGATGTTGCTTACTGCTAGGGTTGAGAGTTGGTGTCAGTCTTCAAATGTGTTCCCCGGTTCCCACAGATCTTGTTGCTAGGCCTGACAGCCGGATCTGTTTGGGTGAAAGATGGGTTAGCCATGGACGAAGGGATTCAAGACCAGGGTTGGAACGATTGGAACGATTGGGATGTTTCCGAAAACTTCCAGATCTTCGCACTGATATCGTGATATTCCCATTGCTTCTTTTTGCTTCCCACATGCCACAGCTTCAGGTCTTGGTGCTGGGTATTGTTCACTTGGTGATTCCGCGAGTGCCATCCGATGTGATGGAGCACGTGCAGCGCGAGAGAGAGGTTGAAGCCTTCTTCATCGGACAAAGCGGCCGAGGAAAAAAGTGTGCCGTCAGTTTTCACAGACGGCCAAAGTGTGCGGGTGATTCAATTTGTACTTGCGCTGTGCCAGCCAGAAGGTGACATGCTGTGGTTTTGCTCATTCTCAGCGGATCGAACATCCCAATTGACATCCGGATCCTGTGTTTTCGTTATTTTTCGTTGTACTCGATGTTGCAATATGCAGTATTTCAGGTTGCGTGGCTACACTTGCGCAGACCACTGACTCCAAACTTGCGTCGAAAGGTGGAATTGCCACGCGGCCAAGAATGGAGGGGTTGCAACAGGCAAGCATCGTCAGTGTGGACAGCAGGTACAGTAGATGATTTTACACTACGTAAGTTGTATCAAATTGTTTGTGGAAACCAATGTGAATGATGACAACCAATGATGCATCCCATGTGCATTTCAAGATCCCTCCGAGGATGCGTCGTTTGTCGGACTCTGCCCGAGTGCGGCTGGCTGCCAAATCAGCCCTGGCTGACAAGGGCGACATCACCGTCGCACGGGTGGAGGACACGGCCAGGGAAAGCTCCAAAGTCTTCAACGTGACCATGATATCTTGGAGTAGCATCTATGTACCATCCATGTACCATACAGGGCCATACATTTGGTATATGTTGGTATTATTTATTGTATTTCGATACGATGCAAAGTATGTGAAAAAGATATGTCCTTTACTCCAGCAGTACTGAGAGTTTTGATCATGAAGCCATGTGAAGCCTACAAGGAGTTGTCCAAGCTGCGCGCGGCTTTGCTTCGCGATGCAACAGCTGCAGCTTTCGACCGAGCATTGCTGAAACGCCGAGATCAGGCCATATGGCGGGCCATGTCTCACATTGGCATCACACTGGCATAGTAGGTGACATGATGTGACATGCCTTGAGGTCGGGTCGATGTGTCATCGCATGTCTTGAGGTGACAGAGAAGCTGCAGAGTTGGCAGAGCAGTGCCGCGACTGCCGTTGTGTCCTACGCCGTGAAGAGGGCACTGAAGCGATAGACCCGGTAGACTCGATAGACCATCAGTGTTGATCCAGATGGTGTGAGAACTACCATCGCTTTGCCGTCAGACTTCAGAAAAGTGAGCTCTCTGGAAGTTGCACACAGCAAGTTGAGTGTTGAGCTTTCAGAAAGCTCATTCATCTCAATGTGTCCGTCGAAAATGCTGTTTCTCCCAGTGTGCTGCACCGACAACACATGATACATTGAATTGCGTTGAAGCAAATCTCACTTTAGTCAGGTCATGTCTAAATGTTTGAGACGCTGCGATCTAGTCACCCAGTAGCAGTGATGAACCCATTCTCAGCCACAACCCCAACCATCCCCAACCCCTCGGCAGTCACGAGGTCTTGTCACCCTTGAGCGCTGTGATCAAGGCATGGTGCATCGCAGTGGTGGGTGAAACTGAATTGCATTCTCTGCCAAAGCCAAAGAAAATTTTACAAGTGATGGATCAAATGCCAAAGCCAAGACCGAAATTTTACAAGCCAACATGGTCAAGTCAAAAACTGTCAAATATGATATCAGATGATTGGCCGATTGGCTCAGTGATGAGTGGTTGGAATTTGGGGGGCAAGGAGTTTGATTGCAAAGTAAGTTCCAGCTCAGAGCCACAGATCATGATCCGATAGAACTATTCGGGTCGAAAGCTTTCTTTCCACATGGCACCAGATTATCCCTGCATGATCTAAATCATATCTACAGCATTTTTCCAGATCTCGATGATCTCGACTCCTGATGACGATTTGGAAAATGTCAACGCGAATCAACGCAAAAGCCTCAGGGCGCGCTCCGCAGCAGAGCCGGCGATCTCGCCGATACGGTGCAGTTGTCTGTGACGCCGGTGGTGCTCCTTGCCGCAGCCTTGGGGATGCCTCACGGACACACCTAAGTCACTATCAACCTGGCTCTATTGGCTCTGTTCCTCAACTCTGTTCATTGAGAACACCGTGCTGGGTATTCAATATTCAAAGTTGTGAAAAGTGATCCTGAATAAGCCGTTGAATAAGCCTGAATATAAGGAGACCTCAAGGACGATCGCAAGGCTTTGTTGGCTCCATATATTTCAGGTCACTGCTTTGGTGTCGGTGCATTTCGCCAACGAGATGGTCCAGCGCCTAGATGTGAACTGCGCTGCGGTTCTGTTGCCATGAGTCTGATCCATCTTTAGCAAATGACTTGACACTCACAGCATGACATTGTGTCATTCCGAACATTCCGGTGAAGTGCCGTGATTCTACCCGAGGCATATTTGTTGAACCTGTTGGGGCCAGTCTCTTAGATTGTCATGGCTGTTTGGGGCATTGAAAAGCAAAGTTTACAGAGTTCGTTTCTGGAGAAATGCCAGCTGGATATACTTAAGCCCAAGAAACTGTGGACAGATTTTCATCATTGAGTCATTGAGTTGCAATTTGATCTTTGACAGATTTCCCAGGTCATTCTTTTGCATGAACATTGCCTTCGTTCTGCCAGTGCCGCTGCCTCAGCATCTGTTCTGGCAGTGCAAGACAAACGAGAGGAAAGTAATGGAAAGTGTCCGGCTTCTTGGAAAGCGCTTCACAGATGTTGATATCTCATGGCATTTCCCATTGCTGTGGTATCTTAGAGCAATCACGCTATCATAGATATCCCTAGCTATTTGGCACGAATGAAATGTATGAGCTGGTCCAAGATGATTTGAGATGACCTAAGATGATTTGGGATTTATGTGGGATTTATTTGAGATTTATTTGGCATCATTCTTTGATTTCAAGTTTCCAAGCAGAGCATCTCGCGACTTCCAGGCTGTGCTACTGGCGCCTCACCTGTGAAGTCCTGAGCCCTGCGAGGCCGAGTCAAAGGGAACCTCTCCCTGATCTCCCTCGTTTCAGCCTCGTTTCAGCATTCTCAGCATTCTCAGCATTGGGGCCAGGCAACTCTTTTTTGCCTCCCTGGTGGCCATGGGGGTGGCAGGAGCCGTCCGGCACCTGTGCCCAAGTGGCAGCCGGTAGATGGAGCTGAAGTGCTACTTGAAACATGTTGAAACATGCTGAAACAGGTTCAAACGGCAGACATTTTGAGTCTGAAAATAGCTGAGGTCTTAGGCGTGGTGTCCTGTCTCTGAGCGCTTCACTGCCTGGAGGGTTCTGGAACACTCACCATTCGGCGCTAACGATTTGAATGAATACGTGCACAAGAGTCACCACATGGCCATAGAATGCCATAGGCATGGGGTGAGTTGACAAAGTTGACATGGCCACCAGAGTTTACAGAGAATCTGAGAATTCGACGCCTCATCACTTTCCAGCACCCCACCGAAGGCTGCGTGTTGCAATCATTTTCCAAGACCGGCGTGGGAGTGAAAGAGCAGAAAGAGGAGATGGATTTGTCAAACAAGACGCCCGCTTGTTGTCAGCAGTGTCCAGCACTTGCTTCGATTTTCGCAGATTTATGATGACTTACGATCATATGAGCTACTTCGCTTTGGGTGTTTCGGTGGTTTGGTGTCTTGGCTAATTACTAAAACGTCCAGGCTGGGCGATTCAACCTAGGCAAAATCTCTCAAGCCTGTGGCTATATTAGAGGTGCTTTTAAGGCTGTGGCTATATTGGAGGTGCCATGCTCTACGACGTTTTCTTCCACTCATGAGGTGTTTGTATGATTTTGTATGTGTTTGTTGGGATGCTTCATGATGCCTTACAGATTGAACGCCGAGATCGAATCAAGATCAGGATTGTTTGCCCGACTTATCACAACCTGTGCTGAGCACATGAGTTCACTAGTTGGTAATGGCAACATGCACTGCTAGTTGTTCTACCGTTCCGCTGAGCTTGGTTCTCACGCGTGCTTCCCGTTGGTGCGGAATATGTTGTGATGCCAAACAGTTCAAGATGGCTCAGACCAATTCAATCAGTGAATTGCAGAACAACTCTTTTTCTGCCTGAGTCAGATGGGCATTCCACCGAAGCCATTCTTTGCAGATGTGTTGGAGCATGTTGGAGCTATTTCGAGATCACCAGCTAGGCTAGCTATGCATTTGCACAAATTGCACACTTTCGCTGCATCCTCCAAATGTGGCGAGCATTTTGCAGATGGTATTCTCTGCGGTATGTTCGCAACTAGGCCTTCAAAACAAGAAATAGCAGCAGTTCGCGATGTGGCGAGGACAATTGAAAATACAAAATCCTGAATTGTTTACCCTGAGCTGACGCCATATTCTTTGGCTCAGCCATTTTGCCATCATTGACAAAGTCGGCACCCCCTTGGCCCATCATTTGGAGGGTGTCGCATGGTTTTGCAACTTTCCAAGGATTGGTGTGAAAACCATGAGACCTTGAGCCCCATCTTGGAGGCGCAGAAGCACTTGGTAGGCTTGGGAAGAGCTGTGTCAAGATGTGTCAACGAGCCGTGCTCACGATCCTCCCAATGAGAGGTAAAAAGCTGTTGGTCGTTCGCATGGGCCGCACACGGTTCTTCAACACGTTGGGTGGTTTGCACGGTGCGGCGTGTCTTGACTCAGGCAGCGTTGGGTTATGCAAAGTCCAGCGAGGCGGCTCAGCACATGGCCAGACTGGACTAGCTGTATATAGTTTAGTTTTAAATGCGTTAAAGGCTTGGGGATCTTGCAAATATTGCAGATGTCAATGAGAGAATGAGCATTGTAGACCGGACACACGCAGAACAGATCCGTAGGGCCGCAGGGCTTGCAAAGACAGCTAGCATCTACACACATGCGTACACCTCTACCTTCAAGTGCACCCATGTGTCAGATTTACACGCCAGTTTGTTCCTAATACAGGACCAACATTTGGAAGTGTTCCTTGGCAGCAGTTCTGTCATCAGCACTCCCAACCACTGTGCCTTTCCATTGATTTTGACTGCTAGCTTGTTTGTGTTCCTACTCGTCCAGTGAAACAGAGAATCTGGGGGTCTGGTTCTCAGGTTGGATGTAGGATGTGGAACCTCTACTTTGCCCTGGGCGTTGTGGAATCAAGGACAGCGCAGGCAGGGGGCAAGATACTTTGCAAATCTCGAAAAGACTAACCCAAGCACTTCAGCAGCTCAGCTTGTGGCAAAGCCGCAATTGGAAGTTTGAAAAATGTGGCCACGCCCATGCTCATACACAGCCGCAAATCATGCAACTGTTGATCAATCCATGTGAGACAGAAACATGATGGACAAGAGCCCTGCGGAAGTGACACTGGCAACCACCATTCAAATATCGCAAACATGGCTGTGTTCGATCTTCAAACGAATAACATGTCACAATGGCTGAGACACAGCTTTTTGGGGTGATGCAAAGACAGTTTGCCAGGGTACATGCAATTGACATCGATGCCGTTCGCGCACTCAGCATTTCATTTTGTTCCCAGGAGTAGCATATATAATGACATAGCACATGTACCACTGGAAATCATCCATACTACCAGGGAGTCCAGTAGGTGTCAGAATCTAGATATCTGTATGCTTTGGCTTTCAGAACTCTTGACCCAAAGACTCCAGAGACCCAGTCATCAGAGGCAGTGATCAAGTCACAGCAGAGCCTCCACAATGCAGAAGGACCTGGCAGTAAAAAGCCTGCGTTGAGACGAGTTATACCGTTATACCACCTTGCATTACCTTGCTATATGTTGCTGTCTTTTTCGTTGCCGTTCACCAAGCAGCATCTCTGAGTCTCTTCCCAAAAGGTTTTCAGATGCAACCATTCGGAAGACATTGCAATGAGTCTGTCAGATGGCCGAAGCACACACAGCATACTTTGAGGTCGCATTGAATGCTAAAAAGGTGATGGTTTCTCTCACACCAAGGTGAATTGCCTGAAAAGCATAGCTCATCACAATCAAATCTTTTCTCCTACCTTCTCCCGTCCTTTTTTCCTTCCCTCCACCTTTAACTCCATCCTGGTTCATTTGGCTGTTGCTTTTACAATTTGCCTCCTCCCAGGGAGCGAAGTTCCATGTTGTTTTTGGTTTATACTTCAATGATTAAATGATCATTTCATATCCTTCGACACAACCTCCGACAATCGTTCCCCAACATGGAGCCCCCCATGTTGTGTTTTGTTTTTCCTTGTTTTCAAGGCCCGTGGGTGGTTCCACCCTGCGGACCTTTCGATATTACCTGCCACTTTTCTTTGCGGGGTCACATCTGAAATCTCCTCAAACAATTCCCAAGATGGAGCCTCCATGCTGCGTTTCGTCTCCTTTTCAGCAGCCCGTTGTTCTTCACCCTGCCCTTTGCATCCCTTTGCATGCTCAGGATCTCATACTTTTCACATCTTTTCACCATTTCTTCCGACTGGTTTCCCAACATAGAGCTTCCAATGTTTGGTTTAGTTCAGTCTTTCCTCGATGTTCTTGCACATGGCGTGAAACATAAACGGTCTCCCGCTGAACGCCCGCTAGCGACCTGTCTTTTGTGTACCCCGCGGTCGGCCTTAAGCCCTTTTTCAAACATGCTGAAACCCACAGAGCCCAAAAACATCCGGAAAGCAACAAACTTGAATTAATGAGAATAGGATGTTTCAACTTCTTTGTTTCTGGATGAACATATGGGTCAGTTTTTCAATAGCTCTCAACATTTATTTCCGGCTCCACTCCTTTTCCCACTGCCTGACCTCTTCCGTCCCAAGACTGAGAGAATTGACTCAACACGCCGACACTGGGATTTAGAGATCACCCCTGTGGCTCAATTTTTTTGATTCTGATGGCCCCGGATATCCCTCCATCCTCCTACAAACTCGGTAGGGCTTTTCTTCGTCGAAGCTGACATCACTAGGCGCACGGTGTTGTAAAGTTCACTTTTTGTCCAGTCCTGAAGCAAGAATTGAAGGCAATCCTTGGGAGAGGAGAGATTCGACTTTGCTGCAGACTCAAATTTCCGTCAACTTTACGATGAGGTTGCATCCCATGTCAGGCATGTCAGGTTGCCTCAAGAAATCCGATCGTTTGCTTCAATTGTTCTGTCTGGTCCAGTAAAGGTGCGGCAACACCTGCAAGCAATGTACCACAGATGGGCGTTGAAATTCCGAAGTGTTAAATGACATCAACATGAAGCGCAGCATTTTTTGAGGGCACAAAACAAACTCAGGCTGTTGATAAAGGCACCATGGACTACTTGCTTTGCGGTGAGTTGCTCGGCCATGCAAGTGCATGTCGGGAAATTCACTCGCACAACTTTCAGATTTGTTATCGGTGTTTCTAAACTTCCATGAAACTGCCTGGCCCAGAAGAATCAAGGCCGACAGAAGCCGACAGAACGTCATTCTTTTGGTTCAAAGCCTTTGGTGCCGTTGCGCGTCGTTTCAATTGGCCAAGGCTTTCAGCCGCACTCCAGGCCCTCTCTACGGTGCGCCGCAGCTTGCGACGCGGTGGAGTCCTGTCGCGCAACTCAGCACAAAAACCTCCTAGGAAACTGATGCAAAGTAGAAGAAACGTCCACAGAAACCACGAGAATCCAGAAAGAAAATTGGTTTAGAGGATTCAGAAAAGGGATTCTCGTGAAAAGAGACGGATCTTTGAAGAGACAAAACTGAGCCCAGTGTTTTCACATCATGATGCTAGATGGGTGAGACCATCCATGTACCAAGGCTTTTGATCTCCATCCATCCTGTGAGTCTCTGGCAGGTGGCCACTATGGGTCGGACAATCAGTGCCATGTCGGCGATGTTAACTATGACTATCACTTGGGTTCCCAGTCAACAGATTCTGCAAGAAGATACACAGAGTATGCAAATCGGCCACGACATAAAGGGAGATACAGGGCCAGTATACCTTTTTTTCGTTGCTGTGTGACTTGCTGACGTCATTTGGATCAAAGATCGCTCCGCCATCTCGGTTGACACGGGGGGACCCTGTGTCAGTTCCATCGATTCCATGGCCATGATTTCAAGTTTGGCCTTTCAACACGTCTCTGCGCCCCAAGAGCAGCGGGCGCCGTATCCCCGACTGGTGGGCACTGTGCCCAGAGCTTCTGGCGCATCTGGCACAGCTAGGCGCAGTGGAAGGAACACAAAGATGCATAGAGAGGTATTTGTAGCATTCACTGGTCTAAGAAGGCCAAGAGAGGGAACCCAACAGGTGCAGACATGCATATCTGAAAACGCACACATGTGGAAACAAATCTGAAAGCAAAAACGATGCAAAAACGATGTTCGAAAGTTTAAACATGTTGGAAAAACGTGGCAACACATGGTGTATCGAGAAGACCAACATCATTTCCTTGCAGGTCCTCTGGGGCATCGGCAACTGCTGCAGTTCTGGCAGCACCACTGGCCCTTCGAAAGGCCCGGCGAAAGGCTGGGCACAGCCGCAGAACCCGACAGAACGCCACAGAACGGATCACAGCTGTTCTTGGGTGATTTGTTTTACCTTGTGCTTCTGTCACCAGCACCCGCCCTCAGATCCCTTTTTTTAATGAAAAGTAGGTTGGCTGGGGGTCTACATGGTATGGAAGAGTTGTTTACAAGTGGACTCCTGTGCCAATTTTGGCTCAAGGTCCTTTCCCGTCTCCACACAATCATGATGTTTGAGTCTCTTCGAACCATTCGGCTTTTGCCCATGGTTTTTCATAGACCTCACACTGGGTAGGAAAGGATAAATTGCTTGTGGGCTGCGTGTGTGGTGCCTCTTCCTTTTCGAACCTTTTCAGAGCAATGCATAAATCCTACGTAGGTATGCAGAAGATTGCAGAAGGATGCACGATTGTACACATTGGGGCCGCGTACGAATCTTTCTGAATATGTCGCATATCATTCTCGACAAAGGTCGTGCCAATCGTGACACTCTCCGGCCAGGCCAAGCTTCACGAGCTCCACGCTGCTTCCTCAGAGCTCAGGGAACTCGCCAAAGCGCCACTCGGATCTTCGAAAGAAGTCGACTTTTAAGGTCGGCTAGAAACCTTTGAGGTGTTTCTACAGGTTCCACTAGGCTTCACTTCTCAGCAGTTTTGTTGGCATCTGTTGCCAAATCTGCATAGACACGTCAGAGCCTACACAACAGCAATCTGGAAGGTGTTCCATCGTCGGGCCCACCTTGAAGTAAACAGATGGATTCAGAACGCAATTCACAAACTGGTGCTTTCCAAGGAATTTGTTGAACAACTATGGAGAGAGGCAGATGATCTTCCAAGAAGGACAAGGTCATATGCTCCAGGCTTTGGATGGGTTCAGAGAGAGCGGAAGTCAATAATCAACATTATCTTGAGACAAATTGCGGCAGGGTCAAAAGCTATGCCTTCAATCAGATTCAATCAAAACATGTCAAAACTATTCCATCAAAATTCAACCCACATGTTGCACATGGGGTGCCTGTGCAGTCATAATACCATACCGTGTTCCAAAATTGTGCATCCGCACAGGACAACGATGGAGAGTCGTATTTGGACTTCACCGCGGGCATTGCAGTGAATTGCTTAGGCCACAGCGACCCAGGTTGGGCTGAGACAGTCGCGAAGCAAGCTGGAAGGCTGTGTCACACGTCCAACCTCTATTTGCAGCTCAGCTCCACACAGGGGCCAAGTCAGTGTTTCTTTTCCGTTGGATTTAGATGTCTCACTTGGGCGTGTTGTCTCACAGTTTTGTCCTCTCCCTGTGTGGAATGTCAATTGAACCGATTGAATTCCTCACGGAATGTGTTCCAACAATCTCGGCCAAGGAATGAGGAGCAGATTCGATTGGGCCAAAGGTTGGTGGAGCTCTCTTTCGCTGACAAGGCGCATTGGATGATTTGGATGTGTAAAAGCACCTCACACAAAACACACATGTATAATAGGTATGTACGACAGCTGTGCGGCTCAGTCTAAAAAGGGTTTGGGCCGCGGTGCTTAACGGTTATTTCCCCCACTGTTGTTTAGGTTTATCAGTCTATTTGGGATAAGTAAATTTCCCCGCTGAAACCTGAAAATACAGGTTATCAGCCGTAGTCTCTAAAGCCATGGATAAGACTCACGACGCAACAGGTGATGGTGCCCTTGTGCCTTCAACCGGAACAGTATCCGCAGCAACTGGTTCTCAACAGAGCTTGCCGGCTGGGACAAACCCCACGCCCATGTCAGTGGATGAAGGTTTCTTCACACAGCCCGTGCA